>VTLG01014405.1_pt1 | contig 159375 bp, 218 predicted proteins | sample 4694571 | NCBI WGS metagenome assembly VTLG01 (sample SAMN12604809, study PRJNA352737) | marine metagenome | biome: ENVO:00000447; feature: ENVO:00000209|ENVO:00000569|ENVO:01000036; material: ENVO:00002151; isolation source: viral sequences binned using virsorter ... | reverse complement strand
GTTGCGTAAGTTAAGTCGTATTACAGGAGTGCCAACGGCCGACTTTGACTATGTGGCCGTTTTTGACCACGTATCAACCGAAATACCTGAAAGTGATGGCGATACTTGGAATCAACCAGCAATCCCATATAATGCAAGTTATCCTATGAACCACGTATTTGAATCAGAAAGTGGCCATATAAGGGAATATGATGATACCAAAAATAATGAACGTATATACGAGGCGCACCGAGTAGGCACATCCTACGAAATCTCACCCGATGGTACAAAGACAGATATTATAAAAGGTGACCATTATACCATAACCTACGGCAAAAGTCAAGCAAGTATTGATGGCCAATCTGATATTACAATAGGCGGCCGCCATAAATTGTATATTAACAAAGACGGCGCTCTTAATAACCATTACGATATACAAGTAGGTCCAAATGCCAATATTAACATACAAGTAGATAAAGGCAACCTAAATGTGGTAGTAAAAGACGGCCAACTAAATACAAACGTTGGTGGCGATTACAATATCAAGGTAGATGGTAATATGAATTTAGATGTAAGAGGCGATTACAAAGAAACAATTAGTAAGACCAAAACATCAAATACAACACAGGCCGTTTTACATACAGGCCAGACGTTTAAAGTGCTTGCAAATAGAATAGACTTAAACGAGTAATTTACAAAAAAACCACCACCAGAAAAGCGCTTATTGTTTTTTAAAGAAAAAAGTTAAACTATAAATGCAATAACAACCATAAGACATAATCCGGAGGATATTTTATGTTGTCCAGAATTCGTATATCCCATAAGTTGAAAGGCGCAGTTAGAAGATACTTTAAATATTTCTTTATGTTTCAACTTATCAAAGGTATGTTATGGTTACTCATAGCATATACTGGCTTTCAGTTCTTTAAATAGTCAAGGACTCTATTCTTATACATAGTGGTGTTGAAACTTCAGGAAACCAGCTAGGTATCCAGGTACACAAATCTTACAAAATTTTCCCGGAAAATATAAACGGCGAGGAAAGTCGTTTTCTAAATATCTTAATGCTTACACTAGCAGATGGCCTTTTATTAGGTTTAATAGGTGTACCATTCAGTATAATAGTAATGGCGATATTATTGTATTGTATAGGTCACTCGGATTCGGACTCGGCGGAAGGACTCAAAGACGAAGAGTTGAATGTCGTTGAGCGCTTTTGGCGTGATTTAAATAAATAGTGCGTTTGATATACTCTAATAAATAGTAGTATGGCAAACTTTATACACTATTACGAATATGCATTAGGCATAGATATTGACAAATTAGGCAAGGCCTACTTTGATATCAAAAAACATTTATCTTATAACACAGATGATAAAAGCAAAATAGACTTTAATGCTATTTGTGTTAATAGAATACCCAATGATGAAAATAGTATTACAGGTGGCAATATAAGAGGATTATATTGGACATATCCTGATACTGATAATCACGAAGAACAAAGACTCGAGCCTGTAAACGAAAGCGCTTATACTGAAATATGTCCTGAATTTAAAGGTACATATTTTGAAGAAGTATATAATATATTAAAAGAAAAGTTTGGTGAAATAGGCAGAGTTCGTATATTAATGAAACCACCAAGAAGTTGTTTATCTTGGCATAGGGATCCTGAGCCACGAATACATATACCTATAATAACAAATGTTGGTTGTAAAATGGTAATAGAAGATGAGTCTTTTCATATGCCAGCAAATGGTAGTGCTTATGTTACCGATAATACAAAATATCATAACTTCTTTAATGGTAGTGAAATAGATAGAGTTCATTTAGTTGCCACAATGTTAAGGCCTTTTTATACGTAATGAGAGACAAATTAATTTTAATACTTTGCATAGTTAATTCTTTTGCCATACTATGGTTATGTTATAATGAATATATGCAAATAGAATCACAATTGCATATGTGGGATATGTTTCAAGATTTTGAAAGATTATTAATAGAAATATTAACAGGTAGAATGGAATCAAAAGACGTATGATTAAATTATCAGATAACGCATTATTAAGATTAAGAGAGTTAAGAAACAAACATAATAAAAAGTTTGTACGTCTTGATGTTAAGGGTGGTGGTTGTGCTGGGTTTAATTATGAGTGGTCTTTTGCAGATGAAGAACAAAGAAATGACGCCGTAATTGATGACGTATTAATTGTTAGTAGAGATTATGAATTGTATCTTATGGGTTTAGAATTAGATTTTACTTATGATGATTTTGAACAGATGTTTAAGTTTAATAATCCAAAAGCAACATCTTCGTGTGGCTGTGGTACTAGTTTTTCAATTTAAAATATTTTTCAAATTTATCGTAGTATTTAATTAATGTATCTTTAGGTATAGGTGCGCCAAATAAATTTAATGATTTATGTTTTACAACCTTTTTAATATATAAAGGATTTTTCTTAAATATTATAACATTACTTTTCATTTAATTATTTAGTTGGCCTGCTCGGTAGGATTCGAACCTACGACCTACGGATTAGAAATCCGTTGCTCTATCCAGCTGAGCTACGAGCAGTTTTCAACTATCTATGATAAATTGCAAATGAGTCTGCCTTATCTTTGTGGCAGAATGAAGCAGGTCTTTGATAGGTGTAAGTATATCTACCATTACCTAATTTGGCAAGTTTAGATTTACCTCTATATCTGATTCTTAAAGGTTTTACTTTTTTACTAAATTTATAAAACAAATCAAGATACTTCATAGGTATATTTTTTGCTATACCTTGTTCATTAGGGTGGGCAAGATACTTTTTAGCAATCTTGTTCCCAACCCTTTTTAATTTTTGATAATATGTAGTATTCAATATTTTATCTCCTAATTGCATATTATTTCAAGTACAATGGTCCAGTCCATTGAATAGGGTAATTACCATTCAAGACATTTCCTCTTGGTGAGTTTAAAGCAGGCGCATTGTAACCAGCGGCTTTCAATATATCACCTTTTTTAAAATGTTTAAAGTCTTCTTTTACAATAAAACAAAATACGCCAGTTTCTTGTACAATCTTAATGTACTTTTTACCAGGCATAATTTTTGTATTAGAATCCCATTTATTAGTTTGTTCTAAAGAATAACCAGTAAGTTCTTTTCTACCATCAGAAGTAGAACATCTTACATAGTCAGCTTTTGCACCAGCCATAAGGTTTTTAATACCTTCTTCTAGTGTCTTTGCAGTTTTTTCAACTTTTATCATAGTGTTCTCCTATTAGTTATTGAGTTCTTAATATTAAAAATCCACCTGACAACATCAATGCCATACCGCCTAAAGCGTACATAAACATTTCAATTAGTGAATTTGCATTTTCTACACATTTACCATCACAATCGCCAGCAGAACCAGCCATCATAGCAATACCTAAAAATATCAAGGTTGCAGAAATTATAGTTTTTATCATAGTGTTTACTCTCTCTTTCTTTATTGATTATTATTGGACTCGATTTTATCTAAAACTTTCTCTAAAACGTCATCTAAATTTTTGTTAGGATAAACTTCTTTTGTTAAAGAGTTAATCTCAGCAAGTTTAGAATCAACTTTATTGATTAAATTAGCGTGTTTTTTGATATCTACATTTTTAAACATAGTATTCATAGTGTTTGTGTCCTTTCTCATTTTACTTGTCCATCTTATCACGACTAAATAGTAAAAGCAAGCGAAAAATGGCGAAAAAAAGCGTTATATTTCAACGATTTTTGACTTTTTTTGTTCTGGTTACGTTCTTTTTATGCGTTTCCTGTTCAAAAATACAAGAAAATTGCGATTCGTTTAGTTATGAGAGCGAATCAGCGCTAAAAATGTTGAAAGACGAGAAAATTTACGCTCATTTTCGTTGTGTTTTTTAGAAAAAAGGAAAAAATCAATGGAACATTGCAAAAATTGTGGTCACGATTCGCATTGTGGTCAATCTTGTACTAAAAATTACAAAGATGGCGATAATAAAGACATATTAATACTATGTTGCAATTCTTGTAGATGTGATAAATGTAAAAGTGAGTAAAAAATGGCAAAAATGAGAATATTTAAGTTTTGGAATGAAGCAGGTGATGAAAAAGAAAAAGAAGCAATGAGTTTGAAGAAGGCTACAATGTCTGTACAAGGCGATTTTAAAGAATCAAAAATAGCAGTTGAGTATATTAGTAAAAAAGGCAAAGAAATGTGTCATTATATTAATATACCTATTGGCAGAAAAATAAGAGAAGCTGCAATATTAGAGAAAAAGAGATTGGCAATGAAAGCAGCTAGAGAAGCAAAAGAAAAAAGTAGATATGCCAGCAATCGTTAGAAAAGGTGATACTCTAACAACAGGTCACGCTTGTGTAGGTACAACTACACTTGATACACCTGGACAATCAACCGTTTTTGCAAATAACATATTAGTTGCAAGAATAGGCGACCCTACCGTATCACACCCAAATCCACCAGTACCACTATGTCCTAATCACGTTGCAACCGTTAACGCAGGTTCACCAAATGTGTTTGTTGTAGGTATTCAAGTAGGTAGAATAGGTGATAGTGCAGACGCAGGTGCTATGATTAGTGGTTCGCCAAATGTTTTCGCAAACGGCTAGTAAAACTATATAAATATTAGTGTTATGGCACAATACGACTCGGCATTTAAAAGTAATTCTAAAAGAAACGTAAGAAAGTTTAGCGACATAGACTTGAGCTTTACTAGAAATTTGGTTACTAGTGATGTTGTACAAATAGAAGATGTTATAGCAGTTAAAAGAAGTGTTAAAAATTTAGTACAAACTAATTTTTATGAGAGACCATTTCAACCAGAATTAGGTTGTGGTATTAGAGAATTATTATTTGAAAATTTTACACCTATGACTAAAATCTTTATTGAAGGCAAGATTAGAGAGGTGTTAGTAAACTTTGAACCTAGAATTGAATTAACTAGTGTAAATGTAGATGATGACCAAGATGGTAATAGATTAGTAGTAGATGTAAATTTTTATGTAGTAGGTATACCTGGTCCACAAACGGTGCAGACTTTTTTACAAAGGTTAAGATAAGATGGCAAATAGCAAGTTAATAGTTTCAGATTTAGATTTTGACGCAATCAAAACAAACTTAAAAACATTTTTACAAAGTCAAACACAATTTCAAGATTATGATTTTGAAGGTTCAGGTCTTTCAATCTTAATTGACTTACTATCTTACAACACTCACTATATGGCTTATCTAGCCAATATGTCAACTAACGAATTATATCTTGATAGTGCCGATATTAGAAACAACATTGTATCATTAGCAAAAATGTTAGGTTATACACCTAACTCACCAAGAGCTCCAAGAGCTTCAATTGATGTTGTTGTTAATAACGGCTCAGGTACTTCAATTACTATGGCAAAAGGAACAACTTTTGTTTCAAATGTTAACGGTACATCATATCAATATTTAACTAACGAAGATATTACTACAACACCTGTTGATGGTGTTTATACTTTTTCTAATGTTGCTTTATACGAAGGTACTTTAGTTAAGTTTAAATATACGGTTGACGAAACAGATGTTGACCAGAAATTTGTAATACCTAGTGCTAACGCAGATACTTCAACATTAAAAGTTGTTGTACAAAATTCAGCAAGTGATACTACTTCAGCGACTTACTCATTATCAAGTGGTTATAGTGGTGTCTCTTCAACAACACAAGCATATTTTATTCAAGAAACAACTGATGGTAAATTTGAAGTTTATTTTGGTGATGGTGTTACCGGACAAAAACTAGTAAATGGTAATGTTGTAATTTTAGAATATGTTGTTACCAATAAAGAAGTTTCAAATGGTGCAAACACTTTTGATTTACAAGGTAGTGTTGGTGGTTTTACAGATGTTACCATAACAACTAATTCTAATTCTCAAGGTGGTGCAGAAGCTGAAGATAATGAATCAGTTAAGTTCAATGCACCTTTAAATTTTGCGGCTCAAGATAGAGCGGTAACAACAACTGATTATGAAACTCTTGTAAAAGGAATTTATCCTAATGCATTATCAGTAAGTGCTTGGGGTGGTGAAGATGATGAAACACCAAGATATGGTATTGTTAAGATTGCAATTAAGGCAGCTTCAGGTTCAACTCTAACTGACCAAACTAAATTAGATATAGTAAATGGTTTAAAAAAATATAATGTAGCTTCAGTTAAACCAGAAATTGTTGACCCGGAAACAACTTCAATATTATTAACTTCTAATATTAAGTATGACGCTAAATCTACAACTAAATCAGCAACAACTTTAAAATCAGATGTTATTAATACAATAACAACTTATAACACAGGCACATTACAAAAATTTGATGGTGTTTTTAGACACTCAAAATTAACAGGACTAATTGATAATACAGACGCAAGTATATTATCAAATATTACCACATTAAAAATTAGAAAAAACTTTACACCTATTATTAATAGTGCTACAAAATATGATATCTATTTTAGAAATGCATTATACAATCCTCATTCAGGACATAACTCTGCCGCTGGTGGTATTTTAGCTTCAACAGGATTTAAAGTGGCTTCAGACGCAACTAATGAAATGTTTTTAGATGATGATGGTAACGGTAATGTAAGAATGTATTATCTAGTTAGTGGTGTTAAAACTTATGCTAATAGTACGCAAGGTACTATTGATTATGCAACAGGTCAGGTTACATTAAATTTATTAAACATAGCTTCAATATCAAATATTAGAGGAGCGTCTTCAACGGTTATTGAGTTAACGGTTCAACCATCTTCTAATGATGTAATTCCTGTAAGAGACCAAATTGTAGAAATAGACGTTGCAAATTCTTTAATTAATGTAGAAGAGGATACTTTTGTTGGTGGTTCTGCTGAGGCAGGTGTAGGTTACTCAACATCATCAAGTTATTAATGTTAAATGGCAAAGTTTAATGAAAAAATATCAACGATACTTAACAGCCAAATTCCAGAGTTTGTTATTGCTGACCACCCAAAGTTTGCCGAATTTCTTAAAGTCTATTATCAATTATTAGAATCAGCTGAATTACAAGTTAAAGATGTTCAAAACACCGTTGGTGTTTTAATTGAAACTGAAACTGGTCAAAATAATAATATTGTATTAAACTCAACTAGAATAGGAAGTGCCATAACACCTATTGATGAAGGCGATAAAATATTATTAGAAGAAACTGGTTATGGTAAATTTATTGTAGGTGAAACTATAAAAGGCGAAACTTCAGGTGCAGAGGCAAAAGTATTATCTGAAGATTTAGCAAATAGTAGATTAATTATATCTGCTAATGATAAATTTATTACAAATGAAATTGTAAATGGTTTAGAATCTTTAGCGTCAGCTACAATATCTAATTACAGACCTCAACCTGTTCAAAATATTTCAGACCTTGTAAACTTTAGAGACCCCGATAAAGCAATTGAATCTTTTTTAAATAACTTTAGAAATGAGTTTTTAGCAACTCTTCCTGAAGTATTAGATAACGAAGTAGATAAAAGAAACTTAATTAAAAATGTTAAGTCATTATATAAAGCAAAAGGTACTGCCGCTGGTCACGCATTATTTTTTAGATTATTATTTAATGAAACAACTGAAACACTTTATCCTAGAGAAAACTTATTAAAAGCTTCTGATGGTAATTTTGACTCTTTAAAAATTTTAAGAATTATTGAAAGAGTAGGTAATACTGAAGGATTAATTGGTAGAACAATTACTGGTAAAGATTCAAAGGCAACTGCTATTATTGAAAACTTAGCAAGATTTCAAATTGGTGATGATACAATTACAGAATTAATTATTAACAAAGATAGTGTTCAAGGTACTTTTCAAGTAGGTGAAGAAGTATCAGGAACGGCAAGTGCTACAGATGACTATTTTATTTTGGCAGATATTACAGGAATACCTGGTACAAAAACAATTACAAATAATGGTTCACTTTATCAAAAATCAGATGACATTAAAATATCTGGTGGTGGTCAAAATGCTTTATTACAAATATCAGACATTGGTACAGGTAAAATTGATGAGATAGTTTTAGATACTCCTGGTTCAGGTTATGCTATTGGTGATGTAATTAATTTTAATAATGATAATACTTTTGGTGCTAACGCTTCAGGTTTTGTAAGTATTGTTACCGGTAGTTTTGTTGACCAAAAAGGTACAATAGCTCCACCTGACGGAACGGAAGATAGACTTGTATTAGAAGATGAAACAACAGCAGGTGATACATATGCTGGTAGTGAAATAGTACAAGAAACAAATACCATTTCACCAGCAGTTCCAGGTTTTGCAAATTCAGCCGATAATGTTGTAGGTGAAATTACAAAAATATTTTTATCAAATTCAGGTAGTGGATATCAAACAACACCTATATTAACAATTACAAGTTCTGGTGGTTCAAATGGTAAAGTAAGAGCTTTTGGTAAAAATATAGGTTCTATTTTAGGTATTAATACGGTAGAACACGGTAAAAAATATGAACAATCGCCGGCGCCAACTTTATCTTTCTTTCAAAACGTATTAGTAGGTTCTGTATCTGGTAATTTTATAAAAGGAAATACTTTTACTACTTCAGGAAGTAAATCAGGTAAAATAGAAGATTTAGATACAGATAGAGGAATTTTAAAATTAAGTAATATAACAGGTGGCACAATAGGTGTTAGTGAAACTATTACATCACAATCAGGTGGTACTGCCAAAGTATTAAAAAATAATTTAGCTGTTGCAACGGTAGATGTTGTACCTGTAACCGATACAGATGGTGCTTATCTTGATGAAGTAGGTAAACTTTCAGAAAGTACAATGAGAGTACAAGATAGTTTATACTATCAAGATTTTTCTTATGTTATTAAAGTTGGTCAATCTATTAACGCTTGGCGTAATTCATTTAAAAAAACTATGCACACAGCAGGTTTTTATTTTACAGGTCAAGTAAACGTATCAACTAGATTAAATGCTCAATTAGTATCGCCAGTTCGTGGTTCTGTATCGGGTGTTTCTGATAGTCCATTTATGAGATTAATCAATACTCTATTCTCTACTATATTTGGTAGAAGATTAGGAACAAATACTGACGGAACAACAAAGAGAACAAACCCATTATCAAGTGGTGCTATAGATAGCGACCCTACAACACACGAACATTTTAGTAATAATCAAAGAGACGTAACCTTAACTAGAGAGCCAATAGTTATTGATTATACTAGTAGGGTAAGAAGACTAATATCCGATGGCACTACAACTTACAATGTAAAACAAGGTCACGCATATGCAGGACCAAGATATGCGTTTTTAAATAAAAATGCACAAACCATTTACAATCTAGCAGGTTTTAATGTTCAGGCTTTTAATGATATTAAGATTATAGGAACAAGAACAGGTTTAGATGGTAAATCAGCAGTTTTTCTTGCAACTTCTAATGAATTTGGTAGACAATTGAAAAGTAATTTTACGATACCAGCTACTATCGCAACTAACAAAAATGACTTCTCAAATACAATTACCAACTTCAGCGCTACAACTGCTACGTTTGACGACACAACGCCTTAAAAATGAGTATAAATAGTAGAGAGATTTAAAATATGCCAAAAAGTACAATAAATTTAGGAAGTTCACCCAATGACGGTACAGGTTCTAACCTACGAACCGGTGGTACTATCATTAATAATAACTTCAATGAAATATATACAAACTTCGGTGATGGTTCTAACTTAAAACCTTACATTGATTTTGCAGATGACTCTTCTACTACATTAAGAGCTAATATTGGTAATCCTATAACTATTGAAGGTGGTTTAGGGATTGATACTTTAGTTTCAAGTGGTAAATTTCAAATTAAAGTTAACGCTTCAGTATTAACAGCAAATGCTTCGGCAACTCTTACAAACAAAGCAATATCTCTAACTAACAATACCATTTCAGGTACATTAACAGAATTCAACACAGCATTAAGTGGCACAGATTTTTTATCAACTGACCAATCACAAACGGTTACAAATAAAACAATTAATGGCTCTCTTAATACTTTATCAAACATTGCAAATAACTCACTAACAAACTCTGGTTTTACAATTAGAGATAATACATCAACAACAGATGTTGTAAGTTTAGGTGAAACATTATCAATTTTAGGTACTGGTTCAGTATCTTCTACGGTGACAGGAAATACGGTAACTCTAAACGTATCTAATTTATCTAACTCTGATTTATCAGGTAGTGCAGGTATCACAAACGCAAACTTAGCTAACTCTAGTATTACAATTGGTAATAGTGCAATTTCATTAGGTGGTACTTTATCATCAGCAGGAAACTTTAACTTAACTGGTTCATCTTCATTATCTGGAACAGGTAATATTGACCAAACAGGACAAGGTTCAAAAGTTAGATTTAATTTTGCTAATGAACCTAGTTTTCCAGCATATGCAACTTATTCAGGTTCTATAGCTGTTGATGAAACAAATGAAATATTAAAATATGCAACGCCAAGTGCTTGGATTGAAGTATTATCAGAAAACTCTGTATTAGATAAAATATCAAACGTAGTACAAACAGGTGTTGCTAATGGTTATGTATTAAAATGGAATTCAGGTACTGCTCGTTGGGAAGCAAATGCAGAATCAGCTGGTGGAATAACGGTACAAGAAGAAGGCTCTTCTTTATCATCAAGTGCTACAACATTAAACTTTGTAGGTTCTGCCGTAACCGCTTCAGGAACAGGCGCAACAAAAACTATTACAATAACTGGTGGTTCAAGTGCATTAAACGATATTACAGATGTTACCGTTTCATCGCCTGTTGCTGGTGATAGTTTAGTTTATGATGGTTCTGGTTGGGTACAAGCACAAACACCAGTATCACAATTATTGGTAACTAATAATAGTTCAAGTGCTTACAGATTTACAGGTGCAGGTTTCCCTTCAACTTCAGGTGATAACCCTACTTTACACTTGAAAAAAGGCAATACTTATTACTTTATTAACAACTCTGGTGGCTCACACCCATTTAGAATACAATCAACAACAGGTACAGGTGGTACAGCATATAATACAGGAGTTACCAATAATGGTGCCTCTTCAGGTGCAATAGTATTTCACGTTTCTATGGACACACCAGCGACTTTATATTATCAATGTACATCACACGGAGCAATGCAAGGAACAATTAGTATAACATAGTAAAAACTATTATAAATATTGATTAAGGAAAAAGAAATATGCCAGCAATTATAACAAACAAGTTTAGAATACACAATTCCGAACAATTTTTTGAATCTTTTACAGAGGCTTCAGGAAATACGTATTATCTAGGAATTGGTAGGTCTCTACCTTATTCAACTGCTACAAGAGCAGATGGTAGAACAGACAATCAAGGTACAGATGTATTACCTATTACACCAGCAGATAACTTAAACGCAGAGTCATTTACTTATGATGACCTTTTAGCAGTTAAAAAAGTTAGTGATACAGATATTGCTTTTGTAGCACCTAGAAGAAATTGGGTAACTGGCACAACTTACGATATTTACAGACACGATTATGGAGAAAGAATTACTGGTACAACAACTTTACAAACTTCAAATAGTGGTGTATCAAATTTATTTGACGCAAATTTCTATGTATTAAACTCATCAAGAAATGTTTATAAGTGTTTAGATAATAATAACAATGGTGCTTCAACGGTTGAGCCGACAGGTACAAACTCATCTTCAATTATATCAACTGCTGATGGTTATAAGTGGAAATATATGTATTCACTTTCTGCTTCTCAACAATCAAATTTCCTTTCAACAGATTTTATGGCCGTTTCAACAAATACAGATGTTTCATCAAACGCAGTAGATGGCGCTATTAATATAGTAAAAATTAAAACTGCTGGTTCTGGTGGTGCTGATGGTACACACACAGGCATTGCTATTAGAGGTGATGGTTCAGGTGGTGTTGTATCGGTAACGGTAACCTCAGGAGCGGTAACAGCGGTTACGGTAACGACAGAGGGAACAGGTTATACCTTTGGTACAATTTCAAATGCACAAATAGTTGCCGCTGGTGCAACAAGTTTAACAGGTGCTGAATTAGATGTAATTATTCCACCAAAAGGCGGACACGGAAAAAATGCAGTACAAGAATTAGGTGCTTTCTTTGTAATGACAAATACAAGTTTAGAAGGAACAGAATCAGCAAACTCTGGTGACGTTTCAGTTGCAAACGATTTTAGAAAAGTATGTTTAATTAAAGACCCAAAATCGGGTGGTTCAGCTGCAAGTGCGGCTACTTTAAGAGCAACGAAAGCAATTAGACTAACAGGTATATCAGGTACTTTTGCTGTTGATGAAAAAATAACACAATCAAGCACAGGTGCAATTGGTAAGGTTGTCGAATTTGATTCTACAAACTCAATTTTATATTATGTTCAAACAAGACACAATGACGAAGGTGTTGATAGCAATGGTAATCAAACAGCATTTTCTGGAGCTAACGTAGTAACCGGAACAGGTGGTGCTCAAGGCACACCAGAGACTTCACACTCAGCGACAACAAACAATGTAGTATTCGTCAGCGGATATTCTGTACCAGAAATTGACCACGATTCAGGTGATGTTTTATATGTAGAAAACAGAGCACCAATAACAAGAGCGGCAGACCAGACAGAGAATATCAAGTTGATTATAGAATTTTAAGGGGAATAAAAGACTATGCCAAGTCCAACTGATTTTAACTTATCTCCCTATTATGATGATTTTGCTGAGTCAAAGAATTTTCATAGAATACTTTTTAGACCAGCATTTGCCGTACAAGCGAGAGAGTTAACACAATCACAAACTATTATACAAAACCAAATTGAAAGATTTGGTGACCACGTCTTTAAACAAGGCGCAATGGTTATTCCTGGCCAAGTTTCAATTGATACATCATATACTTCTATAAAGTTAACTTCTAAATCAGCTTCATCAATAGATGTTTATAATAATACAACATTAACAGGTGCTACTTCAGGTGTTATTGCTGATGTTGTTGGCGTTTCTGCCAATGACGGTACAGACCCCGATACATTATTTGTAAAATATTCAAAAACTGGTACTGATAATGCAAAATCTGTTTTTGACGCCGGCGAAACTTTAACTTCCGATGGTACAGGTAATCCAACGGTTGTTGTTGACACAACTCACGAAGGTTCAGCGGCTGCAATTCAAAGTGGTGTTTATTATATAAATGGATTTTTTGTTCAAGTTGCAGCTTCAACTTTAATACTAGACAAATATACAAATACACCATCTTATAGAATTGGTTTATCGGTTACAGAATCTTTTGTAACCCCAAGTGGTGACCCTACTTTAAATGATAGAGCTCAAGGCGTTTCAAATACAAATGCCCCAGGTGCTCATAGATTTAAAATTTCATTAGCATTAACAAAGAAAACATTAGGCAGTTCAGATGATAATAATTTCTTTGAAATTGCTAGAGTAGATAATGGTAATATAAAAAATTTAGTTAGAAATACAGAGTATGCAGTTCTTGAAGAAACTTTAGCAAGAAGAACGTTTGACGAATCAGGTGATTACACATTAACTAATCCAGATTTTGATGTTAGAGAACATTTATCTTCAGGTAATAATAGAGGTATATTTACTTCAGGTAATGGTGGATTAGAAAGTAAATTAGCAATAGGTGTTTCACCATTTAAATCATACGTAAATGGTTATGAAAATATAAAAACTAACACAACTTTTGTTGGTGTAGATAAAGCAAGAGATTTTGATACTGCTAATAATAATAAAACTAGATTTTCAGTAGATAACTTTTTTAATGTAACCAATGTATTTAATTCGCCAGATATAGGATTTGTTTCTGGTGATGTAGCGGCATTTAAAACCGTAAATTTATTTAATGAGGCTACCGTTAATAGAGGTAGTTCACAAACAACTTTAGGTTTTGACGTACCTCAAATTGGTCGTGCTAAATCAAGAGGTTTCCAATTCGTAAGTGGTACAGAAACAAACGATATAATTAATACTTCAGGAATATTTCGACATTATCTTTTTGATATTGAAATGTTTACTCAAATTAATTTACTTACAGCAGTTTCATTTACAACAGGTGAAATTGTAACCGGTTCTAATTCAGGTGCAACAGGTGTTGTACAATCAATATCGGTAACAGGAACATTTACGCCTACGGATATTTCCGTTGCAAATCCTGGTGTTGCAACTTTAGCTAATCACGGATTTAGAGACGGTCAACAGGTAACATTATCAGGTGGTAATTTTGAAATAGGTGGTGCTGCTTATACACCAGGTGTTTATTCTATAAGAAACGCAACTCAAAACACTTTTGAATTGTTTAGTGCAGATGGCACAACGGCACAAAACGTTACCGCTTTTACTTCAGGTCCTAATATTGAACACGCATTAGCAGTTTTATCAAATGTAAAAGGTACTTTTGCAACTGGCGAAACTATTACAGGACAAACTTCAAGTAATTCAGCCGTAATTCAAGCAGATGTAAATGGTAGAAAAGGTATTTTATCTTCAGATATTAGTTCAGTAAAACAAATTGGTATGGCAGGTTCGCCACAATATACTGCTGATACAGATTTAACTTCTACTTTTGGATTAAATGAAACTATTGCAGGTAACGTATCAATAGCAAATAGTTCAAAAGTTTTACAAGGTAAAGGTACTAACTTTAATATAGATTTAAAAATTGGTGATAGTGTATCTTTTACTAATGACGCTGGTGGTACAATCAATGCAATTGTTCAAAACGTTATATCACAAACAGAGGCAACTTTATCAGCTGCTGTTGGTGGTTCAGATGTATCAACTGCCTCTATCTTAACAAGAAAAAGAGCAAAATTACAAGGTGCAGAAAATAATATTTTAGTTTTTCCACTACCTTACAAAACGGTAAAAACTTTAAAGACAGCAACTAATAGTGGTGCTACTGATACAAATTATTCAGTAAGAAGACAATTTGTTCAAACATTATCATCAAATGGTGACGCAACAATATCAGCAGGTACTAATGAAACTTTTGGTTCATTAAATAATTCAGACTTTTCAGTTTCTATAATGACACTTGGCTCAGGTAGTACAGGTGCAGCTGGTGATGTATTAAGTGTATCAGGCACAAACCACGAAGGTGATTCAATATTTAATTTAACAGGTTCGCCAACAGGTAAAACTTTAAACCTAGACTTTGGTGCTAACTTTGCAGGACATAAAGTAAAAATCTTGGCAACGGTCAGTAGGTCAATTGCAGGTTCAAAAACAAAATCTTTAAATACAAACCAAAACGCAACAATAGCTACTCAATCAGTTATTGAAAGTGGTATAGTGCCAATTGGCAAAGCCGATATATTTAAAATTAATAGTGTTAAAATGTCAAGTGGTTTTGGTGCAGTTCCTTCAGCTTCTGATACAGATGTTACCGATAGATTTGATTTAGATAATGGACAAAGAGATAACTTTTATGATATTGGTAGATTAAAATTAAAACCTGGTGCAATCGTACCAACAGGTCAATTACTTGTAAACTTTGAGTTCTTTTCTCACGGTTCAGGTGATTACTTTGATGTTGACTCATATTCAGGTGTTGTAAACTATGAATTAATACCAAGTTATACTTCAGATACTTTAGGTACAACTTTTCAATTAAGAGACGTTTTAGATTTTAGACCAAGAGTTGATGACGCTAGTACAATTGATTCAGGTTCAAATGATAGGTCTTATGATGGTACAGGTGCTTCTACTATTGATGTTCCTAAATTTGGTTCTGATATAACTTCAGATTTAGAATTTTATTTAAACAGAATAGATAAACTATTTCAAACAAGAGAAGGCCAATTAAGAACGGTCAAAGGTGCTTCAAGTTTAAATCCATTATCTCCATCTAATTTAGATGGTCATATGTTATTGGCAACTTTAAGTATACCTTCATATACTTTAGATACTGAAGATGTTAAAATAGAAAAAGAAGATAATAGAAGATACACAATGAGAGACATTGGTAATCTTGAAACAAGAATTAAAAATATAGAATATTACACTCAACTTTCTCTATTAGAAGCAGACGCTCAAGGTTTACAAATACAAGACGCAGATGGTTTTGATAGATTTAAAAATGGTTTTGTTGTTGATAACTTTTCAGGCCACAATGTTGGTGATGTAGGTAACAATGATTATAAACTATCAATTGATAGAGCAAGAGGTGAGGCAAGAACGTGGTTTACGGAAGATATAATAGAATTAGAGGAACGTGATGATGATGGCACAGCTATACTTGCTTCAGATAGAACAGATGGTAATTATGCTAAAACAGGCGACTTAATTACATTACCATTTACAGAAACAAATTTTTTACAACAACCGTTTGCTACTAAAACAGAAAACTTAAATCCGTTTTTAATATTTAACTGGATTGGTGATGTAGAATTAAATCCACCAATTGATGAATGGAGAGATACAGAGGTAGCACCAGAAGTTGTTGCTAATGTTCAAGGTACTTTTGATAACTTAGCAAGAGAAAGAGGATTAACTAATAGTAATATTTCATCTATACCAATGGGTACAGAATGGAATGGTTGGCAAGATTCTTGGTCAGGTAATCCTAGGTCAAATGCTAGTTGGCAAGGTGATAGATTAGTTCAAACAACTTCAAGAGACGTTGTACAAACAAGAAGTGGTATTAGAACAACGGCAGTACCTCAAACTTTAAGACAGAGTTTAGGTGAAAGAGTTATATCAGTAGCCTTTGTGCCATTTATTAGAAGTAGAACAATTGAATTTGAAGGTTATGGATTAAGACCTAATACAAGAGTTTATCCTTTCTTTGATAATATTGACGTAGCAACTTATGTAACCCCAGATGGTGGTTCAGCGGGTGGTAATTTAATTACAGACGCTAACGGATTTGTAAAAGGAAGTTTTGCAATACCTGACCCAACAAATACATCAAACCCTAGATGGCGAACAGGTAATAGAGTATTCAGATTAACAAGTTCATCTACAAATAGTCAAGATAGAACAAATGTTGCAACTTCAGCCGAAGGCGATTATGTTGCAAAAGGTTTACAACAAACGGTACAAGAAGCTATTATTGCAAGTAGAGAAACAAGTACCGTAAGAAATCAGGTAACTGGTTCAAGAAGCTTTACTAGAAGCGCTAGTAGAGTTATTGCAGTTAGACAACCACCAGATAGAGGAAATGATAATGGTGGCGGCGGAGGCGGTGATGGTCCTAGTGGTGACCCATTAGCACAATCATTTATGGTTGACGAAGAAGATGGTATTTTTATAACTTCAATTGACGCTTTCTTTGCAACTAAATCATCAACGATACCTGTTAAAGCAGAAATTAGAAATATGGTAAATGGTTATCCTGGTCCACAGGTTTTACCTTTTGCAAGAAAATGGTTAAATTCTAATCAAGTAAATACAAGTACAGACGGTTCTACTGCTACAACATTTACTTTTGATTCACCAGTTTATTTACAAGAAGGCATTGAGTATTGTATTGTATTATATTCTGACTCAACTGAATACACAGCTTACGTTGCAAGATTAGGTGATAAAATTATCGGTTCAAATAGAACGGTGTCAGCACAACCTAATATGGGTGTTTTATTTAAATCTGCCAACAATAGAAGTTGGACTGCTGAACAAATGGAAGATATGAAACTTACAATTAAGAAAGCAGTATTTGATACATCAGCAAATGGTAATTTAACTTTAACTAACGCAACTTTACCTACAAAATTATTAAAACAAAATGCTATTAGAACATTTAATGGTTCTGGTGTAATTAGAGTATTCCAAAAAAATCACGGTATGCATAGTACAACAGATAACGTTACCATTTCAGGTGTAGCTTCAGGTACTTACAATGGTATTGCACACTCTGATATTAACGGAACATATACAAGTATTTCAAACATAACATTAGATAGTTATGATTTAACAACTTCAGGAACGGCAACTGCTACTGGCGATACAGGTGGTTCAACTATAAATGCAACTAAAAATGTTCCTTTCAACGTATTACAATTACAAATTGGCCACGTTTTACATCCACAAACAGGACTAACAGGTACAATTAGAACAACAACTGGTAAATCAATTCACGGTGTAGAAACACCATTTAGTTTAACAGGCACAGCTGATAAACAAACAATTGTATTAGGTGATAATATTTACTTTACAGAACCAAAACTTGTTGCAAGTGGTATTAATGAAACAAATGAAATGGCAGGTTCTAAATCAATGTTTGTAGAATTAACATTAAGTTCTTCAAATGTTAATGTTTCACCTGTTATAGATTTAAAAAGAGTTAACGCATTTGGTATTTCAAACAGATTAAATAAACCTGAAGTATCATCAACTAATACATTTACTGGTGATGGTTCAACGGCAGGATTTAGTTTATCATCAACACCTTCAAGTGTTCATTTATTATCTGTTAAAAAATCAGGTAAAAAATTATCACCTGTTGTTGATTTTACACTTGCAGGTTCAACTATGACTTTGACAACTGCTCCAGCTGCTGGTGCAAAAATTGTTGCTAAAGTTTCTAATATGGTAAACTACGAAGACGATACTGCTCCAGAGGGTGGTTCATCTGAAGGTGTTTACTTAACTAAACCTGTAAACTTGGAAAATCCTTCAACTGCTATTGAGGTAAGAGTAGCGGCTAGTGTAAGGTCATCTTCATCAATTAAAATGTTCTTTAGATTAACAGGTGGTGAAGAAACAAGAAGAATACAAGATATAGAATTTACACCTTTCAATACAGATGGTTCATCCGATAGTGTTGTACCTCCTTCTCAAGGTGATGAAGTTATTGATAAAGATTTTAAAGATTATAAATTTAGTGTTAAAGATTTACCAGAATTTACATCTTTCCAGATTAAGGTAGTATTTAACGGAACAAACTCTGCTTATCCAGCGAGATTAAAAGATTTTAGAGCAATTGCATTGGCGGTATAATGACTATTAAATATAAAGTAGAAGGACAAGAGCATTTAATTAGAGACACAGGTTCTAATGCTATTGTCAATACTAATGTTACCGAATATCAACTTTATATGCAAAGAAGAGAAAGCAGAAAGAGTCAAAGCGACCAAATTAAGTCTGCTTGTAGGGAGATAAATACTTTAAAAGCAGAATTACAAGAGATTAAAAATTTAATCAAGGGTTTAATAAAATAAAATGGCAATAAGACAAATAAATGTAACCGATAGTTTAGAGACATTAAGAAGTCAATTTAATTTATTGGCTTCCCAGGACTTTGGTGATATTGACAATTTAGATAGTTCAATTAACGCTACAAGTATTGTTGGCGCAATGAACGAAGTTATTAATATCGTTGGTGCTGCTGAAGGATTTTTTATTGTTGACGCCTCTTCATCAAGACAATTAATTGGTGCAGGTCAAGAATTACAAGTTAGAGGTACTACAAACGAGGTTGATGTTGCAGTATCAGCTACAGATACATTAACAATCGGATTGCCAGCAGATATCAATATTACAAGTTCACTAACGGTTGGTTCTTCAGGTATTAGTTCATCAGGAAATATTGCAACAACTGGTTCAGCTGCTGTAAAAACAAATACTATTGATGATGTATCAGGTGGTGTTATAAACATTAACGCTGCTATTATTACATCTGGTGACGCAACTCTTGGTTCTATTAATGTTTCAGGTAATACTATTACATCAAATAACTCAAACACAATTACCGTTAATGATAATTTAACTTTAGGTGCTGGTAATACTTTAACAACACCTACACTAGCAGCTGCTTCTGGTAATTTAGCAGTAAGTTCAGATATAACAATGGCGCCAGGTAAATTAATGATATTTGAAGGTGCTACAGATGATGGTTTTGAAACAGCAATTACGGTAACAGACCCAACTGCTGATAGAGTAATTACTTTTCCAGACGCAGGCGGAACCGTATTACTTACAGGTACAACTGGTTCAATAACAGGTGCAATGATATCAGACGATACAATTACAGGAAATAAATTTAAGAGCACGGTAACTTTAGTATTATACAATAGTTCAGGTGTTGCACAAAAAACAATTTATGGTGCAGGTGCATTATCTTAATAGAAATGGAATTTTATTATGGCAGTAAGAAGACCAGTTTACTTAAATAACGGTAACATCCAGCAAATGGATGATACTATGTTTGGTTTATTAAAAGATAGATTCAGATACGAATTTCAACAAGCAACAACCATAGGAATAAATGTAGTCTCTAGTGGCGGTAATTTAGGTACAATGACCGATACACGTATGCAGGCAGGTGCCTCTACTACAAGAGCTGATAGATTTTCTACTGAAGCTGAAACAAATGAACCTTCCCAGGTTTCAATATCATACTCAAAAATGAATATGAACGTATCAACTGCTCCATCAATTACAAGTGATGATGGTAAAAGATATTTTTGTTATATTGATGATGACGCAAATGTTCAAGCAATGACATATCAAGATGTTTTAGATAGTATTGTTAGACCTGTTATTGACGAATTAACAAATGGTAGTAATACTAATCAACAAGCAGGAACATATTTTATTGATACTAATGCGACAGCTTCTGGTGATGAAACTTTAGTTTCTGGTACACCAGTTTTTATAGATACAAGAGCAAATGTATCTGCTTATACTTCAAGCGGTATTGGAGAGACTCAAGACCAACCTACAACAATCAATAGTTATTATTTAAAAAAGAATACAATATCATCACCTAGTCTTTCAGTATTGCCATTAAAGATAAGAGGTGATAATGATATACAAGAGTTTACATTAGCAGAGGTTAATACAATAGCTAATGAGTTAATGAGAAATGAAACAATTGATAGTGCAGGCGGATATAAAATTAGATATAACATAAATGGCACAGGAACAAACGTTGGCTCAGGTATGATAGATACAAGATTAACAGGTGGTTCTGGTAATTATCAAACAAGATATGTTAACACAAATGATTACAGAGCTCAAGAGTTTCCTGACGGAACGGCAACAACAATAAGCACATATTTTTTGAAAATACAAAAAACAACTTAATTATGAATTATGAATATATTATTAACTGGAAGTGATGGCTTTATAGGTCAAAATCTATATAATCATCTTAAAGACAAATATAAATTAATCAACATAGATAAAATTTCAGGTTATGATTTATTAACCTGTGATTTACATTTTCAAGCAGACCTAGTTATACATTTAGCAGGACTATCTGGTGTTAGAGATAGTATGAATAATCCAACTGATTATTGGAAACAAAATGTAATTGCAAGTCAAAGATTATTTGAATACTTTTCCGATACAAGAATATTATATGCTAGTTCATCAACGGCTTGGGAACCTTGGCGTAATCCTTATGCTATGAGTAAATATAGTATAGAACAAATAGCACCTGAAAATAGTTTAGGTATGAGATTTACAACCGTTTACGGACCTAATGCAAAACCTAATATGTTAATACCTAGAATTTTAAGAAATGATGTACCTTACATAAACACAAATCATAAAAGAGATTTTATTCATATTAATGATTTAATGAGTGCTATAGATATATTAATGATTGAAAACATATCTGGTGTAATTGATATAGGCACAGGTTACTCTCATCAACTTACAGATATAATAGATTATTTTAAAATAGATTGTGAGAAAAAAATAGGCATTGAAAACGAAAGACTTGATAACAAGGCCGATACAACTACACTAAATAGATTAGGGTGGAAACCTAAAGTAAATTTATATAATTATATTAAGGAAAATAGAAATGTTAACTAAAGTGAATTTGAAAGACCATTTGATAAATGCTTATTTTTTAGATAATGAAAGAAAGATAATTGAAGTCTTATATTCATCTGAAGACTTTAAAACAAATCTCAACGCAATAATAGAATACGATACAAAACATCCAGACTTTCAAGCATTAAATAAAGTTGTAAGTGTTGATGATTTACACGAAAATACATATAATCAAAAAAAGGCAGAAAGAAAAGCATTTGAAGAAGAGGCTATTTTGATTGCTAAAAAATCTGGTTTGGTCTTTGATTATAATAGAATTGATACTAAATTTTTTCCTGCTGTAGTAAAAGCATTATTTGTTGACAAAGAAAATGACGACCATTTATTTGCTTTAAAACTTGCATTATTTGAAGTAGAAAAAATCAGAGATACAAAACAAGAAGATTTAAAAGTAGAATTAAGAAAGTCTAAAACTAAATTAGAAGTATTAGAAAAAGCAATTAATATTTTAAAAAGTAATTAGACCACCAGCCCGACCAACCTTTTTCCATAAGGTGTTGCATTTGACCAAAAGTAATCATATTTTCTTCAGTAGGTTTATTATGAATATGGTTTTTAATTGATGAACAAAAATGTCTACCATAAGTATAGTATTTAATTTCGTGATAATAAAACTCATCACTACCTTTATTATATTTTTTTAAATAGTATTCATCATTTGATTTAAATTTATCCCATATATAAGATACATCACCTGTCCAAGATACGACAGACGAGTTTAAAGGTGTATGGGCTTTCTCTCGCCACCAAGAATCATCTAGTAATGTAAAATGTTTTCTAACTAAAGGTCTTAACTTATCAAATATACATACGTCTAAATCAAAGTATAAATTTTCACCGTCTCTAAACATATCATACATTTGAAGTTTGTTATACCAATTACCATATAAATCTTTTTCAATGACCTCAAATTTATCATACTTAATACCTGAATAAGTATCAATCATATGTTTTAAATTATCAACGTGCCATTGAGTAAACTTATCACCAAATCTACAACAAATTATTCTCATTTTATTTCTATTATCTTAATGCCTCTATTTCTATGAGAGTTTATTTTAAACTCTGCTTTTTCAGGTATTGTGTGAAGATTTCCGTAAGGGTCTGGTAATAATTTTCCAGCATTTTCTTTTATATCAACAATCTTTGCTTTTCTCATTTGTTTACCAGTTCTAGGGTGTGTTTCTTGGTCAGTTAATGTAATCTTACTACCATTAGCAGCGCCTAACATTAATTCAGTTTCGTCAGATTCCCAACGAGGTTTATCTTCTCTAGGATAACCAATGCCTAAACCATAACATATTTCTTTAGTACCATTTTTTATATCATCCATAATACCTAATTTTTTAGGCCAATAATCATCACCATTTAAATCATTATGACTTTTATTTGCACCTGTAGCAAATCCCATTGAGGCGGCTGCTCTCATAGTTAGACCTAATGATATACCAATACTACAATAGGCATTTTGCCACCTATTTTTATCTGAATTAGATTTTAAAGTACCATCAGAGTGAGAGTTTAATTGACTATTAGGTTCTTTTGCCACCCATACCATATAGATACTAGCATTTGATTGTGAGTTTCTCCAGTTTGCTGGTGGTTCTCGTCTATGTGTATAACCCCAAGTATATCTTGATATATCTTGTATTACTTTTCTATCAGCCGTATAATATACATCAAAATATCCTTCGTGTTGTTTAGTAGGACTATTTGTTGCTATCCATAATAATTCATTAACAATATCATCTACTAAAAGAGGATTTAATTTATTCCACTTTTCATAATCCCAATTTCTTTGGCATTTTTGAATTTTATTATATGTTTCTCTTTCTTTGTCCCATTCATAGAACATATGCATAATTTTATTTTCAACGTCCATTTAAATATCCTTTATCTTATTATCAGGTCCGGCAAAGTGTATAATCTTTATATACTTATGTGCCTCACCCATAATTGCATAGTCTGTTTTAAATTTTTTACAATATATTTTTTGTAATTCTAAATCTCTTCTAAAATCATTTGATTTTTTATATAAGATTTTTCCAGGTAATTTTTTTAATTTAAATTTTTGTTTGGCCATCATACACACATAGTTTTGTTCACCATAATATTTTTTATGTACAATACCTCTTTCGTAGTAAGTGTTTTGCCAATATTCAGGATTTAATTCAAAGTTTTCCCATATATTACTTAAAGTTCCTGATTTAAATTTATAAAAACCACCATTAATACCTAACTTATTATCCCACCAAGCGTCATAAGTTAATAATACACCATCTTTAACTTTATGATTTAATATGTCATCTATATTGTTAACAACTACTTGGTCAATATCCATAATAATAATATCATCACCAGGATTTTGATAACCATATAAAGGGCTAAAAAATTTTAATTTATGCCAATGTTTTTTTATACTACCATAATGATTGTATGGTAACACAATATCTGCCTCAACATCTGTATCACTAATACATACAGATTGAAAAGGCACACTAGTATGTTTTCTAATACTATTATAAAAATTAGATACATAGTCTGGCGTATATAAACCTTTAAAATATATGGTGCATATTTTAAGCATTTACATTTCTCCAAACAATATCAAATCTTTTGTTAATAGCGTGTATTAATTTTGTATCTTCAGGTATGAATAAATTATCATAGAAAAAATAATGCCATTTATCATCTAGCCATTGTACAGATACATCTTTTTCTTTTAACTTAACACTAAACAAAGTTTCATTATCATAACCAAAGTAATCTACTATTTTTTTAGGAAACATACTTGTATCAAATTTCAATTGTGTCATTGTAATCATATCTTGGTCAAATTGATTAAAATACTCTAATTGAAATAAATGAGATTTATCTACACCTATAATACCTGTATTAACTACATCAACATCTGAGCTAAGACCTCTATGTAATAACATTGCTTGAGCATTGTAATACTTTGAGTTAGGACTTCTAATTGTTTGAGAAGTTTCAGATATATCTTCTATTCTAGCAACCTTGTTATTATTATTTGCGATAGCGATACCTTTTGATAAATCAAATACTTCAAAAAAGTTTTCTTTAGTATTAGGCACAACATCAAAATCAAGATATAATATTTGGTCATATTTTGATGAAAATTTATATAATAGAAATATCTTATAAAAGTTTATTATGTTGTAAGTTGTTAAGAAAGGATATTTACCTTTCATTTCATCATAATATTCTTTATACTTATTTACTAATACAAAGTCAGCGCCAATACTATCAGCATATTCTTTTTTACAATCAATAAGTTTTTGATAGTTTTCAATAAACTCATTTTTAGTATTTAAGTTTGTTTTTTTATTATCAACAAACTCATTATCAGGTACTTCTATGTAAATACTATAAATTAATTTTTTCATATTTTCCAACAAGAGTAAATCTCAAGCCTCTTTCATCTTCAATTATACCTTTATCTAAAACTCTAGCGTTATCTGGTAATTGTTTTTGAAACTCATCAATACCACCCACACAATTAATATGGTCTTTTATACTTCTCATATTATTTGATTGATAGGCAAAATAGGCATTTGTATCTAGTTTTAATTCTTTCATAGGTCGCATATGTTCGCAAGATGTATTAATAATTAAATTTGCATTTTGTATTCTACCTAATCTGTTTTCATTCCAAACATCACTTGTAATAAAATCTACATTATTATAATGATTAAATAATCTACGTTTAGCTAAACCAATAACTTGGTCATTTAAATCAATTAAAGTAATTCTTTTTACGTGTTTAAAAGCAGGTATTAATATACTACCATACCAACCACCCAATATAACTATTTCACTATTACTATCAACCATACTTAAATCATTAACCATTTTGATTAACATTTCTTTAGATTTAAATTGATTAGGACTAAATGAATCTAAAAGGTCAGTATTATGTCTGCCTTCTCTCATTATATTTTTAAATAATTGTAGGTCTATTTCCATTTAATAATCTCCTCATACTCTGGTTTAATATCTTCTACGCCTTTATACATTGAAGTTTTTAGTTTATATCTATATACTTCACTATAACCTGCTGACATTAAAACTATTGGTCTATAATCAGCGTCTTTTAATCCCATATCGTGCCATTTTTTTATATCTCTGCCAAAACAAGAAGTATATGATACGTCTATATTTTGTTCAAGTAAATAACTTGATAAGTTTTGTATAAACATTCCTACCTCAACAGCAGTTGTATCAATAAATTTATTAACTCTACTTGGCCAGGCTTGGTCAAAAAACATACCTAGTTCAACTCTTCTTTTATAAAAATTATTTGGTTCTCTAGGTTGAGCGTGAATACAAAACAAATAGGGATTTAATTTTATATGTTCGTAATAAGGGTTTGGTTTACCGCCTTCAGTTTTTGTTGCCTCTCCTCTTTTTACTGCTTTTACTTCGGCGGTTTGATGATTTTGTAATACCATATTCCAAACTTTTATTTTTTCTTCTTTATGTTCAGGACCATAAACAATTACTTTATAAGGCATAGCATTATTTTTAGATGGTGTTGTTTTCCAGGCTTGCCATAATGCAAACTCTATTTTATCTTTTGAAGGCACCTTATCTTTATAAGTTCTAACGTGGTGTCTTTTTTCTAGTAAATCAAACGTGCTCATTTGTACATAACCTTATCATTAATTACTAATATATCTAATGCAGTTTTTTTAAATGTTTTTAAAGCGTGTTCAGGTGAATCTACAATAGGTTCTTGACAATTAAAACTTGTATTTAATAACATAGGTACACCTGTCTCTTTGTAAAATGCATTTATAATATCATAAAACTTTTGATTAAACTTTCTATTGACCGTTTGTATTCTTGCAGTATTATCAACGTGAGTAATACCAGGCACTTCATCTGATTTAACTTTACATATACGAGACATAAAAGGACTTGGTAATCTTGTATCAAAATAATTTTTATAATGTTCCTCTAATACAGCTGGTGCAAATGGTCTAAAATCTTCTCTCTTTTTTATTGTACTATTAATAATATTTTTAATGTTAGGATTTCTAGGGTCTGCTAATATACTTCTATTACCTAATGCACGATTACCACTTTCTGCTCTATCTTGAAACCAACCAACTATTTTACCACTAGCAATTTCTTTTGCAATCTTTTCATAGTCAGCATATATGAAACCAGGAAAATTATATTTTTGACCAGCAAAAGTTTCTGTTTTATGTACTTCTTCATTTAGATTATAACTTGCGTGTTGATAAACACCTAATGCTTGGCCTTCATCACCTACGGCAGGTGGTACATATACGTTTTCATAATGATTTAAAAACTCTTCATTCATATAACCATTATATGCAACACCACCAGCAATACAAAGATTTTCGCAAGTTTTAAGTGGATAGATATGTTCTTTAATTTTATCTAAAGTAAATTTTTGTAGAGTATGTGCTAAGTCTTCTTTACCATACTTTTCTATATTGATTAGATTATGAATATCATACTTCTTCTCTCGGATATCGCCGGAGATTATCGTTTCAAACACATCATAGTAGTATTGATTAAAACTACCATAGCCGACTAACCCCATCAGTTTACTTGCGCCTAATGACCCAAATCCAGTCAGTTTAGACATTTGATTCCATAACCACCCTAATGGCAACTCTTTTGATAAGTCTTTTATGTTTGTATCTTTATCAACAAATATACATCTAAATTTAGCACCTATTCCGTCAATGGCAAGTATATCTGAAAACTCAAAGTCAGAATTTATCAAAGCATATGTAGCGTGAGCTTGATGATGGTCACAATAATAGATATCATCTTTAAATACATAGTCAAATAATTTAGTTGGTACAAAATTAAGAAACTCTTTATCTATAATTTCTTTTATCATTCTAATACCACCTAGAGTATAAGAAAATGCTAACACACCATCTGTCTTTTTAAAATATTCATTTACAAATTCATTGTTTAGTTTATAATCATTTGTATTTAACTTATCATTATCGTGGTCATAGGCTTCAGCGTGATAAGGTAGATTGTGTTTAAATCTAGTATATCTTTCCATTTGTTTATGTAATTTGCCATCATAAACATTATGGTCGTGTAAGTTTAAAGCTACAGCGGTTATCTTATGCATTTAACACCTTCGCATATTTTCTAAAAGGAAAATGACCTTTTGGTGGTACCCATTCGGTACAAGTTTTACAATAGTTCTCATACTTAAATAATTGCCAGTTCATCATCTTATCTATATTCTCTTGCGTTAAGTCAAACGTTTTAGATAGTTCTTTGTTATTAGCAAACTTCTTACTACAATGAACAATATGTCTTTTTTCAAAATCTATTACAGGCACCTGTGGAAAAGCTGCACACATTTTCCTATCTATTTCTTCAGCCTGTATAACATCTGTAAATTCTGGTGACCTGCCATTAAATGCTTTCCACATAGTATTCTTATGATTCAACTTTTCTAATACTTCAGGATATTTGTCTTTGTATTTAAAGTAGTTTGGTGTTCTAACAACAACGTTAAAATTATTCTTATCATTTTCTGGCACATAATCAAAATTACCTAATTTTTTAACCTCGTCCTCATACCAATCTAATATATTATGTTCAACATATAATATATCTTTATCTTCTAATATATGAGGATATCTTTTTCTAACAAATGAGTTTGATAATACTGAACATATAAAATTAGGATACTTTTTAATCTCATTAATAACCTCATCTAAATTTTTAATTAGACCTGGTTCGCCACCTAGTAAGTTAATTCTTACTTTATAATTTTTTAAATATTCTAAACACATTCTTAAAAAATTCATATCAACCGTTAAGTTTCTCATTTCTAAAGTATAACTCGTACAATAATGACAATCTTTATTACACGACATAGATAAAAAGAAATCTATGGCTCTATAATTATCTTGTATCTCTTTAAATGTTTTCATTTTATCATTTTAAAAAAGAAAGTATTAAATGCTATTAATAACTTGTCTTTTGGTTTACCTGTTAAGTATGAAGATATATCAACCCAATCTGGCATTTGATAAGTCTTCTCAATTAAATAGTGGTAGATATCTTCTACTTCTTTATCTACTAAACTTTCATCAAACATATCATCACCTAAAACTTTTCTCATAGTTTGACATAACTCAATAGGGCATTTATCGGTAATGTCAATCATATTGCCTTTATTGTCAATATAACTAAATTGAGTAAATGATTTATTATGTTCTATCATATCAATAATAATATAGTATTAATTACTTTATCTTGTTCCTCTTTTTTCATAAAAGGATGTAAAGGTAATGTTAATATTGAATCACAAACTATTCTGGTTATAAAATCATCATCTTTTCTATGTTCAATATCTTGATACATTATATTATCTGAAATAGGTTTATCATAATGTATTTGACCTATTTTAGCCTTTACTCTATCTCTTACTTCTCTATTTTGAAATCTAACTACATATTTGTGATAGTTATGATTTAAATTATCTGGTGTCATTTGTATGGTTACATATTCTTTCAATTTTTCATCATAGTATTTGGCACGTTCTTGTCTTCTTTTAATATAATCACCTAGTTTTTTTAATCTAAAGTTAATAAATTCAGCATTAAACAATAACATTTTAGAATTGTAACCTAGTTGTTTATGTTCGCCGTGTTTTCTTAATCTTTTAAATATCTTTGTATCGCCGTTTGTTAATATTGCACCACCACCAGCAATACCAGCTACAACTTTATTTGCATTAAAACTTAATGTACTAATATCACCTATCGTTCCGGCTAAATTACCATTTAAACTAGAACCTAAAGATTGGCAAGCGTCTTCTATAAAATGAATATTTTTCTCTTGACAGAATTGTTTTATTTTGCTAGTATCAGACATATTACCAAATAAGTGAGGATAAATTATGGCTTTTACTTTGTCAGAATACATCCTTTTAATACTATCTAAAGACATATGATAATCAGGCATATTAATATCACAAAATACTGGTGTTGCACCAGCCATTGATATACAAGACGCAGTTGATATCCAAGAAAAGTTTGTTGTTAATACTTCATCACCTTTACCCACACCTATTTTTAATAATGAAAAGAATAGTGCGTCTGTACCACTATTACAAACAACAACGTTTCTACCAAACATATCAGATAAACTATCTTCAAGAAACTCAATGTTACCTTCTTGATTTTCTTGTTTCATAACTTTATCAAATAATTTTAAGTATTCGTCAGAGTATAATTCATATTCTTTATCCCATCCGTGCATAAAACTCCTCCGCTATAACTTGATGACCTTTTGCGTTAGGGTGTCTATCTATTTCAGATATATAATCCTCAGGTTTTAAAAAATCTTGCATACAAAAACCACCAAGTTCTTTACCAGGAAAACCCATAAAGTTTTTATCAATTAAATTAAATAAAGGATTTTTTTGTATATGTAAATAATGCTCTCTTCTACTATAAACTTTGCCTTTAGCTTTAGGCCAGATTTCTTTTTCATTAGCCCAAATAGCAGTTTCGTAAGAATTAATTACTTGTACTTGTTTATATTTTAATCCTAAAGATTTACACAATTGTTGAAAACTATATTGAAACATTAAAGTTCTACCTATAAAATAATGATTATCACCTTTATCGTCCCATAAATCATTGTGCCAATAATTTCTATCTACATAATAATAATCTCTACGACTGGCTCTTGACCACCCTGCTATTACTAAACCTATATTTTTTGCATTTATATTTCTAACTAAACTATTATAAATGTATTCTTGACCAGCACCTGATTGACCTACGTTGATACAATTCATATTTAATTTTTTAGCCAGTAATTCAGGCCATTTAGGCCAATCTGCTACTAAATCAGGATGATGAGCAGATTCATATTTGTTTGTTGTAAAACTACAACCACTAACTAATAATATTTTTTTCATTTATAGTCTCAATCAATTTTACTAATACTTTTGCATTATCTGAATACATCTTTTTAGTAGGCACAGGTCGTTTCATATAAACAGGACCGCCATCTTTTATATTTTTATCTCTTAAATATTCTATATTTTTACCTAGCCATTTACATTCTTGTATAAGTCTTGGCGCTGGGTCATAATAGTTCTTTGTGTAAACATATGTGTTAAAAAGACCTAGTAAATTATGAACAGGCGCAAATATATTATTGTAGTCTATTATAATATAATCCTCGTCATATGTCAATATTCCGTGTGATGTAAAGCACCTAGGACACTCTTTTATCCATCTATCCACCTCTTTATAATACACGTCATTTGTACCTAAAAATAGATACTCAAATTGTACGTCATTTTTTACTGGTTTATACTCTTCAAAATTAATCATTTTCTCATATTGAGTACCAACACCATTAGGGTAAACATCATAATCGCATAAGTCATAAACTTCTTTAGGTTTAAAATATTCTAGTGCAATCGGATATTCTTTTACGTGATTTTCAGAATATACAGATATCAGCTTATTGTTAAACAATAGATGACCAGTCATTAATTGGTCAGTAGAATATTCGTCTCTACTTTTCCATAACAAAGTTAACATACTTCTACCTAATATAAAAGTAATGTCATTTGTTTCTGGTGTATAGAAATCAAATATTATATTAGTACAAGTTTTGTACTTTTCTGTTATTGCGTCTATGTAATGTTTTTTTGAAAAGTTATAATGAGTGATTATTACCAATTGAGCTTCAATCCCTATTGAGTTTAAATAACAACAATGCTCATAACTATAACAAAGCAATCCATCACCAGGTTTACTGGTACATACTATATTAATCATACGGATATTTATATAAATAGGAGGAACATATATTTTAAAGGTGATGAAATGAATTATAATAATTTACTGACTTTTGGTGATGTTATAGAATTGAGATTAAATTGTAATGTCTCTAAGCTTCTGTATAATACAAAACAATATGAATGGAAGCGATATAACCCCAGAAAAGATATTCCTAGATACGGCTTAAGTGTTACCAGTTTAGACGGTAGTTTAAACGGCATAGATTTAGATTCTATTGCAGAATACAATAAAGAAAATGGTACATCATATAACGAAAGTTCATTTAAAACTTTTACAGACGTATATAAGAATTGTTATGAAACAAGAAAACTAGTAGAGCCCTTTGAGCCTTGGTTATGGCGAACACATTATTTAAATTTTAAAAGAGGTGGATTTTTTCCACCACATAGAGATATGAGACACGTAGGTGAACAAGAGTCTTTTAGAATATTGGTGCCTTTAAAATGTTGTAATCCACCAGGTATGTTTTTTATGTATGATGGTAAACCTTTACATTTTAATATGGGTACAGCATACTTTGTAAACACAAATAAAATGCATAGTATATTTTCATATGAAGATAATGCTTATATGATGGTGATGAATGTAGAATGTAATGAAGAATCTTTAAAAAAAGTAGGTGAATTAATTAGATGGAAATAACAAGAGAAAAAGTATTTACAGATTTAGTATGTGTTGATAATATTGGTCAAGTAAGTCCTGAAGAAGAATTAAAATTAGCAGAGTCTTTAGGTAAAGTTCAGAAGCCAGAGAACGAAAGACAATTAGAATTACATAAACAATTTAAAGGAGAATTACCAGGTATAGTTCACGTTACCGAAGGTGGTTTGTTTGGCCATAAAAAACTTTTAGATTGGCACGCCAATAAACCTAGCGACCCTAATAGAGCTTCGATAGTTTGGATTTATGCAGTTAAAGGTAGTGAGGGTAGTATCACTAGTTGGATTGATAATAAGAAAGCATATGAAGATTTACCAGATGATATAAAAGCACATTGTCATAATGTAAAATTTACCTGTGGTTTTAAGAGAGGTGGTTATACAGATGACCCTACTTTTAAAGAACATCATAATAAAGATAAAGAATATAAATTAATTTATACAAATGAATATGGTCAAAAAGGATTGTTCTTTCCTTTTTTACAAATTATGGACGGAATACCAAAGACACTATATGATTATTTAAAAAATCATATCTTACAAGATAAATATAGATACGACCATCATTGGAAAGATGGCGATTTAGTTGTTAGTGAACAATGGCTAACAATACATAAAAGACACGCCTTTGAAAAAATGAATGAAAGGCTAATGCATAGAATAGCAATATGGTAGAAACATTAATTTTAGGAACAATCTGGTATCAGATAATAGCAATATTTGGTTTATCAATAGGATTACATAGATACTTTACTCATAGACAAAATTTTAAATTGTCTCCTATGGTAGAAAATATTATATTATATTTAATTGTATTAACAGGTGCTAAATCACCATTAGGGTGGGCGGCTGCTCATAGAGCTCATCATCAATATTCTGATACTGAAAAAGACCCACACTCACCTAAACATAAAGGTTTTTGGTATGTTCTTTTAAATAGATGGATGTTTGAGTATCCTAATATTAAGAGAAGTCTAGTAAAAGATTTATTGAAAAATCCTAGAGTTATGTTCTTTCATAGAAACTATAATAAAATACATTTGATTAGTGCTGTTTTATCTTTACTAATTAGTTTTAAATTTTTTATTGGTTTTATTGTAATGCCTTTTGTATTAAGTTATATATTTTATGGTTTGTTTAATACATTAGGTCATAAGAATGGTAGACCTGTAACCAATCATATTATAAATTTATTTGCAGCTGGTGAAGGATATCACGATACACACCACGAAAACTGGAAGAAAATAAGACTAGGTAAATATGACTTATCAGGATTGATAATTGAGAAAGTATTAAGATGAAAAATAGAAATGAATTGCCTAACTATAAAAAGATAGGTGTAAAAGTTGATACAGATAAAATACTTAAAATTTTAGAAGATAATAAACATAAACTTATTAAGTATAGAGATAATTTAAATGTCAAATGTGCTACGCCATTTTTAAATGAGTTATACGAACAAATACCTATTACAGAATTAACAGAGGGTAGTGATTATACTTTACCTTTAGCAGGTCATAGAGACGTTAAATATGATGAAAGAAATTATACAACTTTAATAGAATGTTTGAGAGGTACATATATTGAAGAAGTAATGAAAATGTTTAAATCAAAACCTACAAGAGCAAGATTTATAATTAAGAAACCTGGTGCTCATATTTTACCTCATATGGATTATGATACGACTTATAGTGTTAGATATTTTATTCCGTTAAAAACAAACGAATGGTCGTTTACGGCAGTTAAAAGAAAAAATGAAGAGCCAGAATTATTAAGTATGAAAGCAGACGGTTCAGTTTACTTTGTTAATCAAGGTTGGACACACTCTGCTTGGAATTTTGGTAAAGAAGATTGTATTAGATTAATAGTTGCAGTAAATGGACAAGAAGATTTACATTAAAGATATTATTGAAGATAAAGATAAGTTAATTAAACTATCAAAAGAAGCTTCAATAGATTCACCACATAACTTTCACGATTTTGAAAAAAGAATACCAGACTATATAAACTATCACGTTGTAGAATTAGATAATGAAGTTATTGCTATGGCAGGTATGTTTCAAAGTAAATTTTGGCCGTCTGATTATGTGAGAGTATTAGATAGATGTTATTATTTTAAAAAAGCTAGAAGTAGCACATTATCATTTTATAATGAAAAAGAATTAAAGGCAACAGCTTCAAATTATCTATTGCCAATTCATTTAGAAATTGCTATATCTAAACACTTAATACCTTTCTTCTCAATCGCAGGTATCAAAAGAAGACCAGCTATGAAAAGAATGATTGATATATGGAATAAAAAGAATAGTCTAAAATTAAAGGTATTAGATAAAATGTATTTTACCTGTAATCACAAAGTATCAGATAACACGAATGAAATGTGTTGGCAGAATATTGCTCTACCTGAAGAATATGATAGTTTTGATTTACCTACTCGGTAGGATAAGAATCACCGTGTTGAGTTAGTTCAACGGTAATACCATTTGCATTTAGATGATTAGTTCTTGCAATCTCATTTGCTTTATATTCATCTGTATCATCAAAACCTAGTGATGTATCAACTGAAGTAAAACAAATTTTATAATATTGCTTTAATTTATCACCTGACTCAGATATTTCGTATGCAGTTATTTTTGCTGGGTCAGATGTTCGCCATTCATTGATGACAGCCATCACTTCATCAGAGGGTACAAACCAAGGTGTTAATACATTAGGTCTAGTGTAGGTTACTTTAGTCCAAAATGCCATAATTTTTCTCCTATTCTATCTTTATTTATAATATAAATAGTATAGTATAAGGAGAATTTGATATGATTACAATAGATGGTAAACAATATGATGAGACAAAATTCAGTCCTGAATTACAAAATTACCTTGTGGTAAGACAAGAAATTCAGGTCAACGCAACGAGACACAAACTTGAGCTTGAAAAAATTGATGTTTTGACTAATCATTATAACGCTAAAATAGTAGAATTAATAAAAAAAGAAGCACCAGAGACAGAAATTAAAGAAACAGAGAAAAAATAGATGGCCGCTATCGCTAATTTATCCATAGACCAAGGCGCTACTTTTACTTCGGATGTGACCGTAAAAGACGCTAATGGTAATGCTTTTGACCTTACAGGTTATACTGCTAGGGCAAAATTAGCGAAAGGTTATCAATCCACACAAACCCGACAAGATTTCACAACCACGATAAGCAACGCCACTTCAGGCGTAGTAACCTTATCACTAACAGCCACTCAAACGACTGCTCTTGATGATACAAGATACGTATATGATTTAGAGATTGTTAACGGAGATGTTGTTACCAGAGTAATTGAGGGATTAATCTCTGTACGTCCACAGGTTACTACTTAATTCTAGCGTCTTTTTGTTATAAATATAGTAAAGAGAGGGAGTTTAATGCCTGATATAACAGCAAAAATAAATGTAAATACAAGTGCCGGTCCACAAAAAGTTTCAGTACAACTTCCTTCAGCTCAGGCAGCTGGGAACGCCACTTTACAATTAAAACTTTTAGGTGATGTTGATACAACTGAATTAAATGATGGTGCATTATTACAATATAGAGCTTCAGACGGTAAGTTTGTAACCAGAACGGAGATAGTAACCACAACCGGAACGCTCTTGTTTAATTGTGGTAACTTTTAAGGATAACAAATGGCAACTATAATTCAGATAAAAAGAAGTAATGCAGCTTCAGCACCTAGTACACTAAAACAAGGTGAAATGGGTCTTACATTTGGTACAGGTACCCAAGCAAATTTAGGTGATAGACTTTTCATAGGAACAGGCTCAGTAGATTCAAATGGTGACGCAACTAGTATTGACGTTATCGGCGGTAAATATTTTGCAGATTTAAATGACCACGTTCACGGAACATTAACTGCTAACTCAACATTAATTGTTGACTCAAACAAAGCAATAGACGAATTCATTGTAGGTAACTCATCTACAGCAGGTGGTCAAATTAAAATAAATGAAGGAACAAATAATGGTTCAAACTTCATAGGTTTAAAAGCACCTAATAACGTAGCGGCTACAACTACATTTACACTACCAAATGGTGATGGTACTTCAGGTCAGTTTATGAAAACTGACGGTGCTGGTAACTTATCATTTGAAACAATATTTTCAAACATAGATTTAGCTGGTGATACTGGTTCAGATACTTATAATACAAATGAGACTTTGACTTTTGCTGGTGGTTCTGGTATGCAAGCGGCGGTTACTGATAATACGGTAACTATAAATGCAACGGCATTAACTAATTCAAATTTATCTGGTAGTGCAGGTATAACAAATGCAAACATAGCAAATCCAAATGTTACCGTTGGTTCAACTCAAATAGATTTAGGCGCTACACAAACAGATATTGCAGGATTAACTTCACTTGTCATTGATGACATTACAATTAATGGTCAAACAATGTCAACTGGTAGTGCAAATAAGGATATTAATTTATCGCCACACGGCACAGGTACGGTAAAAGTTCCTAGTGGTTACGAAGATAGAAGTGGTTTTGATAGTCAATCATTAGCAAACAAAGCATATGTTGACCAAGTTGCTCAAGGTTTAGACACTAAACCATCTTGTAGAGCAGGTACTACTGCTGACTTATCAGCAACTTATAATAATGGTAGTTCAGGTGTTGGTGCAACTTTAACGGCAAGTTCAAATGGTGCTATCGTAGTTGATGGCGTTTCACTTTCAGTCGGCGACAGACTTTTAGTTAAAAATCAAACAACAGCTTCTGAAAACGGTATCTATTCGGTAACAACGCAAGGTGATGGTTCAACTGCCTTTGTATTAACAAGAGCAACTCCTGAAGACCAACCAAGTGAATTATCAGGTGGCGCTTTCGTATTTGTTGAAGAAGGTACTGCTAACGCAGATAACGGTTATGTATTTACACACACAGGTGCTCCAACTTTTGGAACAACATCTTTAGATGTAGCACAATTTTCTGGTGCAGGTCAAATTGACTCTGGTGCCGCTTTAAGTAAAACAGGTAATAGACTTGATGTTGAAGTTGATAACTCATCAATTGAAGTTGCAACAGATTCATTAAGAGTTAAAGCTTTAGGTATTACAAATGCTATGTTAGCAGGTAGTATAGCGAGTTCTAAACTAGCAGACCCGATTTTCTTTACAGATGAAAGTTCAACGCAAGGTCAAGTATCAGTAGGTGGTACTTTAGAGTTTATAACAGGCGAAGGTATTAATACAACTGCTAACGGAAATAAATTAACTATTGCAGGTGAATTAGCAAGTTCATCTAATATTGGTGTTGCAAAATTTAACTCAAATAATTTTACGGTAACTTCAGGTGATGTTGAAGTAACCACTATTGACGGAGGGTCATTTTAGTGTTTAATGTTATTAAAAAATGGTTTGATAGTGTTTTAAAATCTTATGATGGTAAACAAGTAAAATACTTATCAGGTAAAAAGAAAAGTAAAGAAGTTAAACTAGTTGATTTAGAATATAAAACAAAAAAAGAATTAGAGACTATCGGTAGAAAAATCGGTATAGAATTAGATAGACGATTAACTAAAGATAAATTAATTAACAGAATTAAATATAAAGTTAGAAATAGGAATAGAAAATAATGGCAACCGTAATAAAACCAAAACGTTCATTTACACCATTACAGATACCAGCAGCCTCAGCTCTTGAAGTTGGTGAATTGGCTATGAACGCCTCTGATGGTAAGTTTTATACAAAACTATCAAATGGTACCGTAAAAGAATTAGGTGGTGCAGGTTCAGTTATTTTACAAGACGTTACCACTAATGGTAATATTACTACAAACAATATTGTATTAAACGGTTCAGATTTAGTATTTGAAGGATATCTTGCAAACGCTTATGAAACTACATTAAGAGTTGTTGAGCCAACGGCAGATAATCTTATTAAATTACCTAACGTATCTGGTGATGTAATCACAACTGGAAATTTAACTAAAGATGGTACTGCTACTGGTGACCCTTTAGCAGCTGAGGGAGACGCCGTTGCTTTTGCAATCGCATTAGGGGGTTAATAGATTATGGCTAGTTCGTTTATTAATGCAGGTGCAGCTCTAAATGTAGGTGATTCGGCTAGTGCTAACGTTTATACGTGTCCAGCAGGCACAAAAGCAGTTATCCACGCTTGTATGATATCAAATTTAAATAGTTCAGGTACTTCAAAAGGAACAATCAAAATTACGACAGATGGTGGTTCAACGTTCAGACACGTTATAAAAGACGGTGAGGTACCGCCAAATGACACTTTACAGATGGATAAACCTCTAAATTTAGAGGCTGGTGATATAATTAGAATATATGGTGATGTATCTAATATGGAATGTTTTTTATCTATATTAGAATTAAGTTAAAAACTTTTATAAATATAGATAGAATTTAAGTTAGGAGAATACCAGAATATGGCACTAGTAGTTAATAAAGTTTACAACGCTAAAGACGCAAATGGTAAAACGATTACTAGTGAGTATAGTTTTCACGCTTTAAGTCGTGATGAAAATGGCCTTTTAACTTATACCAAAAGTAATTGGTATAGCGGAGACCAAATTAATATGGACAACGGTGAGGGAGTTGCTTACAATTCAGTAGGTGATTTTCAAAAGAATGAGTTGACGTATGCTAGTGGCTCGTATTCAGTAGGGCATAATATTAATGATATACCTATTGATTATAATTCAACAAACGACCCTAGACAGGCGAATACTACAAACAGAAAATATGAGCAACACGTATTTGATGAAAATAAAGCGACATACTTTATAAATGATGATGGTTATTTGGTATTAAGAATTGGTAGTGAATATACATACGGTGCTAAAGATGGTGCAACAGGTAACTGGACACCGTAATAAGGAAATATAGGAAAAAACAATGGCAGATTTTGTACTAGGTAGACTAAAGTTTCACTTTAAAGGCTCTTGGACTACTGGAACGGCTTATATAAAAGATGACGTACTTACTTATGGTGGTAATGCGTTTGTATGTAAAGTAAACCACACAGCGGCAGCTGATTTCTACACAGACTTAAATGACTCAACGCCTAAATGGGCAAAAATGGCCGGCGGTTTTGAATACAAAGGAAATTGGGCGGCAACAACTCTTTATAAAGTTGACGACATTGTTACCTTTGGTGGTTCAACTTACAGATGTTTAACAGGACACACTTCACAAGCAGACTTGTATGATGATAATGCTAAGTGGCAAACATTTGCCGCTGGTTTAGCTTGGAGAGGTGATTGGGCAACTTCAACATCTTACAGAAATGATGACATAGTTAAATATGGTGCAAACACATATCTATGTACAACTCAACATACATCTTCAGGTACAACTTTAGATGAAACAAAATTTACTTTATTCGTATCAGGATTAGAATTTGAAGACTCTTGGTCTTCATCAACTTTATACCAATTAGGTGACATAGTAACCTACGGCGGTTATAACTATGTTGCTGAAAGAGCAAACAACAATGTTATACCATATAACAACTCTTCAGATTGGAAATTATTAACAACAGGATTTAATAACACAGGTACTTGGTCAAACTCTACAGCATATAAAACTGGAGATACCGTCAATCACGGTGGTCATTATTACGTGGCTAAAATTGATGGCACAGGTCAAGAACCAACAGGTACAACTAACTCATATTGGGATTTGGTTGTAGAAGGTATTTACTGGAGAGCTTCTTGGTCATCTGCTACTGCTTACAAAATTGGTGACGCAGTATCACACGGCTCATCTTCATACAGAGCAAAAACAAATCATACATCATCAGCTTCTAATAGACCAGATGTTTCAGGTCAAACAGATTGGGACTTACTTGCAGAAGGAGATTCAAACGCAACTCTAACTACAAGAGGTGATATACTAACTAGAGACGCAACTCAACGAGTTAGATTACCAATCGGTGCAGCTGGTACTTTCTTAAAATCAGATGGTACAGATATTGTATGGGCATTACCAAATGTAGCAAACAAAGTTTATTACGTATCAACAAACGGTGTTGATAATACAGATACAGGTAGAGGTTCTTCTCCTGAATTACCTTGGAGAACATTAAACTATGCTTGTTCACAAACATTTTCAGATTCAACAAATTTTAAAACAATTAAAGTTTCAACAGGAACATATACTGAACAATTACCAATTAGAGTAGGAAGAAAAACTGCTATCATAGGTGATAACTTACGAAGTGTTACCGTTTCGCCAGATACTACAACTGATAACGGTGCTGGTGCAGGTATTTCAAGTGATGGTTCAACACCAAATAACAGACAGACAATGTTTAGATTAAATGACTCTTGTACATTATCTGGTATGACATTTAGTGGTATGACAGGTCAATTAGCGTCTTCGCCAAGTTCAGATGGTTTAACAAGACCAACAACTGCTACAGGTGCAACAGCAACAGGTGTTGTTTGTGCTCTTGACCCAGGTTCAGGTCCTACTGACACGTCTGTTCATATTGTTGCAAGGTCACCTTTTGTACAAAACTGCTCATCTATTGGTACTAGAGCTATCGGTATTAAAATTGATGGTTCTTTACACAATGCAGGTAATAAATCAATACTTGCAAATGACTTTACACAGGTCATTGATAACGGTTTTGGTGTATGGATATTAAATGGTGCAAAATCAGAATTAGTATCTGTATTTACATATTACTGCTATGTTGGCTATCTTGCTGACTCAGGCGGTGTAATGCGTTCACTAAACTCTAACAACTCTTATGGTGAAAGAGGTTCAGTTGCTTCAGGTGTTGACCCTAACGAAACACCGGTAACATCAACGGTAACTACAAGAGATAATGAGGCAATCATTGGTAGAGCATTAGTATCAAACGCTGGTGTTTACAGATTAGAACAAGAATACGCAGGTGAAACTTATACATCTGCTACAGAAACAATTACAGGTTCAGGCGCAAATGCTAACTTCACAGCTGACTTTGCTGACGGTGCAGTTAAACATATTGATACAACAACTAATGGTGCAGGTCACTTCACTACAACTGGTGTTGCTCAAGGTGGTTCAACTACAACTATCAGATTAGCAGCTGCTGATACGCAAGCTGACGATTTCTATAACGGAATGAGAATTACAATAACAACTGGTACTGCTTCAGGACAAACTGCTTATATTGGAGATTACACTTCATCAACTAAAACTGCTACCGTTTTCAAAGAAGATGGTTCAGCAGGTTTTGATGTATTTGGTCCAACTTCAGTTGCAGTTGCTCCAGACGCAACAACAAATTATGAAATTGAGCCAAGAGTAACCATCACAGGCGGTGGTTCTCCTACAAGAAACGCATTAGCAAGAGTTGTAATTGAAAATCAAATAATTAAAAAATTCTTAATCATTGATGGTGGTGCAGGTTATTCATCTGCTCCTTCGGTAACGGTAACTGACCCTAACGCAACAACGGTTGGTACTGGTACTGCTACGATTGGTGATGGAGTAATTTCAAGATGGACTTATGTAGCTGCAGGTTCAGGTTACAAACAAGAGAACACAGCAGGTACCGTAAGCGGTAATGGTTATGCAGATATCTTACCAGTAGGTGCTACGGTAAAAACTTCAGGTCTTTCTGCTCAACCAAAAGCAGGTTCAAGTATTGTATTTTCAAATGCTTCAAGTGTAAGTTATATTATAGTAAGTGTTCTTGCACACGCAAACGGTGGTATAACAAATATGGAAGTATCACCAAATATTTCAAAAGCAAATGCTCCAACACACGGAACAACTGCTACAATTAGACAAAATTATTCAAATATAAGATTAACAGGTCACGACTTCCTAGATATTGGTACAGGTGGTATATCAACTACAAATTATCCTGACTTAAATGGTTATACACAAGCGCCAGACCAAGCAGACGAAGTTTACGATTTAGATAGAGGTAGAGTATTCTATACTTCAACCGACCAAGATGGTAACTTTAGAGTTGGTGAATTGTTTAGAGTAGAACAATCAACAGGTAAGGCAACATTGAACGCAGAAGCTTTTGACCTTTCTGGATTGAGACAATTATCTTTAGGTTCAGTTGCATTAGGAAATTTTGGTGCAACAATTTCAGAATTTAGTACAGATGGTACTTTAGGTGATAATTCTGATACTGCTCTCGTAACCGAGAAAGCAATTAGAACATTTGTTGAAAATCAACTAGGTGGTGGTCAAAACAACTTGACCGTTAACTCTGCTCAAATAGGTGAAATAACAATTTCTGGTGCGAACATATCAGCTTCAACTGGAAATACAACTACATTTACAACAATACCACAAACAAGTGTAGCGCCAACTTTGGCAAATCATTTAGTAAACAAAAATTATGTTGATGGTTCGGTAACTCCTAATTTACAAACATTATCTTTTGATAGAGATACAGGACAATTAAACAGAAAAGTAATAACTAACTTTAACGTTGTAAATCAATATGAAGATACATTATTTAATGCTGCTGAACAAAATGCAGGTTTTGATGTAATAAATGGTTCTGTTAGAATTGAAATTGACAAAGCAGGAAATTTAATTTATAGAACAACAGGAGACGCTGAGCAAGGTGTAGAAACTCCTAGCAACGAGTAATTATAGATATAAATAGGATAGAAAATGGCAATTACTAGAACAAAAATCGGAAATTTATGGTTTAATTATCGTGGCGAATACGATAATTCTGTCGCATATAAAAAAGACGATATCGTATTATGGAACAATACTGATTATTTAATGATAAGAGAGTCAGATACAACAGGTAAAAGACCTGAACAAAATACAATGTATCATTATAATATTCAGGTTACAACTGACCCTACTGACTCAACAACAAAATTTCAAATAGACGCTGATGAAACTTCTACTATCGAATGGGCAACTGCTCTTTATGTAAGAAGAGGTGATAAAATTACTTTTTATCAAAATAATAATAATAATGATGACCAACCTTTGGCATTATCTACAACAGCTTCAAGTCAAACATCAAATTATTTAACTGAAGGTGTTTCTTATTATCATAATGAGGAACAAGTTTCAAGAACAGATTACGTAACCACAGCAAAATTTAATCCTAAAACTGCTAGAAGAGTAGTTGTAGAATTTACAAAAGATACACCAGATGAAATTTATTACTTCTCAGCTGGTACAGGTGGTGCAAGTTATGGTGCTAAAATTGTAGTAGCAGATTGGGACACTTGGAGACCTTTAAGAAATTCATTTAAGTGGAGAGACTTCCACGTAAATACAAGTGGTACGGTTTATTATGAAAATGATATTGTAAAAGTTAGACACGGAATTAATAATGACCAAGGTACAGATTACGAGGGTCAATCAAAGAAAGAAACTTTATCAACTTATATCTGTTTAAGACAACACACGACAGATGGTACAGAAAGATTTTTACCTTACAACAGAAATGTTGACACTAATGCAAATATGTATTGGATGAAAATGGGTGCTGAATATGAATCAGATGATGAAAGATATGAAAGTAATGGTGTTATCGAAACCGTAGATACTATCTCAGCCGCTGACTCTTCAAGATTGCACGGAGTATTTAGAAATGTATCTCCTAAATCTACATCAAACTCAGCCGCTAACGTACATCCAGGTATGTTTAAAATTACCGTTCAAGGTAACGGAAATATTTTAGGCGTTGATAATTTTGCAGCTGCTGACTCATCAAGAACAGCAGGTAAATATACAAACGTAACCCAATCAGCAACAACTGGTGCAGGTACGGCTGCTACTTTTGATGTTACCGTAGATTCAACAGGTGCAGTTTCAAAAATAGAAATTATTAAAACAAGAAATAAATCAGCAACACCTACAGGTGGTTCAGGTTATGTTGATGATGAACAATTAACAATTGCTGACGCTTCATTAGGTGGCGGTGGTGCTGCTGACTTTACTTTCTCTGTAAACGGAGTAGGTACAGCTGGTGCAGCTACAATTGAAGTAGAAAGAGAAAACAGAGATTCACAAAGACATAGAAGATGGTTTAATGACACAGGTATGATTTCAGGTGGTGAAAATAATGCCGTAAACGATACACTAACTTTTGATGGTGATATATTTGGTGGTGGTGCAGATTTAACTTGTCAAGTTGCTACGATTAGAAAACAAACTAGAGGTTCTGCTATTATGTACACAGGTAATCCACACGAATGTGTATCATTAATTAACAATGGTCCTTTAGGTGATGATAACAAATATTACAGATTATCAGGTCAAAGAACATCAAGACATTGTGTAGATTGGCCAGTATTCCACGGTGGTACAGGTAATATGTGGACTTGGGGTAGTTCTTCAACAGGTCAAAACGGAATGGACCAAACATTTATGACTGCTACTCAAATGCAATTTCCTCACTATGATTGGTGGAGAAGTACAGACAATGGCGGAACAGGTCCTCACACAACACCAGATGGTGAAGTTCCTAAAATTATTCAAATAGAAGGTGGTTATGAGTCAGGTATGGCTCTTATGAATTCAGGTGAATTATATCATTGGGGTTATGGTGGTCACGGTCAAAATGGTGACGCTTCAACTTCAAACCGAAGTTATGCTGTAAGAGTTGGTGGTACAGATACAAACGTTTACTTAGCTGCTAACGATTCAAACCACGTATTTAGAAGTGTAAGAATTAAAAGATGTTTCATATCAAACTGGCAAGGTTATAATGATAACACTCACTCTTGTTATGCAATTGATGAAGATGGTGAATTATGGTCTTGGGGTTATAACGGATATGGTCAATTAGGTACAGGTAATACAACTAACTATAACGTGCCTCAAAAAATTGCAAAAGCTTCTAACTTTAACAATAGTGAAATAGAAGCGTTTTGGACTTGTGGTGAAGCTTATGTAATGTGTTTAGCATATACTAAAGAGAAAAAATTATACGCTTGGGGTTATAACAATAACGGACAATTAGGTATAGGAAATACTACAAACCAATCTACTCCTCAAGAGGTAACAACGGTAACTTTTGATGGCACAGGTGTTGGTGAAATCAAAAAAGTTCAAATGTTAGCAAGAAGTTCTAGTTTATCAGCAGGTATCTTAACTGAAAGAGGAACAATTTATGTTGCAGGTTACAATAACCAAGGTCACTTTGGAAATGGTAACACTACAAACTTAAGCACTTGGACAATTTTATCAAATGGTCCAGGTAATTCTTCAAATGCAGATTGTGAAAACTTTTGGTGGGGTGGTAATGGTGACTATGCTCAACAATGGGTTGAAGATTCACTAGGTAATATTTTATGTGCTGGTTACAATAACCATTACTCATTAGGTGATGGTTCAAATACAACTAGAAACGGATTTGTAACCCCTAAATTCCAATTAGGTTCAGATACAACAAGAGATTTTAAAAATGTTAAAATGATTTCTTTCTATCCTCATTATAATGATTTAAGTACAAAAATATTAACTTGGGACGGAATGTTATATGCTACTGGCGATAATAGATACGGCCAATGTGGTTTTGGTTGGACTTCAACTAATGGAACAGCAGATAGAGATTCAGAAAACCAAAAAGAACACTTTAATAATGGCTATTTTATGCCAATGAGATTACCTTATTCAATGCAAGGTAAAGTCGAAGATGTTAGAGGTTGTGGTTATGGAAACAACTCTGACAACGTGTATGCTTTCTGGGAATACAAAACTTATGACAATAGATATTATCTAAATGGTTATGGTGGAAGTTATATAATGGGAAATACTAACGGTGGTCAAAGAGATATCCCTAGTCCACCAATTTTAGGATAAATAATAAGAGAGATAAAAAACTATGGCAAAAATTAATTTAGGAAGAGTTAAATTCGCATTTCAAGGCGATTGGAATAATAATACAAATTATCGTAAAGATGATGTTTGTTGGTTTAATAACTCTTTATGGATTTGTACTAACCCTTACTTATCAAATGGTTACGACAATATGGCGCCAGGTGATAAGAACACAGGTTATTTCTGGACAAGAACATTCTCAAATGACCCGGATAGACGTAGAGGTTACCACATTTTTGAAGATGACTTCCAAAGAAGTAATGAAACAGGTAATCCTGTAATCAATACTTCAAGATATGGTAATGATGAAAATACGCAAGAGTCAACTAGAAACGGTCAAAGATTTGGCCAAGCAGATTACTTTAACAATAACTCAAATAACGGTGGTTATTTTTTAGATTATCAATCACATTTATTAGAAGACAATGAAACTTACGCAATGGGTGACCCAGGTAATTTTATGGGTTATGGTGAGTTAAATACAAACAAAATTCAATTCTACCAAAATTATGTACCGGTAGAGAATAACTTTCACGTAGAAATTCAAACTTCACCAGCAAATAAATTTAAAATTGATAATAGAATTGCAAGCTCAACTTTAGGAAGAAATTCTTTTGGTGGCGAAGGCGGTGGTTGGAGAACATTTACACACTTTAAAGAAGGATTTAAATACAGATTTAATCAAAGACACGAAACTAATAAAACTTTTCCATTAGGATTTTCAACAACTGCTGATGGTATACACAACTCATCACCAGGAACATCATTAGCTGCTGATGAAGACGGACCATACTTTGTTGTAGGTACAACTTCAGCAGGAGATACTGGAGTTTTCTATCCATTATATCTATCAAGTGCAGGTGCAAATGCTGAAGATACAAGATTAGGTGGTGCAGGTTCAAGTGCAACACTAAACTTTACAGAAATTACAAGAGGACCTAATAACGAATTGGTTACAAATGAAAGTGGTACAAACTTTTATTTACCAGATATGATTGACTCAACTGCTGTTGATGAAAGAATATTTGAGGTTGCAGTAGTAGATGGTAACCCTAGTGACCACCCATATTACAATACAGGTTCTACAAAAAAATATTCTATCAATGGTTCAACTGCTACAGCAGATGTAACCTTAAATTTAGTAGAGGGTAAAACTTATAGATTTGACCAATCAGACGCTTCAAACTTAACTCACCCTTTAAGATTTTCTACAACTGCTAATGGTACTCACGCTTCAGGCTCAGAGTTCACAACAGGAGTAAGAACGGTAGGAACACCAGGTAAAAAAGGTGCATTTACAGAAATTAAAGTTAGAAAAGGTACTGCTAAATTATACTACTATTGCTCACAACATTCTGGTATGGGTTGGTCAGCAGACACAATTACGCCAAGTTCAAGAGCAAGAAGTTATGTACCTTCAAATATTCCTATGTACAAAGGTGCTAACAAAAATGGTTTAGTTAGATACTTCTTAAATAACAAACAGGTAACTGAAACACAATATAAAGAAACTTTTGCTGATACAATACCAAATGAAGGCAATTCTTACACAGGAGATATGCCAGCTTACACAACTGAAACTGGTGAAACAAGAGGTGGTCAAGTATATTCTTGGAAGAAAAATCAAGATAGACAAGTTGAGATTTATATTCCTGTAGGTTTCTATAAACAAAGAAGTCAAAAAATTTATCCTTTCTGTTTAGACTCAGCGGCAACAAAAGCAGATATGTATTCTGATTTAGGTTGGGACGTAGAAGAGTCTTGGAGAGGTTACAAACATTGGGACAGATTACAAACAGGTATTAAATTTTGTGGTAAATATAATCCAGCTCACCACTACAGCTACAATGATATTGTAATTTACAGACCAGAAAAAAGATTATCAGATGGTGAAATATCACCTCAAGGTCCAACAGGTATTTACAGATGTATTAGAGATTCAATAGGTAGACCTCCTCATTATGGTCCTCAAGATGTTACCGTGTCGCCTTTAAGAACAAAATCTACAACAACAAGTGGTAAATTAATTAGAAAAGAATATCAAGAATATCCAGCACACATACAATCATATTGGAATGATTGGGAATCTTTTGGTAGACAAGTTAACCAAGCTGAAGAAGCAAATGCTTGGTATGGTAACAAGGGTCCTATTCATTGGCCGTATAAACACTATACAGCAACATCTATGAATGATGATAACGTTTACAGACACATTGATAAAAACGGTGTATTATGGGGTATTAACTATCCTCAAAATGGTTTTCAACAAGATGGTTCTTATTACGCTTCATATTACGAAGAAATAAATTTAAGATGGAGAGATTGGTGGAGAAGTGAAGATTTAAACTATACAGGTTACAATGAAAATAGAGGCAGACATAGAAGTACGGTTAGAAAACCTTTAACAACACCTAGATGTGTTCAAATTCAAGAAGGTAGACAAGGTGCTTCATTACTATTTGATAACGGAGAAGTTTACACAAACGGTGAAAACTCAAATGGTGAAATGGGAGTAGGTCACGAGCAAGGTGATATGTATGGATTTATGAGAGTTTTAGGTTTAGAAGATGTTAAAATTATTAAAATGGCAGAAAGACAATGGTCAAACAACACTCACCACAAAATGGCACTAGATGATTCAGGTTGTGTATGGGTTTGGGGTTATAATGGTTACGGCGAGATTGGTGATGGTAGAACACAAAATAAACCAGCACCTTACAGAATACCATCAAAATATTTTGACAACGAAAAAATTATAGACATTGCTTGTACTGACCAAAGTTCTTATGTAAGAACAGCTAGTGATTCAATTTACTCTTTTGGTAGAAATGGTAATGGACAATTAGGTGATAATACTACAACTGACAAATACAGACCTATTAAAATGGCAAATTGGGATCCAAGTGCTAACAATGGTATCGCAGTATGGCAAATATCTGGTCAAGGAAATAACGTTTGGGTTACTTTACTAGACGGAAATGGTTATACTTGGTTTACAGGTCATAATGACTATGGTAATTCAGGTGCAGGTAACACATCAAATTTAAGTCAATTAACTAAAATTGAAACATCGCCTAACGGTGACTTTGTTGATATATGGACTATGTATTGGAATGGTTATAAGTCTTGTTTTGGTAGACACAAAGACGGAACAATGTATGGTTGGGGTTATTCAGGTAGTTATTACAATCTTGGTACAGGTCAAACTGGTAACCAAACATCACCAACGCAAGTTCAAAACGTAAAAAATTGTAAAGAAATTTCTATATCTTGTAGTTATTCAGATTATGGTAGAAGTTTTTGGGTAGAAGATAGTGGATTGGCTTGGTGTTATGGTCAAGATTCTAGAAATGCAATGCTTCATCCGGTTGCAGGTAGTAATTACCAACAAGACGGTTCAAATTACTATCCATTTAGATGGTGGACACCTGCTGGTGCAAGAGTTAGAAATATGCACATAACAACAGATGACCAAGGTTCAAGTTCATATGCAGGTGGTTATAGATTTACAGATGAACACGGAAAAATTTATCATTGGGGAAGAAATAACTGGTGTACTGGTCACAACTGGTGGACACACGGTTGGACTTCAACAGGTGGTTATGCATATAACCAGGGACACGGAAGATAATATAAATAGTATTAATACTAAAGGAGAAAACTAAAATGGCAAAGAAAGTGTTTAAAGTCAAAGAAATCGCTCTTGAAGCTGATTATGTGGCACCAGTCGTATCAAGCGGTAATGGTCCTCTTTCACTTCAGACTATGGATAGTTATGCTTTCTTTTCTTATGACGATTCGGAAGTTACCGTTGACGCTAGTGGTACTAATGCAAGTAAATATGGTGTTAAAGTTCTTGACGCTTCAGACGCTGATGATTTAGCAGATATGAAAGCATTGAGACACACGGTATCAATTGCAATGGAAGTCGCAAGAAAAGTAGAAGATTTTGAAGCAGAATATCCAAAAGTTGTGATTTATGACGCAATAATTAATGATGTTTCAGCAGTTAAAACAGCAATTGAAACATTAAAAACAGATGTAAACGCTATATACGCAAACTACGGTTTACCGGCTATAGCATAATAAAATAAAAGGTTAAACAAAGATGGCTTTTGAATTAAACGAATTTAAACTTAAATGGCAAGGTCCTTGGAGAGATAGAACAGCTTACTCCAAGAATGACATTGTTATGTGGAAAGGAAAATCTTATAGATGTATAAGAGATTGTCCTATCGCATATACATTGTCAGGTGATTTCCTAGTTAACACAAATAACTATTCTATGGACCCAATGAGATTAGTCCAAAAGTCTTTTAGACCTGACAATCCAAAATACTGGCAATTATTTTTACGTTCAACAGATGATATTACAGAATGGGAATTTTGGAGACAATATGAGCCAGGCGAAATGTGTTCAGTTGGTAGAAAAATTTATCAATGTATAAAAAGAACAAGACGTTATAATACTTGGGTTGAAGAACATAGAGGTGAGACAAGTGAATATTGGATAAAAATTTACGAATCACCATTTGCATATCCAGACAGAAATAGAACCGTATCGTACACTAACAGGACTCCTTTAGGTTGGAAGTACAATATGGGTAGAAATGCTAATGAAATGTGTACACACTATTCATTAGGTGTTATAATGTCAAACGGTGACGCAATGCGTTGGGGTGGTAATGATGATACCGGAATGATGGGGAATGGTGACGGAACGAGTGGCTCAGGTAGAACAGGTAGACCACATATGACAGGTTTTACAAATATTGACTGGAGAACATCAACAGATAATAAAGATGTTGCAAAAGGCCACGAATTTACAGGTCATATGGTAACACCAGACGCTGACGCTCCAAGATGTATTCAATGGTGTACAGGTCATAACTTTAGTATTTGGTTAATGAATAACGGTGAAGTTTATACTTCAGGTTACAATGGTCACTATCAATTAGGTTACAACGAGGGTAGTTCAACAAACTCAACAAATAGAAATTATACAAACAGAGTATCAGCAAGTGATACGGTTGATTGGTTAGGAGATACAATACGTTCTTTTAACGATACAAAAATGGTAAAAGTTGGTACAACTTCTCAAGGACACCAATCATCTGGTAAACAAATTTGGTCATTAGGTGAAGATGGTTCAGTTTGGATTTGGGGTTATAACAACCAAGGTCAAGCTGGTTTTGGTAATCCTAGTATCAATAACTCAACTGATACAACAGGTGGTTCACCTTACACATTTGCTTTCTATTCAGGTAACATAAGAAGACCAATTAAAATTCCTCAACAATTTTTTAACAACAAAAGAATTATTGATATGTGGGGCTCAGGTAACGAAGAAATGTATTGGCACGCCCTTGATGAAGACGGTTACTTATGGGCTTGGGGACAAGACGTTTATGGTTGCCTAGGAGTTGGTATGAATTCTCATACTTCTCAAGGTACTTATTACTACACAATTCCAAGAAGAGTTGAAATTAATTGGAATCAGTATGGTGGTATGAAACTAATTCAACATTGGTCTTATGACGGACAAGGTCACGCAGGTACTTGGGTACTAGATGGCGAAGGCTATATGTGGTACACAGGTTACTTAACAAACGGACAAGTTCCAGGTATGTATGGTATTGGTGATAACAATACTGCTTATCAAGCTGAGTTTAGAAGAGGTGATTTTCACTTAAACGGTGATGTTGATGAATTCTGGTGTGGTGGTGATGAAAACAAATGGATGTACATTAGACAAAAATCAACAGGTATGTTATGGGTAAATGATGGTAACTACGGAACATATGGTACTAGAGGTTCAAGAGTACAACAAGGTTACTGGTATCAATCAGGCGGAATTCACGGAATGTTTTCTCATTTAAGAGGACCAAAATACGTAAGATATATTCAAGGTCAAAACTCTAATAGAGGTGATGGTTCATACATTTATGACTCACCTGGTATATTAGATGAAGATGGTGGACTCTGGTATGGTAATAATTACGGTTATAGATACTTTCCTTCATTATCAAATGATAATCCTGATAATAATGATGACGGTTATCAAATGGATATGTCTCAAGGTTTTGAATCTAATGCTGAAAACAGACATAGAAAAAGAAGAGCTGTACAACCTTGTAATAGTAAAATTGTGGACTTTGGTTCATACGGTTATCCAACGGTGATGAATTATTACTTTAGAGACCAAAATGGTAAATTATATACATCAGGTTATCAACCAAATAACCAAACATATATGTTTTCAATGATGCCCTACCGTTATCAGTCAGCAACTGGTTCATCTTGGGGAAGTAATAACTATCGTGCTCATATGGCTTCATCGCCAGGTGATTAATAAATAGTTTTTGACTATTTTTATTATGGAGTTAAAATGTACAAAACGAAACAAAACTATTTAAAATTTCAATCTCACGATATATTCGGCGATAAATTTCAATCATATCCAAAAGAAATGCAGGCAACATACTGGTATCAAGTATGGTGGATTATCAATCATTTTGAAACAATGATGAATAGTGTTGATTTTGAACATCACAATCAAAGAAATATATTAAGAGACAAGTGGGAAAAATTATGGCCGTTTCAAATTAGAAACTATACAATTGGTGGTGCACCTGCTATGCCTAAAATGCCTCACACGACAGACTTAATTCATAAGTTAGGTGAAGATTATAATTTTAATACACCGGCAATGTTGCTTAATAGAACATTTTGGAAAAAAGATTGGTTTTCTTATCAAGTTATATATGGTTGTACCATTGATTTATTTAAACAAGTATTAAAAGTTAGTGATGAAGATATAAAAGCATTTTTAAAACCATTAGCAGATTATAAACGAAAAGATTTTATATTACCAAGAATACGTGTTGTTAGTGGATTTGTATCATTAGCTGATTACTTTATGAAAACTAAAGATATGTGGATACAAACAAAAGAGTTTGGTGACTGGAGAGAAAAAGATAATTTAAGAAAAATAGAAGAATTTAAAAAGTATGGCGAAGTTTCAGATGAAATACCTGAGGACTATCCTTTAGATGAAACAAAAATATTAGATACACGAAAATTAAATAATAGATGGAAAAGAGAAAAACCTTTTTTAGAAAATGAGTACGATTAGTGGAAAAGAAATATAGAATTACAGAATTAACTTGGGAATATCATAAAAATGCAGAGCGTCAAGCATTTGTTAGTCAATTATTATCAGGCACCATTGATGAAAAATTATATGCAACTTATCTTTATAATCAATTAAAGTGTTATTCTAAACTAGAACAATATGCTTTAGAAAGTTCTTTGTTTTTAGATACAAGAAATTTACCTAGAGCTGAACATATATTTTATGATTACAGAGCTTTATGGGGAGATATAGGTACTCCACCAGTAGAAACTGAAAGTACAAAAGCATATGTAAAACATTTAGATACTATTAGAGGTGAAAATGAAAAACTATATGCTCATATATATGTAAGACATTTAGGTGATTTATCAGGTGGTCAAATGATTAAGAAAAAAACGCCTGGACCTAATAGATATTATATTTTTAAACACAACGAAGCTAAAGAATATAAAAGAATTGTAAAAGAAAGAATTGAAAGTTATTTAAATGTATATGAAATAAACGTGTTGCCTGAAGCAATATTTTGTTTTGAAAGTGCAACAAAACTATTTAAGGAAATGTATGATTTGGGAAAGACTAATCAAGTGGCAGAATGAGACTATTGAAGTCTTAAATAAAAATCTGGTTGAGTATAACGAACCAGGTATGGAAAGATTTAATGATGAAAAGTTAGGTTGGGTTAATAGAACCTGGAATAACAGATATATTAGACGAGCTCATTTAGATGTTGTTGATGTAAGAGAATCTAAAGGATTATGGATGGCTCATCTATGTCTTTTTCCTATGTTAACAAATGGTGGACCGATTTATGGTTTTGATATAATCGCAGGTCAAAAAAAGGTTACAGGTGCTTTTCACGATTTTAGTCCTTTATTACAAAAAGACCACCCATTAACAAAGTGGTTTATTGAAGAAAATAAATGGTTTAAACCTAGTAAAGAGAGAGAGTTACCAGATTGGGCAAAGGCTATCTTTTCGGGAGGTATGATAGCCGCTGGTAATGTAAGAGAAGAAGATGAATTAAATAAAATTTGCACAATGGCAGTTTCTAATTTAAATAATTACATAGATAAAATTAGAAATCACGAAGGCGAAGCTGAAATGTCAGATGTAATTAAGGCACAAAACTACTACTCTGAACATCAACAAAAGAATCCACATACGCCTAGAGTTATGCAATCTCTTGGTTTACCAGACGAAGATATCAAATTATTCTGTTCCGACAACTTATTTCCGATAGTATCAGAAAATCAACCCTATCTGAAATAATTATTATAAATATACCAGAAAAGGGTATAAACAATGGCAGAACCAGCAAGTAGAGAGAATTTAAAACAATATGCTTTGAGAGCATTAGGTAAACCTGTAATTGAAATCAACGTAGATGATGACCAACTTGAAGATAGAATAGACGAGGCTTTACAATATTTTACTCAATACCATTATGATGGTGTAAAAAGAACATATTTAAAATATCAATACACTCAAGCAGATAAAGATAGAATGACAGGTGATTCAACTGAATCAGCAACGGTCGGTTCTGTAACCAATAGCTGGAAAGAGGGTCAAAATTTTCTTGCAATACCAAGTTCAATTATTTCAATAATCAATATATTTCCTTTTTCAAATAAAGGTAACTTAAATTTATTTGACGTTAGATATCAATTAAGATTAAATGACTTATATGATTTTTCATCTACTTCAATAATAAATTATGATGTTGTATTAAGACATTTAGATTTTTTAGACCACGTTTTAGTTGGTGAAAAACCTATGAGATTTAATCAACACGAAAATAAACTTTATGTTGATATGGATTGGAAAAATGATTTACAAGTAGGTGAATATTTGGTAATTGAATGTTATAGAAAATTAGACCCAGCAAACAATACAGATGTTTTTAATGATATATTTTTGAAAAGATATGTGACCGCTCTATTTAAAAAACAATGGGGTGCTAACTTATCTAAATTTGGTGGTGTACAAATGATAGGTGGCGTAACCTTAAATGGCCAACAAATTTTTTCAGAAGCAATGCAAGATGTTGAAAAATTAGAACAAGAGATTAGAAGCACATATGAATTAAATCCAGCTATAATGATAGGGTAAATAATTATGGCAATAAACCATTACTTTCAAGGTGGCAGAGGCATTGGTAATACTGCCGAGAAAAGATTACACGAAGACCTTATCATAGAGGGATTAAAAATATACGGTCAAGACGTATATTATCTTCCAAGAACACTAGTAAATAGAGACCTTGTAATGGGCGAGGATACGACAAGTCGTTTTGATGACTCGTATATGATTGAAATGTATTTTGAAACGCAAGAAGGCTTTGCTGGTGAACAAGAATTAATCAATAAATTTGGTTTAGAAATTAGAGAAGATACAACACTTGTTGTTTCTAAAAGAAGATTTGAGGAACACGTTGCAAGTAAAGCTAATTTAATTGCAAGTGGAAGACCTAATGAGGGTGATGTAATTTATTTACCTTTAATGAATTCATTTTTTGAAATACAATTTGTTGAAGACCAAGAGCCATTTTTTCAACTAGGTAATTTACCTGTTTACAAATTAAGGGTAACTAGATTTGAATATGCAAACGAAGAGATTAATACAGGACAAGGTGTTCTTGACCAAGCTGAAGATAAGTTTTCATTAAACGAATTAAACCATAAAATGTCATTAGAAAGTGGTCAAGTTGCATTAACAGGTGATGGTTCAATTGAATTAGAAGACGCATTTGATTATCCAACTGGTCAAAAGGCATTATTAATGTTAGAAACATTTACTGGTTCTAAAACTATTCAAACACAATCGCCATATGCAAGTAATTTAGATATGAACACGGCGGCTGGTTATGATACTGCTGGTACGGCAGATGATATATTAGATTTTACTGAAAGAAATCCATTTGGGGAGATTGACGAATAATGTTTGGAACACATTTTTATAACGAAGGTATTAGAAGATTAACAATTGCTTTTGGACAATTGTTTAATAATGTTATTGTTCAAAATAAATCTTCAACTGGCGCAGTTACCAAAAGATATAGAGTGCCTTTAGCATATGCACCTAAAGAAAAGTTTTTAGTTAGATTAGATGAACAATCTAATTTAGAGAGTAGAGAATTTGCAATAACTTTACCTAGAATGGGTTTTGAAATGACAGGTTTAACATATGACCCTACTAGAAAGTTAAATAAAATGCAAAAATTCAGGCAAGTAAAAACTGGAGAAGATGGTAAAGTTTTAAACTTTAATTATACACCAGTACCGTACAATGTTAATTATACCCTAAACATTTTCACAGCAACAGCAGAAAACGGACTAATTATTGTAGAACAAATTTTACCATTCTTCCAGCCTGAATATACGGTAACAATTAATATGGTGCCTGATTTAGGTATTAAAAGAGACGTACCAATAGTTTTAAATAGTGTAGATTATCAAGATAGTTATGATGGTAATTTTACAACAAGAAGAGCTGTTATATATACATTAAGTTTTACGGCAAAAACATATTTATTTGGACCTATGACTAATCAAAAAGTTATTAAAAAGGTTCAAGATGATTTATATACAGATACACAAAAACCACCAGCGACAAGAGAGGAACGAATTATAGTTGTACCTAATCCAATAACGGCTGACGCAGATGATGATTTTGGTTTTACAACAACAATATCAAATTTTGCAGATGGTAAAAATTATAATCCGGTAACAGATACAGATGAGTAAACTTGAAGATAACGTAAATGAAATTTTAGGTATTGAAAAGAAAAGCGAAGTTGCAATAAAAGATTTTGAACAACCAGCTCCTGTACCTAGAGTTGTAGATGAATCAAAAACAGATGTTGATAATGATTATGAACATAGTAGAGATAATTATTATAATCTAATTGACAAAGGCAATCAAGCTATTGAAGGCATACTTGATATTGCAAAAGAGGGTCAACACCCTAGAGCATATGAAGTTGCAGGTCAATTAATTGGTCAAGTTGCACAAACGGTTGACAAATTACAAGACTTACAAAAGAAATTAAAAGATTTAAAAGAGGTGCCTAATAAAACAAGTGCTAATATTAAAAATGCATTGTTTGTAGGTTCAACGGCAGAATTACAAAAAATGTTAAATCGGAAAAAAGAAGATGAAGTTATTGAAGGCGAAACAAATAAACCCAAAGAAAATAATACTGGAGATAAGTAAAATTCAGTTTATTAAATCTATGACACCTTTACCAGAATTAATGGCTGGTGAAGAGTTGCAACATCCAATAGAAGTTAGAAAACATATAATTAATGATACGCCTAGAAAAGGTGTTGGTGGTGTTGAATATATAGAAAAAGAATATTCTGTTTGGCGTGGCTCGCAAAGGGTACAAGCCGCTTTAAAACTAGGATATACACACATAGAGGGTGTTATTGTAAATGAACAAACAGAAAGTGAACGATTACAAGACGAATTAGAGCCAATCTTATGAGTACAGACGCATATCTAGGAAATCCGAATCTAAAAAAAGTAAACACACCAGTTGAGTTTACTAAAGAACAAATATTAGAATTTGAAAAATGTTCTAAAGACCCTATTTACTTTATGAAAAACTATATACAAATAGTTTCTCTTGATGAGGGACTTATACCTTTTAAAATGTATGGGTTTCAAGAACACATTGTTAAAACAATTCACGATAATAGATTTACCATATGTAAATTGCCAAGACAATCAGGTAAATCAACAACCGTGGTTTCTTATCTTTTACATTATGCATTATTTAATCCTAACTCTAATATTGCTATACTTGCCAATAAATCATCTACTGCTAGAGATATATTAAGTAGAGTACAATTAGCATATGAAAATTTACCAAAGTGGTTACAACAAGGTGTTATAAACTGGAACAAAGGTAATATTGAATTAGAAAATAAATCAACTATTGTGGCGGCTGCAACTTCTTCAAGTGCAATACGAGGTGGTTCTTATAATATAATATTTCTTGATGAGTTTGCTTTCGTACCTGCTAATATAGCAGAAATGTTTTTTAGCTCTGTATATCCTACAATATCATCTGGTACTAAAACAAAATTAATTATTGTATCTACACCTTATGGTATGAATCAGTTTTACAAATTATGGACAGACGCAGAAAATAAAAGAAATGATTATGTACCTATTGAAGTGCATTGGTCAGAGGTACCTGGTCGTGATGAAAAATGGAAAGAAGATACAATTAGAAATACATCACCTGAGCAGTTTCAACAAGAGTTTGAATGTGAGTTTTTAGGTTCTGTAAACACATTAATTAGTCCTGCTAAAATAAAAAACATAGTATTTAAAACACCAATAAAATCTAATGCAGGTTTAGATGTCTATGAAGACCCTAAAAAAGGTGCAACATATGTTTGTATGGTTGACGTAGCAAGAGGTGTTAATAAAGATTACTCTGCTTTTATAATTGCAGACGTTTCACAAATGCCTTATAAAGTGGTGGCAAAATATAGAAGTAATGATATAAAACCTATTTTATTTCCTCACACAATAGATAGAGTATGTAAGGCGTATAATCACGCTCACGTATTAGTAGAGACAAATGACCTTGGTCAACAAATTGCAGAGGCACTACAATTTGAATTAGAGTATGATAATCTATTAATGACTACACAAAGAGGTCGTGCAGGTCAAATATTAGGTGCTGGTTTTAGTGGCAGAGGTTCTGGTTTTGGTGTAAGAATGACTAAACAAATTAAAAAAATAGGTTGTTCTAATATTAAAACACTAATTGAAAGTGATAAAATTATAATAAACGATTTTAATATTATTGAGGAGATGTCAACCTTTATTAAAAAAGGTCAGAGTTGGATGGCCGAAGAGGGTTGTACAGACGACTTAATGATGTGTTTAGTAGTGTTTGGTTGGTTATCTAATCAACCTTTTTTCAAGGAGATGACAGATACAAACGCTAGACAACAACTATATGAGGAACAACAAAATCTGATTGAACAAGATATGTCGCCTTTTGGTTTCGTAGATGATGGTATTCCAGACCACGAAAAACCGGAAGTTGACGAATATGGCACGGTTTGGCACCCGGTGGTGCGTAAAGGCAACTAGAAACCTAGCTTATTATAAATATCAGTAGAGTATGAAATTTGACTATGGGCGTATGAATAATACGACTTTTGAAAAATATGAGTAAAAATAATTTGCAAATTAAGATAAAAAAGGAGAAACCCTAATGGCATTTCAAGTATCACCAGGTGTTCTCGTACAGGAAAAAGACTTAACAAGAATCATACCTGCTGTTTCGACTTCAATCGGAGCCTTTGCTGGAGAATTCAGAAAAGGACCATTGGATGAAGTAGTAAGTATTTCTAGTGAGCAAGAACTTGTAGCAACTTTTGGCAAACCGGATAACGACAACTTTGAAGACTTTTTTTCGGCTGCTAACTTTCTACAATATTCTAACGCTTTAAGAGTTGTACGTGTACAGAATTCATCTGTATCAAACGCTACTGAATCAGGTTCAGCGTTTGTAATAAAAAATACTACTGATTACACAAATAGCTATGCCGCTGGTCAAGCTTCTGTTGGAATGTGGGCTGCTAGAACAGCTGGCGCATTTGGAAATTCTTTACAGATTTCCTCTTGTCCATCTGCTACTGCTTACGAAGAGGTAAATAAAACTACGGTTGCTGACGCTTCAATGAGTGTTGGTGATACGGTGGTTTCAGTAACCTCATCTTCAGGAATTACAGCAGGCGATATAGTTAATTTTGGTGACCAATTTGAATACAGAGTAGTTAGCGTTGCTACTAACGATTTAAATATTGTTAGAAAAGAGGAACCTCATTACTTTGGTACGTCTGATTCTTCTGGATTACACGAAGCACCAACAAACGGTGCTCAAGTAAGACGAAGATGGAAATATTACGACCAATTTGACAGAGCGCCAGGAACTTCACCATATGCACAAGCAAAAGGTGGTTCTAATGACGAACTTCACATAATCGTGATTGACGAAGATGGTGAAATTACAGGAACTAAAGGCGAAATTTTAGAAAAATTTGAAGCAGTTTCAAAAGCTTCAGACGCTAAAACAGCTCAAGGTTCTGTAAATTACTATCCAGATGTTTTATACAAATCTTCAAACTACGTTTACTGGATGGACCACAATCCATCAGGTTCTAACTGGGGCTCTGCTGCTTCAGGAACAGCGTTTACAGATGTAACCTCTGTATCTAATGTATCACTACAAAGTGGTTCAAACGGAACAGCTGCTACTATCGGTCAAAAGAAAACTGCTTACGAAAAGTTTTCAGATGGCGAAACGGTTGACGTAGGTTTAATCATAGCAGGTAAAGGTGACGCTACACATATCGGTAACCTAATTACAATTGCAGAAAATAGAAAAGACGCAGTTGTATTCTGTTCTCCAGAGAGAGCAGATGTTGTTGGTGTGGCTAACGCAAATACACAAAAGAGCAATGTTGTATCATTTTTCAACACGATACAATCATCTTCTTATGTAGTGTTTGATAGCGGTTACAAATACGCATACGACAGATACAATGACGTATATCGTTTTGTACCTTTAAACGGAGACGTTGCAGGTTTAGCGGCAAGAACAGACCTTATAGCAGACTCTTGGTTCTCACCAGCGGGTCTAAACAGAGGTATTGTTAGAGGCGCAGTTAAACTAGCATTTAATCCAACTAAAGCTCAAAGAGACGAATTGTACAGAGCAAGAGTAAATCCTGTGGCAACATTCCCAGGACAAGGTACGGTTCTTTTCGGTGACAAAACTGGATTATCAGCTCCAAGTGCTTTTGATAGAATCAACGTAAGAAGATTGTTCATCACTTTAGAGAAGGCGATAGCAACTGCTTCTAAATTCCAATTGTTTGAATTCAATGATGAATTTACAAGAGCGAACTTTAGAAACATTGTAGAACCTTTTTTAAGAGAAGTACAAGGTAGACGAGGTATCACAGACTTTTTAGTAGTGTGTGATGAAACTAATAACACAGGCGAAGTAATTGATAGAAATGAATTTATAGCAGAAATCTTTGTGAAACCTGCTAGAAGTATCAACTTTATCACATTACAATTTATCGCTACTAGAACTGGCGTCTCTTTTGACGAAGTTGCTGGGTAAGGATAGAATAGGAGAATAAAAATGGCAAACATTAATGACTTCAAAGCTAAACTTGCAGGCGGCGGCGCAAGAGCCAATCAGTTTAAGGTTACAATGCCTTTTCCTGGTTACGCACAGGTTGGTGGCGAAATAGAGGAACTAGCATTCTTATGTAAAGGCACTCAATTACCGGCAATGACAATACCGTCATTTACGGTTCCTTTTAGAGGCAGACAAATTAAGATTGCTGGTGATAGAACATACGCTGATTGGACAATCACGGTACTAAACGATACAAACTTCAAATTAAGAAACGCATTTGAAAGATGGTCGAATGGTATTAACAATGCAACAGATGGTGAAGGATTAACAAATCCTGCTGACTATCAAGTTGACGCATTTGTTGACCAATTGGATAGAAACGGTGCAACTATTAAGTCGTACACTTTACGAGGTGCTTTCCCGACTGAAATAGCTGCAATTGACTTGGCATACGACACCAATGACGCTGTTGAAGAGTTTGGTGTTACCTTTGCTTATCAATATTTTGAAAGTAATACTACTACCTAATAAGTAGTATAAATATTAAATAAAAAGTAAGGATATATAATGGCGCAATTATTTGGATTTTCTATCACTAGGGTTAAGAAACCCCAGGATCCAAAACAAAGCTTTACTACACCACAAGCGGAAGACGGTACACAAACCGTCGCCGCTGGTGGTTATTTTGGTCAGTACCTTGATATGGAAGGTACTGCTAAAAATGAGCAGGAACTAATTAGAAGATATAGAGAGATTGCATTACACCCCGAGTGTGATATGGCAATTGAGGATATTGTAAACGAGGCTATCGTTGCTAATGAGTTAAAGGATGCAGTTAAGCTTGACTTGGATAACGTAGAATACGGAAAAGAAATTAAATCAAAAATAGATAACGAATTTAAAGAAATATTGAGGTTGATGAACTTCAATACTAGAGGGCACGATTTATTTAGAAGATGGTATGTTGATGGCAGAATTTTCTATCATAAAATTATTGATAGAGATTCACCAGTAAAAGGTATTACAGAATTAAGATATATCGACCCTAGAAAAATTAAAAAGATTAGAGAAATAAGAAAGAAAAGACCTGATGGTGCAACACCATATGGTCTAACGGTTGTTGATGAGTTTGAAGAATACTTTATCTACAACGAAAAAGGTGTATCTAATACTACTTCAGGTGGTATTAAAATTGCTCCAGACGCAATAGCATTTTGTCCGTCTGGTATTGTAGACCAAAATAAAAATTTGGTTTTATCTTATTTACATAAGGCAATTAAACCTGTAAATCAATTGCGTATGATAGAAGACGCTTCAGTTATTTACAGAATAGCAAGAGCACCTGAAAGAAGAATTTTTAAAATTGATGTAGGTAATTTACCTAAAGTAAAAGCTGAACAATATCTACGTGATGTTATGGCAAGATATAGAAATAAACTTGTTTATGACGCAACAACAGGTGAAATCAGAGACGACAGAAACTATATGTCAATGTTGGAAGATTTCTGGTTACCAAGTAGAGAAGGTGGTAGAGGCACACAAATAGATACTTTACCAGGTGGTGCTAATTTAGGTGAGATTGCAGACATTGAATATTTTAGAGCGAAGTTATATCGTTCTTTAAATGTACCTGTAAGTAGATTAGAGTCTTCTTCAGGATTTAATTTAGGCCGTTCAACTGAAATAACAAGAGACGAATTGAAATTTACTAAATTTGTTCAAAGATTAAGAAAGAAATTTACTGAACTCTTTAACGATTTATTAAGAACGCAATTGGTACTAAAAGGTGTTATTGCAGAGCAAGAATGGTTTAATTTAAGAGACAGAATACAATATAGTTTCCTACAAGATGGACACTTTGCAGAATTGAAAGAGTCAGAAATGTTAATGGAAAGATTGAGATTGGCAGATTCAATGAGAGACTATGTTGGTAAATACTATTCGGTTGAATTTATCAGAAAACAAGTATTAAGACAAACTGATAGAGAAATATCGGATATTGACAAACAAATTAAGAAAGAAATTGATGACGGTATAATATCAGTACCAACAGGATTTGGTGGTGATGACTTTACTAGAGAAATCAAATAGGAGAATAAATTATGACGGAAAAAATTAAAGATTTTGTGGACAAGTTATCTTCAGGAGATAACGCAGGCGCAGGCGAGGCTTTTAAAGACGCTTTAAGAGATAAGGTTGCCACTAGTTTAGACGCTCAAAGGCAAGATATTGCAGGTAAAATATTTGCAGATATTCAACCAGAGGCACATAGCGACCCTAAACCAGCGGTTACGGATCCTTCGCCAAAAACTGACCAGATGATGGACACTACTGGACAAGAGATTGAATTTACACCAAATACAGAGGCGCCAACGGCAGAGGCACCAGCGACTAATGATGAGAGTCAGCCAAGTAATTAAACAAGACGTTGTTGACTCTTCAACATTTAAAGAATTGCCACCTCAACATAAAGATGTGGTAACAGATTTTTATAATACGGTTGATTATGATAATGATGACATTGTTAAAGAAGTAGAAACAACAATAGATAAAGTTTCTATGAAACATAACGTAAATACAGATGTAATGTATAATTACATAGACAAGGAAATAGGACTAGAATAATGGCATATGTAGATGTATCAGGTTCAAATAATATTTGGGAATATGATAATGCGGCTACGGCTTCAAATACATATTCAGATTCAGCCGCCGGTGCTAATTCAGTAATTGCTAGTGGTATTAGAACATATACTAAACCAGGAACAAGTGATACGGTACAGGTTTATATTAGATGTAGAAAGAAAGGCACAACGGTTGAACGTGGTGAACTTTCTAAAACATATTACGATAATCAATAATGACAATACTTTGGTTTGATAATACTGATACTGAATCAAAGTCAATTGTTCATAAGGTTGACGATAACTTTAAAGTTATAACAAACATTAAAGGTATTCAATCTGATGGTGGTACGGTAGTTGATGTTTCTAAATTAACAAACGCAACTAGTGAACCTAAAATTAGTATTGCAAATGTTAATTATGAAATATTTGGAACAGGTAATGTTAAACTGACACTAGGTAAACAAGAATTAAATATTAGTGGCAGAGGTAATTATGGATTAAAACCAACTGAAACAAAGTTGGTTGATGAGGCAGAGCAGAGTGTACAACTATTAGCAGACTCTACGGTGCCAAGATTTAACATAAGTTTAGAGTGTCATAAAGAATCAGGATTTGAGGTATAAGAAATGGCAGATACGGTAACAACACAAACAATAGCAGATACAACAGGCGTAAAGTTTGTTGTTAAGATGACTAATTTTTCAGACGGCACAGGCGAGAATTTAGTTAAAAAGATAGACGCTTCAGAGGTTACTTTTATGACCGAAGACGCAAATAGAAAACTTGCAAAGATATGGTATTCAATTAACTCAGCCAACCCTAAATCGGCAGTAGAGTTAATATGGGACGGTACTCCTAATGCAACTATGGTTATATTAGGTGGTAATGGTTATTGGGATTTAAGAACAGCAGGTAATGAGATTGTTAATAGTGCAACCACACCAACTGGTGATGTACTATTATCTACTAAAAATTTTGCTTTAGGCGATAATTATACAATTGTTGCAGAGTTTAGATAATAATTGTTATAAATATAAGGACGAGAGAGACAAAAATGAAACTAATATCGGAAGAAATATCTTCAGCAGAATATATTGTTGAAGAAAAAAACGGTAAAAAAGACTACAAAATACGTGGTGTTTTTTTACAATCAGATATCAAAAATAGAAACGGAAGAATATATGAGAATGATATTCTTGCGAAAGAAGTAAACCGATATAACAGAGAATTTATCCAAAAAAATCGTGCATTTGGTGAACTAGGCCATCCTGATGGTCCTGTAGTTAATTTAGAGAGAGTATCACATATGGTAACCGCTCTAACACCAGACGGTAAAAATTTTATGGGTGAAGCCAAGATTATGAACACACCATACGGTAAGATTGTCAAAAATCTTATAGATGAAGGCGCTCAATTAGGAGTATCTTCAAGAGGTATGGGTTCCTTGGTTCAAAAGAACGGTGCTAACTATGTAGGAAAAGACTTCTATTTAGCTACTGCCGCTGACATTGTTGCAGACCCAAGCGCTCCAGACGCTTTCGTAGAGGGTATTATGGAAAATAAAGAGTGGGTATGGGACAATGGTGTAATTAAACAGAAAGATATTGAAGAATATAAAGAGCATATACAGAAAGCAAAAGCGCTCAAATTAGCAGAGGCTAAGGCGGAAGTGTTTAAATCCTTTCTTAAAAAGCTCTAATATTATAAATATCATTAGAAAAGAAAATAAACGTTTATTTTTAAATAAGGAGATTTCTAAATGGCCGAGACAGAAAACAAAGTAGAGGCTCTGGAAAAAGAAGCGGTGGCAGAAGCTAGTGCTAATCCACAAGCAGACGCTCCAAAGAAGAACGCTGTAGCGGCTGAACCTTCTCACATTGCTAGTATGAATAATGCTGAGGATTTAGGTGCAGCTGTAGTAAAACCTACAGATTCTAATCCAGACGCTACTAAAAAAGTAAAACAAGTTTCTGGTGACGCTCAACAAAAAAGCCAAGGCGCAGCTGACCCTATGCCGAAGTTAAAAGAGCAAGAAGAAACTAAAGAAGGTTCGGAAGAAATCAAAGAAGGCGAAATGCCAAAAGCAGCTCTTGACGCTCTTAAAAAACATAAAGAGAAAAAAGAAGACAAAGAAGACAAGTCCGAAAAAACTGAAGCTTCTCACGAAGACGAGAAGATGAAGAAAAAAGAAGGTTACGGAATGAAGTCTGCCTCTTACAAAATGAAAAAAGAGGAAGTTGATGAGCATATGAATGCTATGGTCGCCGGACAAGATGATTTATCCGAAGAATTTAAAACAAAAGCTGCAACCGTTTTTGAATCAGCAGTAAACTCTAAAGTTAAAGAGATTGCTGAAACAATGGATGCAGATTACAACAACAAATTAGAGCAAGAAAGTGCAAAAGCAAAAGAAGAGTTAACTGAAAAAGTTGATTCTTACTTGTCATATGTCGTTGAAGAGTGGATGAAAGAAAACGAAATCGCTCTTGAAAGAGGCATTAAAGGCGAGATTGCTGAAGACTTTATTTCAGGTCTTAAAAAACTTTTCTCTGAACATTATATTGATGTTCCAGATGAGAAGTATGACGTTTTAGAAGCGCAAGCAACTAAAATTGAAGACCTAGAGAAAAAGTTAAACGAGCAAATTGAAAAGAATGTTGAACTAAACAAAGACAACGCAGACAAAACTAAAAACGAAGTTATGGCTGAAGTTGCAAATGATTTAGCAGACACTCAAAAAGAAAAATTTGCTAAACTTGCTGAAGAAATTGAATACTCAAACGCAGAAGACTTTAAGAAAAAGTGTGAGACTATCAAAGAATCATACTTTGGACAAAAGAAAGAAGCGACTGAGTCTTTAGATGATGTGGCGGCTGATGGTGAAACTTCAAATGAAGATTTATCAAAAGCAATGGCTGCTTACACTGCCGCTATAAGCAAAACAAAAGATATTAAAATATCTTAATTCAAGGGAAAAGGGAGAAAAAATAATGTACTTATCCGAAACTCACGAAAAAAAATGGCAGCCAGTCCTTGAGCATCCTGATTTACCAAAAATCACGGATTCTTACAGACGTGCCGTCACCTCTGTTATCTTGGAAAACCAAGAAAGAGCTTCTAAAGAAGACGCTGCTTTCTTATCAGAAGCTGCACCGACTAACGCAACTGGTTCAGCAATCGCTAACTGGGATCCAATCCTAATTAGTTTGGTAAGAAGAGCAATGCCTAATTTAATTGCTTACGATATCGCAGGTGTTCAACCTATGACCGGTCCAACTGGTCTTATATTTGCTATGAGAAGCAGATACACTTCACAAACAGGCGCAGAAGCAATGTTTGACGAAGCTGATACTGATTTCTCTGGTAGAAATGCCGCTGGTTCAAGTGTAGATGGTTATTCATCTACTGCTCATTCGGGCACTAACCCAGCAGTATTAAACGACTCTTCACCAGGTACTTACACAAAAGGTACTGCTATGACTACAGCTGCGGCTGAAGCATTAGGTGACGCAAGTGGCAACGCATTTGCTGAAATGGCTTTCTCAATCGAGAAATCAACGGTAACTGCTAAGTCAAGAGCTCTTAAAGCGGAATACACAATGGAACTTGCTCAAGACCTTAAAGCAATCCACGGTTTAGACGCTGAGACTGAACTTGCGAACATTTTATCTGCTGAGATTCTTGCAGAAATCAATAGAGAAGTAGTTAGAACGGTTTACATAAACGCTGAAAAAGGCGCTCAAGCAAACACGACAACTGCTGGTATCTTTGATTTAGACACAGACTCAAATGGTAGATGGTCAGTTGAGAGATTCAAAGGTCTTATGTTCCAATTGGAAAGAGACGCAAACAGAATCGCTCAGAGAACAAGAAGAGGTAAAGGTAATATGATAATCTGTTCTTCAGATGTTGCCTCAGCTCTTCAAATGGCAGGTGTATTAGACTATACTCCAGCTCTTAACAATAACCTAAATGTTGATGACACAGGTAATACTTTTGCAGGTGTTCTTAACGGTAGATACAAAGTATATATCGACCCATATTCAGCAAACTCTCCAGCAACAAAACAATTCTACGTTGTTGGTTACAAAGGTACTTCACCTTATGACGCTGGTATGTTCTATTGTCCATATGTACCTCTACAAATGGTTAGAGCTGTTGGTCAAGATACATTCCAACCAAAAATCGGTTTCAAAACAAGATATGGCTTAATCGCTAATCCTTTTGCTGAAACTGGTGCGATTTCAGGTGCTGCTACAGCAGTAAATGACGCTGGTTCTGCTAACTCTAACAGATACTACCAAAAAGTACAAATTGCTAACTTAATGTAATTTTACTTTGCGAAGTACAAACTTCAGAAAAGGGGCGATTTATTCGCCCCTTTTTTTTGCTCTCCGTAATGGATAAATAGTAGTATGACAACTACAAACGCATTATCAAGACAACCAACTAAATTAGACTTAGCGTCACCAACGCAGTTTAAATTTCAAATATTAAAGTTACCAAAAGTAGAATATTTTTGTACAGCTGTTAATCTACCTGGTTTAAGTCTTAATACGGTACAACAACCAACACCTTTAGCAGATATACCATTACCAGGAGAAAAGTTATCTTTTGGTGACCTAGAAATGACATTTATGGTAGATGAAAATTTAGAAAACTATCAAGAGATAAGTGGATGGCTGTTTGGATTAGGCTTTCCTAAATCTCGTACACAATTCGCAAACTTGGTAGAAGCCGCAAAAGACCGCTTTCCAACGAACGGAAAAGACAGCCAGACGACAGACGCAGGTAAAGTTAAGTATGGTGCTCAACCTATAGGTCCTGTGTTCTCGGATGCTACTTTGAATATATTGTCTAGTAAGAATAGAGCAAATATAGAAGTTAGATTTAACAATGTATTTCCTGTTAGTTTAAGTGGTCTACAATTTACACAACAGGCAACAGATGTTGATTACTTATCGGCAACGGTTACCTTTCAATATAAACTATACGAATTCGCAGCTAAAAACGCTTCAACAACTACAACAACCGTGTCCTAAACTTTACATTTTAGTGTGAATATGATACATTATATACATTATGGATTTAGAAAAACTACAAGAACAAGTTGATAAAGACTTAAAACTAAACGAGACTGAATTAGATTTAGAGTCTTTAAAAACTCCACAATTACACAACAAATATATGAAACACTTAACAACATTTAAGTTAATGTTGAGTAAGGCGGAATCAGAATTGCATACAATTAAAAGGGAAAAATGGGAGTATTATACAGGTAAGGCTGACGCCTCTGTATATGCAGAGAAACCATTTAATTTAAAAATATTAAAACAAGACGTTGACAAATATCTAGATTCAGATGTAGATATTCAACGTGCAAAACACAAAGTAGATTACTTACAAACTACAACCGATTTTTTAGATAGAACTATTAGACAAATTTCAAATAGAACCTTCACAATAAAAAATGCGATTGAGTGGCGTAAGTTTACTAGCGGCGCTATTTAATAATGAGCAATTTAAGATATCTTGTTATAGACAAGAAAGATGACGTATATTTAAAGATAGACGCAGACGAAAGTATAAGAAGAGACCTAGGTGAATTCTTTACTTTTGAAGTGCCTGGTTTTAAGTTTATGCCACAATTTAGAAATAGAGTGTGGGATGGAAAGATAAGATTATTTTCTTATCAAACAGGTCAAATATATGTTGGTCTATATCCTTATATCTTAAAATGGTGTGCTGACAATGAAATAGAAGTTGTTGATGGCACAAAAATACAAGACACGAAAGTTGAAGAAAAAAAAGTTGACGCTTTTATTGAAGCATTAAAAATACCACTAGAAGTTAGAGACTATCAAAAAGAGGCATTTATATATGCAACTAAAAAAAATAGATGTTTATTATTATCGCCAACAGCCTCTGGTAAATCACTTATTACATATCTATTAGTTAGATTTAATTTATTAAGATTAAAGAAAAAGATATTAATTATTGTACCAACAACCTCATTAGTAGAACAATTATTTAAAGACTTTAAAGATTATGGTTGGTCACCAGAAAAAAATGTACATAAGATATATCAAGGTCACGCCAAAGAAACAAATAAAAGAGTTGTAATATCTACTTGGCAATCAATATATAATATGCCTAAAAAATGGTTTACTCAATTTGAAATGATAATTGGTGACGAAGCACATTTATTTAAAGCAGTATCATTGACCAAAATATTGACAAAACTAGTAAAGTGCCCATATAAAGTAGGTATGACAGGTACATTAGACGGTTCAAAAACACATAAACTTGTATTAGAAGGACTATTTGGTGCTGTAAATAAGGTAGTATCCACAACGGAACTTATGGAGAAAGGCAAACTAGCTGACCTCAAAATATTCTGTTTGGTCTTAAACCACGGTAAAACGGAAAGAGATTTCATAAAAGATAAAACTTATCAAGAAGAAATGGATTTTATCGTAGCAAATGAAAAGAGAAACAAATATATTAGAAACTTGGCCTCTGGCCTACAAGGCAATACACTATGTTTATTTCAATATGTAGAAAAACACGGAAAGGAATTGTATGAAGCAATTAAAGATAAAGCAAAAGATAAACAGGTTTCTTTCGTCTATGGTGGAGTTGACGCCTCAAGAAGAGAAACTATTAGAGAGCTTACGGAAAAGTCTGACAACGCTATTATTGTGGCGAGTTATGGGACTTTCTCTACCGGCATTAACATTAGGAATTTGCATAACATTATTTTTGCTAGTCCTAGTAAATCCAGGATAAGAAATTTACAATCAATAGGTAGAGGTTTAAGATTAAAAGATAATAAATCACACGCAACTCTCTATGATGTCGCAGATGACCTATCGTATAATAACAAAGAAAATTATACGTTAGCCCATTTTAGAGAAAGGATAAATATTTACAGCGGTGAAGACTTTGATTATGAAATTCACAATATAGAGTTAGGCAATGCACCAAGAGATTAAAGATAAAATAAACGTAAAAATTATTAAACTTATCAATGGTGAGGATATAGTTTGTCATTTACCAGAAAATAAGAAACAATTGCCAGATGATTCGGCACTATTAAGGTTACAACGGCCTTTACAGGTTAAGTATGTACCTCAAATTACGCCTACTGGTTTCAAAGATTATATAGCTTTAATTCGTTGGGTAAACTTTACACCTGACAATATAATAACTATTCCAAAAGATAAAATAATGACGATTGCTGGCGCAAGTCAAGAAATGATTAAGTCTTACCAAATGATTGAAAAAGATTATCATACTCTTAAAACGCCAGATAAAGACCAATCTGTATATAAACAAAAGAAATTTACAGACGAAGAGAGTAGAAAAATAAGAGAAATATTTGAAGATTTTGATGATGAAGAAGATGATGGCGGAAATAAAACTATACACTAGACTCTGTTTCTTGAAGACGCTACACCGCTCATTATACACCGATTTTTTCAATTGTCAAGTGTGAAACGAGCATTGACTTTTTTTTAATTTTGATATAATATGAGGACATAATGACCAGAACAAAAGCAAAACCCGAACATTACGTTAACAACAAAGAATTCTTAGCCGCTATGGTTGAGTATAGAAAGTCCGTTAACAGAGCAAAGAGGAAAAAACAAGCTAAACCTCCTGTTACCGATTATATTGGTAGTTGTTTCTTAAAAATAGCGAATCATCTATCATATAGACCAAACTTTATTAACTATACTTACAGAGACGATATGATATCTGATGGTATAGAAAATTGTTTACAATACCTAGATAATTTCAATCCAGATAAATCAAATAATCCATTTGCATATTTCACACAAATAATATATTATGCATTTGTCAGGCGAATACAAAAAGAAAAGAAACAAACAATCATTAAACAAAAGATGATTGCTGATTCTAATTATGATGATATGACTTTACAACCAGGTGATGACAGAGAATTCAAAAATCAATTTACTGAATTTTTAAAAGCAAATTTACCTAAAGAAGAAGACCCTAAATTAGCACCTAAAAAGAAAAAGAAAAAAAAGTAAATGAAAATAGCATTGTTAAATGACACTCACTTTGGTGTCAGGAATGATAGCCCGGCGTTTATAAAATATCAAAATAGATTTTATGATGAGTTATTTTTTCCTTACATAATAGAGAATAAAATAGATACACTTATACATTTAGGTGATGTTGTTGATAGAAGAAAGTTTATAAACCACAATACAGCACATAATTTTAAAAAAGTATTTTGGGATAAACTAGATAAATTAAATATTAAAACTTATGTTATAATTGGTAATCACGATACTTATTATAAGAACACCAATGAAGTAAATGCTTTACAAAATTTAGAGATTAGTAAGAATACAGAGGTGTTTACAAAAGCGACAGAATTAGAATTTGATGGTTTAAAAGTATTATTCATACCTTGGATATGTGATGATAATGAGACAGAATCAGTAGAAACTATTAAGAATAGTACATCACCTATTGCAATGGGTCATTTAGAAATTAAAGGTTTTGAAATGCATAATGGCCATTACAATGACCACGGCCAAGAAAAGGCAATGTTTAAAAGATTTGAAAAAGTTTTGTCTGGTCACTTTCATAAAAAGTCAGATGACGGACAAATATATTATCTAGGAACACAATACGAAATGACTTGGTCAGATTATATGTGTCCTAAAGGGTTTCATATTTTTGATACTAGTACAAGAGAGGTAACAAGAATACCAAATCCTATTAGAATGTTCAAGAAGATAATATACAATGATAAAGAAACTAACTATGATACATTTAATTTAGATGAATACGATAATTGTTTTGTAAAATTATTTGTATCAATTAAATCAGACAACGATATGTACAATAGACTTATGGATAGAATATACAATACTATTAATGTTCACGCCATAGATGTTATAGAAGATATGTCAGATGTAAATGTAACCGTTAGAGACGATATACTTGAACAAGGAGAAGATACGTTAACATTTTTAGGTAACTATATTGACCAAGTTAATACAGACCTAGATAAACAAAAGCTAAAAACTTTTGCAAAAGAACTATATAGCGAGGCAAGTGAATAATGAGTGAAGATAAAATAATAAAACCGGTAAGTGAACCTGTATTTGGTCCTTACTTGGCAAGATATAGAGTACACGAAGGACTTATAAAAGGATTAAAAGAAAGAGGAATGAAAGCAGTACCAGGTAGTGGTAATAAAGAACTAGCTGGTGTATTAGATGACCAAAGAGGATATAACAAAGAAGATAAAGAGTGGTTTATAAAAGAATTTCAACCTTATATGTCTGCTTATTCAAGAGGCTCCTGTGCTCACGAACAAAGAATATGGGACCAAAATTGGACAGATAAGTTTGAACTAATTGCTTTGTGGATTAATTATATGAAAGAAAATGAGTATAATCCTCCACATACACATAACGGACAGGTAACTTGGGTAATATTTTTAGAAACACCAGATTTAGATAAAGAAAGAGACGAGTATGTAGGTAGAAGTGTAGGACCAGGTGCATTAACTTTTCATTATGGTGAAGCGTCTTTTCCAAAATGGACCGTAAATCAACTTACTTATGTTCCAAAACCTGGCGAAATGTGGATATTTCCTACTTTATTAGAGCATAGTGTTATACCTTTTAAAACTAAAGGCACTAGAGTTAGTGTATCAGGTAATTGTGTCTTTATGCCACCACATATGGAATCAAGAGTTATGCCTGAAGAATATGATAGAATGAGGCCACAGCCAATTAAATAATGATACTATTTAAAAGATTAAATTATAAAAACTTCTTATCAAGTGGTAACCAACCAATTATTATTGATTTAGATAAGTCTCAAATGACTTTGATTGTCGGTACAAATGGTAGTGGTAAATCCACTCTATTAGACGCCTTATGTTTTGTCTTATTTAATAGACCATTTAGAATAATTAAAAAAGAACAAATGGTCAACACTATCAATAATGGTGATTGCATAGTAGAAGTTGACTTTGATGTTGGTACTAAATCTTATAAAGTAAGAAGAGGTATTAAACCAAATTTATTTGAAATTTTTTGTGATGGTAAAAAACTAAATCAAGACGCCAACAATATTGATTATCAAAAGTATCTTGAACAAAATATAATGAAACTTAATTATAGGTCTTTTATACAAGTTGTTTTATTAGGTTCTTCCTCGTATGAACCATTTATGAAAATGAAACCAAGATATAGAAGAGAAGTTGTTGAAGAGATACTTGATATTAGAGTTTTTGGCCTTATGGACTTAATATTACGTTCCCAACAGAGCGACCTTCAAAAAAAGTTGACGGAGGTGCGCCACCAATGCGAACTAATAAAGACCAAGTATGAAACTGAAGCAAAGTATCTAAAAACTCTGGAGGCGAAAGGAACAGACAACCAGACGGTAGCGCTAAAAAAACTAGAGGAAAATAAACAAAATAAGTTAATATATGATAGAAAACTACAATCTTTAAATGAAGCTATCGCTATAAGTCAAAAAGAATTAATTGGTAAAGAAACTACTGAAAAGAAACTAAAAGAACTAACAAAGTTTGAAACAAAGATAGAACAAAACCTAGATACACATAAAAAGTCTTTAACATTTTTTAGTGAAAATGATAATTGTCCTGTGTGTACACAAAAGATAGATGACCAGTTTAAGGCAACTAAATGCGAACACGAAAAAAATACAATTACAAAACTAGAAAAGGGTTTAGTCCAGCTCGTAGAAGAAATATCAAAACAAGAACAAAAAGTATCTGCTTTCACCAAGGTTTCAGACAAGATATCGGATATCAGATTACAGATAGCAAAGGTTTCTTCCTCGTTAGAAAGTCTAAAAACACAAAGCGACCAGATACAACAAGATATTAATAGAGTAAATGAAAAAGATGTTGATATCGAATCAATAGAACTTGACCTAGAAAAAATGAAAGTTGATTTAAAAAATGCTGAAATTGATTTAGATAAGGTACAAGAAGAAAAAGGCTATGTAGATATATTAAGAGAAATACTAAATGACAAAGGCGCTAAGGCACAGATAATTAGAAAGTATGTACCTATTATGAATAGTCTTATCAATAAATATTTACAGGCAATGGACTTTTATATATCGTTTAACCTAGATGAAGAGTTTAACGAAACCGTTAAGTCAAGATTTAGAGATACCTTTAACTATAATAACTTTAGTGAGGGTGAAAAAATGAGAATAGACCTTGCCTTACTATTTACTTGGCGAGATATTGCAAGAATGAAAAATAGTACAAATACTAATCTATTAATACTAGATGAAATATTTGATTCATCATTAGACGGCCAAGGTACAGATGACTTCTTTAAGATAATAAAAACCCTAGAGAAAGAAAATATCTTTATTATATCTCATAAAGGTGATATACTATTTGATAAATTTACTAACATAATTAAATATGAGAAAGTACAAAACTTTACACAATTAGGTACAATATGACAGATAAAATAAAAGAACTAAAATTAATACCATCTAACGACCCTAGAGTATTATCATCAATAGCACCATTTAATGATGATATGTTAAAAGAATATGACTTTAAAAGCAGAGCAGAGTTTTCTAAAGCAATGTTTATGGCTTGTAAAAAATATGGTGGTATAGGTCTTACTGGTAATCAAGTAGGTATACCTTTCAGAATGTTTGTTATGGGCAATCATTTAAGTTTAAATAATGGTGAAAAACACGTCTGTTGGAATCCTAAAATATCATTTAAAAGTCCTGATGAAGTTATGATGAGTGAGGGTTGTTTAACTTTTCCTTATCTATTTTTAAATATCAGTAGACCAAGAAAGATACAAGTACAATATGAAGATGATGAAGGCAAAGAAATTGTTAGAGATTTTGAAGGTATGTTTTCCCGAATCTATCAACACGAATATGACCATACATTAGGTGTAACCTTTGTTGAAAAAGTGTCAAAATTAAAATTTGATATGGCAAAAAAGAAGGCTGAAAAGTTATATAAACGTGAACTCCAGAGAGCAAAATTACAAAAAGCAAGACAGGCTTGACAATCATTTAATTATAGTGTAGGTTATATATATGGCTTATTCGTGGAAGAAAGGTATGTCTATTGATGACCAATGGCAAAGTTGGCAAGAACACAATCCAATAGATAAATTACCTAATATAGATACAGATACTTTAAAAGAGGCAGTAATAAAAGACTTGTCTTATGTCTCTAAAATGGATGTAAAAGAATATACTTTATATCAGAAATGGTGTGAAGTACACGACAAATATCCTACCGAAGAAGTCAATAGTTTTTTTGACGATAAACCAGCATTAAAAAATCCCGAACAAGGTGCATTATTACAAGAGATTAAAAATAACTTTTGGTTACCTGAAGACCAAGAAGAGTATCTTGAATTAGAACCTGAATTATTATGGACAGATGGTGATGATATAAAATCTATTACAGGTGCAAATATGCCAGCTATCTGGAATGGTATGAGAACATTTTTATCTACTATGAAAAACAATAGTAATATTGGTAGAAATTTAAACTTTTTAATTAGAGATAAAAAAACAAAGAAATTATTAGGTGTTACCTGTATGTCTAGTGATTTTTTAGACCTTACACCTAGAGATAATTATATTGGTTGGGAAAGAGAACCTAAAACAAAGAAAATGATTAATCATACTTGTATTGGTAGTACAATTGTACCGATACAACCATTAGGTTATAATCTAGTAGGTGGTAAATTACTAGCATTATTATGTCTATCAGATACGGTTGAGAAAACCTGGGAATATCAATATAAAGATAAACTAGTAGGTGTTACCACAACCAGTCTTTATGGTAAAACAAAACAAATACCATTATCACAATACGATAGATTAAAATATTGGAAGAAAATGGGCTGGACAGCAGGTAGTGTATCATATGAACCTACACTTAAAACTAGAAAAATGATACAACAATGGCTTATGAAAAATCATACTTACAAATACTTTGAATGGTATGTTGCAAAGAAAGACACAGGACAACCACATAAAAGAGACCATAGAAATAGGTCACATACATTTACATATAATCAATTAAGTATAGATAAAAAGTTAATTAAATCTGAACACGCTAGAGGTATATACTTTGGTGAACTATATGAAAATACTAGAGAATTTTTAAGAGAAGAGATAACATCAGATAAATTAGTTAGAAGATTTGACAATTCGGTAGAGGCATTGACCGAAATATGGAAAACCAAGTATGCCAAGAAGAGATTAGCCAGTTTAACAAAACAAAATCGTGTATCTAAAGAGACCCATTTCTATGATGATATTATCTATATGAATTGGGAAGATACAAAAAATAAGTATCTAAGCAATGTAGGGAGATAAATAGATGGAATTTAACGATTATCAAAATCAAGCAAAGAACACGGCGATATACCCAAAAGACAAAGCGGTGGTTTATCCAGCACTAGGTTTAGCAGGCGAAGCAGGTGAAGTTGCAAATAAAGTAAAGAAAGTGCTCCGTGATGGAACAGAAATTAAAGATGTTAGTAAAGATATCGCCTCTGAAATTGGCGATTGTCTCTGGTATATCAGCGTATTGGCTAGTGATATTGGTTGGGACCTTGAATCTATTGCTAAACTGAATATAGAAAAATTAACAGACAGAGCGAATCGTGGGAAACTCTCGGGTTCCGGCGACAATCGGTAGTGAGAATCTATCAAAAAAGAACAATACCAGAACATACTATAAGCGGAAAGCGTTGTGGACCGTAGAAAATAAAACGCTTGACATTTGCGAATCTTTCCTTTAGGATGGATTTATATGATGAAAAAGGACACAAACACTATGATTAATCTTGATGTCAAAGGCTATCTTGCCAAATTGATTGCTTCAGAAAACATTACAATCCAACATAACAAAGTTAAGACGGCTTCTTTTGATGTTAAAAATCGTATATTGACTTTACCTATTTTTAAAGAAAAATCAGGTGATGTATATGATATGTTGATTGCTCACGAATGTGCTCACGCTTTATGGACACCATATAAACAATGGGAAGAGATTTGTGAAGATGATGAGTTAAGAGCATATGTAAATGTCCTTGAAGATACTAGAATTGACAAATTGATACAGGCAAAATATCCTGGTGTTGTTAGAAACTATGAAAATGGTTTTGATATATTAGATAAAAAGAATTTCTTTGGTCTTATTGGTAAAGATATCAATAAGTCATTAATGTTAATTGACAAAATTAATTTGAGAAGTAAATCGTTAAATAGATTACCTTTCATATTTGCTCCTGAAGATAAAAAATGGTTAGCAATGGTTGACAATATTGAGACTTTTGATGATGTTGTTAGCCTTGCTAAACAGATGTTGAACTGGCAGAAAAAACAAGTTGAGCAAATGAAAAAATTACCAGATTTTGATAATCATATTATTGCTAAAACTTATGACCTAGGTGAAGATGATGAAGATGATTTTGATGATGAAGATTCAGATAACGGTCAAGGTTCTGGTTCAGACGCTGAAGAAAATGATGACGCTGATGATGAAAAAAATGATTTCAATAATTTTGGTGACCAAAAAGCAGATACTCAATCAGATACTAACAAGTCTGGTGAAAGTAAATCTTCTAATACTAATGATGATGATAAAGAAGACTCAAAAGGTGAAGCAGATACATATGCTAAAGGTGCCGGTGGTGATGACGTTGGTAAAAAATTATTAAAAGTGGTGACTCAAGATTCTTTTGATGAAAAAATAGAACAATTATTAGATAAAGAAATTAAAGGTTACATTTATGGTAGTATACCAAAACCTAGATTAACTGGCGAAGACTCTGGTTTAACTTCATATAAAGAATTCATAAAAACTTTTGATGAGTTTAAAGCTAAAGAAACTTATGCTGATGTTCCGAAATATGACGCTTGGTTGCAAAACAAGTATAAAGAATTTTTGAGAGAAAACAAAAAAACGGTTTCTTATCTAGTAAAAGAATTTGAAATGAAAAAAGCTGCTACTGCTTATAAGAGAGCTAGTACAGATAAAACTGGTGTTATTGACCCATTAAAATTAAAGAATTATAAATTTAGTGATGATATCTTTAAAAGATTAACTATCTTACCTGATGGTAAAAATCACGGTCTTATGATGTTATTAGATTGGTCAGGTTCAATGTCTGATTGTTTATCACATACGGTACACCAATTAATTAACTTGGTTGAATTTGTTAGAAGAGTACAGATACCATTTGAAGTTTACTTTTTTACAAGTGAAAGAAAAAACTACTCTGTATGGGACGGTAAAAAATATAATAAATGTTTTGAGTATAAAACTGGTGATTGGTTATTTGAAGATTTTAATTTAGTTAATTGTGCCAGCCATAGAATGACTAAAAAAGAATTAGATAAAGCTATGTTCTATATGTTTCATATGGCAGATTATTATGATGATAGATATGGTCCTTATAGAAGAGACTATGATTATCGTATGACAAAACCTAATTCATATAGTATTCCAAATGAATTCAATCTTGGTAATACACCATTAAATGAAGCATTAATTTATTTTAATACTTTGATACCACAATTTAAGAAAAAATATGGTATTGAAAAAATGACTTTAATTACACTTACAGATGGTGGTGCTAACGGAATGTCTCATACACAATTTGGTGTTCCTAAAGATGAGAATTATTATGAAAAAAAATCTGTGTTTAAAATTGATGGTAAAACTATAACATCAAGTAATAGTTATACAAGAGACTTAACTACAATGTTATTAGACCATATGAAAGCTAAATGTGATTTATCAGTAATTGGTTTCTATATTCTTAAAAGAGTTAGAAAATGGGACCTTGAAAGATATGTTGAAGCTAATAATTATTATGAGCGTGAAAAAGGTTATATGAAATTAAGAAAGGAAATGACTAAAGATAAAGCTTGTGTTGTTCCTCACGAAGGATATGACAAGTATTTCCTACTTAATGGTAAATCAATGGACGTTGAGAATTTTGATATGAGTAAAGAGACTATCAAAAAAGGTACAACCTCTGAACTAAAGAGAATCTTTGGTAAATCTATGAAGAATCGATTGGTTTCCAGAGTTGTATTAAATAAATTCATACAGGAGGTCGCATAAAACAATGCTTTTTAAGGGTTGCCAAATGCGAATCAGTATGATAGGATATATGTATAATTAATAATGAAAGTGAAAGGACAATACACTATGTTAAATACTAAGCAACAAGAGTTTGTAGACCACGCTGTAGAAAAGTTTGGTACAAACGAATTGACCGTTTCGCAACTTAAAGAGGCAAACAAAAAGTTTGGCTGTAAGTATGCTCCACAATGGTTGATTAAAAATAGTGATTACAAAATTGGTAAATCATTATTTAAATTACCTACGGAAAATGATGTAGTTGAAACTAAAAGCTCTGGTGAGTCTGAAAAAGTTTTACCTGCTTCTAAAATTTCTAAAGAGGCCGCTTTTGTGGTTTCATCTTTAGTTGGCGATATCGTGCCTAAAAAAGACCCGGTATTCGTATCGTTTGGTAATTATCCTGATTTAAAATCAATTATCAAATCTAATATGTTTTATCCTGTTTTTATTACAGGTTTGTCTGGTAACGGTAAAACAATGGGTGTAACCCAAGCTTGTGCCGAGGCAAAAAAAGAACTTATTAGGGTTAACATTACTATTGAAACAGATGAAGATGACCTTTTAGGTGGTTATAGACTTAAAGATGGTCAGACCGTTTGGCAAAATGGTCCTGTTATTGAGGCGATGGAGAGAGGTGCTACTTTACTTCTTGATGAGATTGACCTTGCAAGTAATAAGATAATGTGTTTACAACCTATTTTAGAAGGCTCTGGTATCTTTGTTAAAAAGATTAACAAATTTGTTAAGCCTAAAAATGGTTTCAATGTTATTGCTACTGCCAATACTAAAGGTCAAGGTAGTGATGACGGTAAGTTTATCGGTACTAATGTTCTTAACGAGGCGTTTTTGGAAAGATTTCCAATTACCTTTGAACAGAAATATCCAAGTGCTAGTATAGAGGAGAAAATCCTTGTTAATACTCTTGCTAAGTCTGGTAAAAAAGATAAAGACTTTTGTAAGAAATTGGTAACTTGGGCTGATGTAATCAGAAAAACCTACTTTGATGGTGGTGTTGATGAGATTATATCAACTAGAAGATTGGTACATATCATACAAGCCTATTCAATCTTTAACAAAAAAGTTAAAGCAATTGAAGTTTGTACTAACAGGTTTGATGATGATACAAAGAATTCGTTTATGGAGTTATACACCAAAGTTGACGCTGGTGCCTCTGCTGACCAAATAGCAGAACAGCAAAGACAAGAGGAAGTAGCTTCTCAAACGGATGAAGAGGACGAGTCTTCAGATGACCAAGAGGTTATCTAAAACTCTATCATAGTGTAAGTCCTTGGAGGAGGGAGTAGTGTCCCTCCTCCGTTTTTACACCGAAAGAATTTATGTTTGATATAGGAAGCGCAGTATTATTTTTAACTTTTACAATACCAATATCAATTTTGGTAATGTATGTTTTATTAAGATGTATTAATGCAACAGATAAAGAAAGAATTGAGAGGAGGTAATTGGATTGACAATTACGGTTGAAGTAAGAAAAGGCAATTTAGAAAAAGCTATGAGAGTGCTTAAGAAAAAAGTACAAAAAGAGGGCATAGTTAGATTGCTTAAACAAAAACAATACTACGAAAAACCTTCCGAAATTAAGAGACGGAAGAAAAAAGAGGGTATCAAGAACTTCAAAAAGAAGATGAAGAAACTTGAACAAATAAGAGGTTACTAATTTCCCCGCCTGTGCCTAGATGATGATAAATATAGATGAGCAGGCAATTCGTAAGCCCTGCTGGCGTGGAGAGGCGACCAGAGCCTGTTAATTCTATTAACGAACTGGTGCAGTTGGTAGTCTGCTCAAAACTACCACCGAATTCAGGCTCATTGGCCTTCGTAGCGCTGATAGATTGCAAGGTCCAGGTTGGACTAGAGTAAGTGAAAATGTGGGGTAAGACCGACTAGTGTAAAGAGGGTGAGGCCTACCTCTGCCTGTTTAATGTTAAGGTGTAGCGAGAGTGAACCTTAATGGTGGATTGTTTTAGCATTTGCGCTTAGTTTCGACCACCTGTAAAAAAACAAACTAAAGCTGCTGTGCGATTTTGGTAGTTTACGCCACAAATATTAAAACTACCACTTGACATTTATATAATAATGATTATATAAATAATAATGACAATGCCTTATAGGGTTGTCAGTAAAAATGAAAATAACTTTGCTTAACAAAAGGAGGTTACAATGACCAATAGAGCAATATCACTTTTCAATCAATTAAGACCAGTATCAGTAGGCTTCGATAATGTTTTCGACCATTTTGAAAGAATGTTTGAAGATGATTTTATCACAAATATGCCTAGTTTTCCACACTATAATATAGTAAAAACTGGAGAGAATAAGTACGATATAGAAATCGCACTTGCTGGCTATAACAAAAAAGATATTGAGGTAGAACTTAAAGAAGGATTACTTTCAATTAAATCTAAAAAAGAAGAGAAGGAAGATACTAAAGACGGAGAAATCCTACACAAAGGTATCGCTAAAAGATACTTCTCAAAATCTTTTACAATCGCTGATGACGTAAAAGTCAAAGGTGCTGAGTTAAAAGATGGTCTTTTAAAAGTATCTATGGAAAGGGTAATACCAGAACATAGAAAAGCAAAAACAATAGACATTAAGTAAGTCTAATTTACAGAGGCGTCTCAGCATTGACATTGAGACGCCTTTGTTGTATAAATAGGATTATACGGCTAACAAGTGGCGTTTATGCCCTTTGTCGTAATTTTAAAAGGATATAATATGAACATTAACAAACTAACAAGGGTACGTCTAGAGTCCCCCGGTAGCAAATACAAAGAGACTCTTTTACTTCAAACAAAACTAATCAAAACAACAACAGATGATGATGGTCAAACCATCAACAAGGCAAGAAAAAAAGGTGGTCTTGATAAAGAACACGTAAATAGACTTGAGTCTTCTCTTGCAAAAGGTATTGATTATTCTAAAAACCCACCTATTGTAATTAAAAAAAATACACTAGGAAAAAAAGGTGAAAAGTTTGAATACGTTTTAATAACAGGTCATCACAGAATGGAAGCTTTTAAAAATCAAGGAATCACGGAGTGGTTATTTGATGTTTATGAAGTTGGTACAAAAACCATTCCTTTTGACCTTGCTAAATCATCTTTACAAATAAGAGAAAATGACCACACACCAGAGTTGGCAAATACAGCTGATGACTTGGTAAATATTATTTCTTATTTAATAAATAAGAATCACTTAACAAATTCTGAAAAAGAAATTAAACAATATCTAAAAGAAAATGTAAAAAATTTACATTGGGCAACTGAAGCTAAAGTTGTTAGAAAAGCCGTTAGAAAAAACGGTGCATATCAAGATATTAGAACATATACTTTTAATGAAATTAAGACTATTCTTGAAAATGATGATAATAATTATGTACATAGTAATGAACTTGATGATAAAAGAGAAAAATATGGTGCTACGGTCCTAGAAGGATATGAGTATGAGTTTTTATCTACAGCAATCAAATCATTTGGTCAAACAAACGTACCATCTTATTTTCTATGTCATACAAATGCACCTACTGAAAAACGTTCATTAAAAGATAGACGTAAAGGTATGAAGAAAAACCTAGAACTTATGCAACTAGGTATCTTAAAGGCAGTTGATTATTTCAAAGAGAATAATAAATGGCCTTGGGAAATTGAGGCATTTTTTGGTCAAAACGTAAAGGATAAAGAACAAACCTTTATAAAACCAGAGGATATAAAATAATAATATGACTATCAAAGGAGCATTGACAATTAAATGTTCCTTTGATATATTAAATAATGCGGCTATCGTATAAAAGTATTACGGCGGGTTACCAACTCGCAGACGTTGGAGCGTTACCAACTAGCCGCTCCAAAAATTAAATTATGAGAAGGAATATATAATGCAATTATCGAGTGATACCGTTGCCATACTAAAAAATTTTTCTGATATAAACCAGAATATTCTAGTAAAACCTGGCAACACATTACAAACTATCTCTACATTGAAAAACATATTAGCAAGTGCTGATATAAAAGAGAAGTTTGATAGCGAATTTGCCATCTATAATTTACCTGAATTTTTGAGAGCATATGACTTATTTGATAAGTCAGAGTTAAAATTTAACGGCGCTCAAAATATGGTGATTAAAGACGCTAACGGCAGACAATCAATTAAATATTATTTTGCAGATAAATCAGTTGTAGTTTCACCTACAAAAACGATTTCTATGCCAGACAAATACGTAACCTTTACGCTTAAGAAAGAGAACTTTAATAAACTTATGCGTGGTGTTACCACTTTGAATCTACCAGACATTGCCGTTAAAGGTGATGGTAAAGAGATTAGCATAGTTGCAATTGATAAAAAAACACCATCAAACGACTACTCAATAGTTGTTGGCGAATCAGATAAGAAGTTTACTGCTTACTTTAAAACAGAAAACTTTAAGATGATTGAAGACGATTATGATGTAGCAATTTCAAAGGCCAAGATAAGTCATTTCATAAACAAGAGTAAACCAATTCAATATTGGATTGCTATTGAACCTGATTCTGAATTTTAAATCAGAGGTTATATTATGAGTGATTATTTGTGGGTTGAAAAATACCGTCCTAAAAAAATACGTGATTGTATCTTACCTGAAGATACTAAAAAAACTTTTACAGAGTTTTTAAAACAAAAAGAAATACCTAATTTATTATTATCTGGCACAGCTGGTACTGGTAAAACCACCGTAGCACGTGCTTTATGTGAAGAGTTAGGTACAGACTACATTATTATCAATGGTTCAGATGAAGGCCGACAGATTGATACGTTAAGACATAAGATTAAAAACTTTGCTTCTACCGTATCACTAACTGAACAATCGGCACATAAAGTTGTAATAGTAGATGAGGCAGATTATATGAACGCTGATAGTGTTCAACCTGCTTTAAGAAACTTTATAGAGACTTTTCATAGTAATTGTAGATTCATATTTACTTGCAATTATAAGAGCAAGATTTTACCAGCATTACATAGTCGTTGTACCGTTATTGATTTTGCAATCAAAAATGGTCAGAAAGTTAAGACAGCACAGGCGCTTTTAAAACGACTAGGTAAAATACTTGAACAGGAAGAAGTAAAATATGACAATAAAGTCCTTGCTGAACTTATACAAAAGCATTATCCAGACTTTAGAAGAACTATTAATGAACTTCAAAGATATTCTGTTAGAGGTGAGATTGATAGTGGTATATTGTTTAGTCTATCTGAAGCCAACACAAAAGAGTTGATTAAGATATTAAAAGAAAAAAGATTTAATGATATGCGAAAATGGGTGATAAATAATCTTGATAAAGAACCATCTTCTTTATTTTCAACAATATATAGCGTATTGTACGCAAATTTAGAGGGTAATTCTGTACCTCAAGCAGTATTGATTATTGCTGGGTATCAATATAAATCAGCCTTTGTTGCTGACCAAGAGATTAATATGGTCGCTTGTTTGACAGAAATAATGGCAAATTGTAAGTTTAAATAAATGTTATTAAGTATAAGAAAATTAATTGTTAAGATAAGAATGGCTTATGCAGATGTGAGAGGTCACCACGGTAAAAAGTGGAACTATGAGCCAGGTGATTATTATATGGGCAGAGCGAATGTACGAACTAAAAGATTATCTAAAAGCAATCAATGAATCAAAACAAAATCTGTTAGATACTAACGACCCTACCTGGGAAAAGAAGTATCCACCTTTTGTAATCAATCGTTGTTTATCTATGTTTTATGATACCATAATGCATAGCAATGAAATGAACGGATTACATTTTCTACCAAAGCGTATGCAATTTCACTATTTAATAAATAGTATCAGGAAGAAGAAGCGATTTGGTGGGAAGTGGCTATCTCAAAAGAAAGTCAAAGACCTTGAAGTAATCAAAGAGTATTATGGCTATAGTAATTCAAAAGCAAAAGAAGCTCTTAACCTACTTTCAGATGACCAAATTGAAAATATAAAATTAGGCCTGAAAAAAGGTGGGAGAAAAAATAAATGAGTGAAAATACTATTGAGTGGTCGCCTGAGCAAATGCTTGAGGTCACTATAAAACAACCAGATGACTTCTTAAAAGTCAGAGAAACCCTTACAAGAATTGGTGTCGCAAGTAGAAAAGATAAAACTCTTTTTCAATCGTGTCATATATTACATAAACAAGGGAAATATTACATAACACACTTCAAAGAACTATTTGCTTTAGATGGTAAAAAATCAACATTAGTTGAAAACGATATACAGAGAAGAAATACAATTGCTTTATTACTACAAGATTGGAATTTAATTGATATTGTTGATAAATCTAAAGTAGAAAATAAAGCGCCATTATCACAAATTAAAGTTTTACCTTATAAAGAAAAAAAAGAGTGGACATTAAATGCTAAATATAATATAGGTAAAAAACCAACTGAAACCAAAGATGGCGAAAATGCAGGTCAGCAAGTTTAAAGAATACATAACAGAAGCAAAAGAAGGTAAACCTTTTTTAAGATTACTCATTATTACAGATGAGCCTGAAGAGGCAAAAACATTTCATACTGCTGATAGATTGCAGGAAGAATGTGATAAGTTAGGTTATCCAAACTATCTATTCAAACTTACTGGTGGTTATACCACATATGAAAACGGCATACGTAAATTTCATAACAAAGATGATAAAAAAGGTTTTGAAGTAGGCGCAATGACCGTTGCTGTTGTTCGTGGTTCTATTACACGTAAAGATAGTTGGATGGATTTTGTATCTATATTAGAGAGAGCCAATGCAACGTTGGTAAATCCTAGAACTACAATTAACATATGTGCTGACAAATATAGAACTTCATTAAGACTTGCAGATTATGGTTTAACACAACCAAAAACAAAATTAATTAACGACCCCGAACAATCAAACTTACAAGTACAAGAAGCAGATATTAAATTTCCTCTAATTATGAAAACATTAAGAGGGTCAAAAGGTGTTGGTGTATTATTTGTTGATAGTGAAAAAGGTTTAGATTCAATTGTACAACTTATACATAAACAAGATGAAGACGCAGATTTATTAATACAAGAATATATTAAAACAGAATATGATGTCAGAGTACATATATTAGGTGGTAAATTTTTAGCGGCTATGAAACGACCTGTAATTGAAGGAGATTTTAGGTCTAACGTATCGCAAGGTTCTAAACCAAAAAATATTAAACTAACAGAATTAGAAATAGAACAATGCTTACTAGCTTCAAAGGCAGTCGGTGGATATTGGACTGCTGTTGATTTTATACCTAGTAAGAACAGAGAAAAAGAACCACCATTTTTCCTAGAAGTAAACTCTTCTCCTGGTACAGAGGGTATTGAAGACGCTACAGGTCAAAACATTGCAAAAGAAGTTATTAAACATTTTGCAAATGAGGAGAATAGATATTCTGTGCCAACGGAATGTGGTTTCAAGGAGATTTTGACCATAAAACCGTTTGGTGAATTAATTTCAAAATTTGATACGGGTAATTCTGGAATGCCAGTTATACACTCGGACAAATACAAGATTAATGGTAATAAAATAACTTGGTCTCTATTAGGTAAAACTATTACAAGTGATATTATTCGTAAGGAAGAAATCAAAGTTGGTGGTTTAAGAGACTATGATGAGACCAGATATGTGGTCAAACTTGATGTAGAGTTTGCTGGTGGTTTCTATAAAGATATAGAATTTACCATTGATGATAGAGAGGATAGAACTCCTATCTTGCTGGACCGTGCATTTATGAAGAGATTAAACGTTATGGTCAATCCACAAAGAAAATACGTAATAACTACCAAATACAGCATTGACTAATTTAAGTCTTTGTGATAGGATTATAGAATGAAAAATATTAAGATAATGAGATTAGTCACCGGTGAAGATATTATAGGCAATATATCTGAATCTCAAGGTTTAATAACAATCAAAAAAGCTTTTGTAATAATTCCAATGCAGGCAACTCCAGGAAAACCTGTTCAATTGGTGTTATCACCTTGGCAACCTTATACAGATGATAAGGAGATTGTAATTGATGATAGTAAAGTTATCACAATTACTAGTCCAAAAGATGATATTATTAAATCTTATGAAAGTCATACAAGCGAGATAATAACTCCATCAGGATTAATTACAGAAACTAAAATACCAAAACTTTAAAGTGGTAACCGTATATTTTATTAGGGCTAATAATGAAAAAGTCCAAGTAGAAGTATCAGAGGGTACTACTTTAATGCAGGCTGCCAAACAGGCAAACATTAGAGAAATACCTGCTGATTGTGGTGGTAGTTGTGCTTGTGCTACTTGCCATATATATTTAAGTAATGCTTGGACACATATTCTACCTATTAAACAAAATAGTTTAGAACAATCATTATTAGAATATGAACCTGGTTATAAAGAGGGTGTGAGTAGATTAAGTTGTCAGATACAATTGACAAAAGATTTAAATAATTTGACGGTGAGATTAAGAGATAATGAACTTTTATAAAAATGTAATTGAACACAAAGGTAAACTTCTTATTCGTGGTGTATTAAACGGAAAAGATTATAAAGATAAAATAGATTTTGGTCCTACTCTCTACGCCTTATCACAACAAAAGTCTGAAATCAAAAATCTTCAAGGTCAATATCTAAAACCTATAACATTTAACGATATCAAATCAGCAAGACAATTTAAAAAAGATTATGGCGCTCAATCGCCATTGTTTGGTTTAGAAAGATATCACTATCAATATATTGGTAAGAATTATCCTGACGCAATAGAATGGTCAAAAGACCATATCAAAATATTTACATTAGATATTGAAACAGCCTGTGAAAATGGTTTTCCAGATGTAGAAAATCCTATTGAAGAGTTGTTATGTATCACGGTAAAAAATCAATCTAACAAACAAATTATAACTTGGGGTGTTGGCGACTATCATACAGATAGGCCAGATGTAACCTATGTTAAATGTAGAGACGAAAAACAATTGTTGTTTGAGTTTATGAAATTCTGGTTGAAAAACTATCCTGATATTATTACTGGTTGGAATACAAAATTCTTTGACTTGCCTTACTTAATGAATAGAATAAAATTAATGGCAGGTGATAAAGTTGCAAATAGAATGTCGCCTTGGAACTTAATCAATCGTGATGAGATTGTTGTAAGAGGCAGACCACAAACCGTTTATCAATTATTCGGTATTGTAATGTTAGATTATCTTGACTTGTATAAGTGGTTTATACCAACAAGACAAGAAAGTTATAGATTAGATTTTATTGGCGAATTAGAATTAGGCCAAAAGAAACACGAAAACCCTTTTGAAACATTTAAAGATTTTTATACTAAAGACTTTCAAAAGTTTGTAGATTATAATATTCAAGATGTTGAAATAGTTGACGCATTAGAAGATAAGTTAGGTCTTATTGATTTATCATTGACCGTTGCATATGAATCTAAAGTTAATTATGACGACATATTTTCGCAAGTTAGAGTTTGGGATACCTTGATTGCAAACCACTTGATGAAAAAGAACATAGCTGTGCCACCAAGAGAAGAACACTCTAAAGAAACAAAATACGAAGGCGCATATGTAAAAGAACCTCAACTAGGCGGCCATAATTGGATTGTGTCGTTTGATATAAACTCACTATATCCACATATTATTATTCAATATAATATTTCACCGGAAAAAATTATCGGCTCGTCTAGTAAGGGTGTATCTGTAAACAAAATGTTAAATAGAACACCACTAGATTTCTTAAAAACTGAAGGCGCTTGTTTAACACCAAATGGTGCAATGTTTAAGAATGATAGTCAAGGCTTTCTACCTGAAATGATGGAAACAATGTACAATGAACGTGTTGTATATAAGAAAAGAATGTTGAAAGCAAAACAACAATATCAAAGAACTAAATCACCTGAACTAGTAAAAGAAATATCTCGTTGTCATAATATACAATGGGCAAGAAAGATTGCCTTAAACTCAGCTTATGGTGCAGTAGGTAATCAATACTTTAGATATTATGACGTTAGACAGGCGAGTGGTATTACAACTGCTGGTCAGTTTATTATTCGTTTTATAGAAGATAAAATGAACGAATATTTAAATAAAGTATTACAAACGCAAGGTAAAAAAGATTATATTGTTGCGTCTGATACAGATTCAATTTATGTTTGTTTAGATAAACTTGTTGAACAAACTTGTAAAGATAAATCAGATGATGAGATTGCAGATTTTATAGGTAAAGTTTGTGATAAAAAATTAGAACCATATATTGAAAAATGTTTTGCAGAGTTAGCTGATTATTCAAATGCTTTTAAAAATGCAATGGTAATGAAACGAGAAGTTATTGCCAATAAAGGTATATGGGTTGCAAAGAAAAGATATATGTTAAATGTATTAGATGAAGAGGGTATTAGATTATCAAAACCTAAATTAAAACTTATGGGTATTGAGGCTGTTAAATCATCTACACCACAGGTTTGTAGAGGTAAAATTAAAGACGCAATTAAAATTATTATGTCAAAAAAAGAAAGTGATTTACACGATTTTGTTGCAGAGTTTAAAAAAGAATTTAAAGCATTGCCACCAGAGGCGATTGCTTTTCCTAGAAGTTGTAATAATTTAAGAAAGTACCGTGATAACTCTAATATCTTTATTAAAGGCACACCAATTCACGTAAAAGGTGCTCTTATATATAATTATCAAGTAAAAGAATTTGGTTTACAAAATAAGTTTCCTTATATACAAGAAGGCGACAAGATTAAATTTATTAAATTAGTAGAGGCAAACCCTTTTAAATTTGATGTTATAAGTTATATAACTAGTTTACCAAAAGAATTTAAACTACAACAATACGTAGATTATGAAACACAATTTGAGAAGACCTTTTTAGACCCTATGAGATTTATTCTTCAGGCTATAGGTTGGGAACACGAACCAAAGGCAACATTGGAGGCATTTTTCGGATGAAACTATTTAAATATAAGATAGATGATTTTTTTAAATGGGTCAAAGGTACAGAGTTAGTTGAATTAACAGACATAGATGTATCAGAGGATCCTGTAAGACCAGAATTAGATTTAGAATGGCGTTTATCTGCTCAAAGAAAAATCTATGGATTAAAATATGAAAGTAATATTGAGGCAATTGTTTGTGTTGCATATACAAATGAAGTACCGACAACCATTAGAGAAATGGATTATATGAGTCAAGTTGCTTGTCAAGATGGTCAATGTGGTAAAATTGCTGTAGCATATACGGTATGGTCAAGAAAAAGAGGTGCAGGCAGAGAAATAATTAATAAGTTATTTGACTTTTTAAAATCTGAAAGAGTTGAAACAAAAAGATTGGTAACTTTATCACCACTTACACCAATGGCCACACACTTTCATATTAGTAATGGTGCAAAACAAATAGCAATAAATGATACAACACAAAATTTTGAATATAAATTATGACAACATTAGATATTATAATATTTTATCTTGTTTTATATTGGTCTTTTAATATAGGTAGATTTTTTGCTTATTCACAAATAAAATTATGGCAGTTTTTATTATTATGTTTTTTAGTTAAAATGGTTGGTATGGCCTATGTTTCCTGATAAAAAATATGGTGTGATATATGCAGACCCTCCTTGGTATTTTAAATCAAGGTCAAAGAAAGGTGAGGGTAGAAATCCTAATCAACACTATAATTGTATGGAGTTATTAGACATATGCAATCTACCTGTCAAAAATATATCTGCTGACAATTCAGTTTTATTAATGTGGGTTATTGACCCTATGTTAGACCTTGCATTTGATGTAATAGAAGCCTGGGGTTTTCAATACAAGACCGTAGGTTTTACTTGGGCAAAAACAAATAAAACTAATATGGGTATGTTTACCGGTTTAGGATATTGGACTAGAGGCAATCCAGAAATGTGTTTACTTGCAACAAAAGGTAAACCAAAAAGAATTAATAAAGACGTAAAACAATTAGTAGTATCGCCAAGAGAAGAACACTCAAAGAAACCTTTACTACATAAAGAAATAGAAAGACTTGTACCGGGCCCCTACATTGAATTGTTTGCAAGAAAAAAACCTTATGATAATTGGGATTATTGGGGTAATGAAGTATGAAGATTAGATATTATAAAAGAATAGATGGTTGGCGATGGTTAGGTTTTCTATTAGCAATGATAGGTGCCTTTATATTATCTAACGCAGATGTTCAAACTCAATGGATGGGGTGGGCGATTGCCACAATGTCTTGTAGTATTTGGATTTATATGGGAATAAAAGATAAAGATATACCGAGAGCGCTAATGGAACTTATGTATTTACTATTAGCATTGAGGGCTATATATAATTGGGTTATATGATTAATAGAGATATAGTTGAAAGTGTAATAGATGTAGGTAGTGGTTTTATATTAGCCGTTCTTATACAATTATTAATATTTCCATTATTTGATTTACACCCTAGCATATTTGATAGTATGGGTATTGCATTAATATTTACCGTTGTATCTATGACAAGGTCAGCGTTATGGAGAAGATATTTTAGAAAACGAAGATTATGATAATTGATTTATTACTGGTTGCCTTATTAATAAAAATGTGTTATATTATACCCTTATTTTTATTATGGAAATGGAATGATGAAGACCCTAACTAAAGAAGAAGCACTACATTGTGCTAATGTTTTTACAAATTATTTTGGCCAGTTTAATCGTATAGACCAATATATGCGTGACCAAAAAATGGCACAAATAGAAACAATACCATCACCACTTCCAGGTATGGGTTTAGATTCAGATATGTTTGATGACTTTGATATGTCACCAGAGGTTATGGATTTAGAAGTTGTTGAATTAGATAATGATACTTGGGACACTTGTATTAATATGATATCAAGTCATAGTAATATGGTTTCTATTCCTGGTAAAACATTAAAACTTGCAGTAAAAGAAAAGAATACAGGTAAGTTTGTAGGTTTTATGAGATTTGGTTCGCCTGTAATTAATATGAAACCTAGAAATACTTTACTAGGTAATATACCAGAGTTAACTTCATTTAACAAAACTACCATTATGGGTTTTGTAATTGTGCCAACACAGCCATTTGGTTTTAATTATCTAGGTGGTAAATTATTGGCCGCTCTATGTTGTTCTCACGAAGTTAGAGAAAAACTAAACAAAAAATATAATATGAATTTAGTAATGTTTGAAACAACTAGTTTATATGGCAATAGTAAATCTGCTAGTCAATATGATGGTATGAAACCTATGTTAAAATACAAAGGTCTAACTGATAGTGATTTTATACCTATGATACACGGCAAACCATTTAAAGATTTACAAAATTATGTTGAGAGTAGAACTGGTCATTTAGTACCAGAAAATGCCTCTAGTAGAAAACTTAAATTAACAAATGCAATTATTGGTCTAATAAAAAGGTCAATAGATGGTGATGATTTAAAAACTTTTAATGATACAATAGTTAATGCTAAAAAATTAACTGAACAAAAAAGATATTATGTATCTAATTATGGTATTGAAAACTATATTGATATAGTAAATGGTAAAACAGATAAGATTGTTAGAGCACCTAATTATGATAGATTTTATGATAATGAACTTATAGAATGGTGGCGTAAACTTGCAACTAAAAGATATAACAAATTAAAAGAAGATGGCCGTTTAAGAAAAAATTTAGAGATATGGACAAGAGACAGCGAGATAGACATAATAAGATAGATGACTTTACAAAAGAAGAAAAGTTATCAGGTGGTGCCGTATTTGAGATTGGTGTAAAACAATCTAAAGAACATAAAGCAATTAGAAGGATAGCGGAACCTCTAATGGAAAAACATTGGAAAGATAAAGTTACCAATTTACATAGAATATATAAAGTAGCGGCGTACCTACATAAAAGAAGTAAAAGAGCAAAATGATTGAGTTTGATTATAAATTAGATTATAAAAAATTATATTTTACAGATAAAGAAACCAGAAAACTTTATCGTATAGGTAGAGGTGAACAAGGAGTATTACTTGTAAGACCTTATACAGACCAGATTTGTAAATACTGGAGATTTAAAACACCAGAGATTGCAAAAACAAGTGCTAAAAAAATATATACAATGTATGCCGATTACAGAGCAAAAAATGATTTTGTTGGTATGGATATGTGTAGAAAGTTTTTAGAAATGGGTTTTACTAGGGCAAGGCGATATGCCAATCATAGAGACGGTAATAAGTATGATAGTAAAGGTAAAGTAAAACCACAAGAGCCAGACGCAATGACTTGCCACTTTGCAGAATCGGCTACGATATTTAGAGAATACAGAAATAGAGTTGCAAAAGACTCTAAATATAAGAGTATGAGAAAAATGTGGCGAGAATATGAGAATCACAATATACAGGCGACATAATGATTATATTTTTCTTGACTTTGGACCTCCTGAGCTTGACAAAATTTATGATTTCGTGTATAGTGAGAACATTAAATGGTATACATTAAGTTATACAGATAAGGAAATAGAAGAATATGAGCGATTTTTTAAAAGAGATAATTAAAGAAACAGGTAATGAGTATGCTACTTTAGCAAAAGACGGTGTTGCTGGTGGCGATATAGATAGTTTCATAGATACTGGTTCTTATTCTTTTAATGCTCTTCTTTCAGGTTCAATTTATGGTGGTTTACCAGGCAATCGTATTACGGCAATTGCTGGTGAAGCTGCTACAGGTAAAACTTACTTTGCATTAGGTGTAGTAAAAAGTTTTTTAGAAAAAACTCCAGACGCTGGTGTCATTTACTTTGAATCAGAAAATGCAATATCAAAAGATATGGTTGAAAGTCGTGGTGTTGATAGTAATAGACTATTGGTAATGCCAGTTGCAACCGTTCAAGAATTTAGAACACAATCAATTAAAATTATAGACAAGTATTTGGAACAACCCGAAGATAAAAGAAAACCTATGATGTTTGTATTAGATAGTTTAGGTATGTTATCTACAACTAAAGAAATGACAGACACAGCTGAGGGTAAAGAGACAAGAGATATGACAAGGTCTCAAATTGTTAAATCTGCTTTTAGAGTATTAACTTTAAAACTAGGTCAAGCAAATGTTCCTATGATTATGACCAATCACACTTATGATGTTATTGGTTCTATGTTTCCACAAAAAGAAATGGGTGGCGGTTCAGGTTTGAAATACGCTGCTTCATCAATCATCTATCTAGGTAAACGAAAAGAAAAAGACGGCACAGAGGTAGTTGGTAATATCATTCATTGTAAAAATTATAAATCAAGAATAACAAAAGAGAACGCTCAAATAGATGTTAGACTAACATATAAAAAAGGTCTTGATAGACATTATGGTCTATTAGAATTAGCTGAACAGGCAGGTATATTTAAGAAAGTATCTACAAGATATGAAACACCAGCAGGTAAAGCTTTTGGTAAGTCAATCAATTCAGAGCCTGAAAAGTATTTTACAAAAGAGGTATTAACAAAGATAGATGAATACACAAAACAAAAATTCACCTACGGACAAGACGAAGAAGCCTAAAAGATACGCCTTTGCTCATAAAGAAGGCGATGAATTTTCCTGTATAAAATTATTAGAGGGAAAATTTAAAGGCACAATTTATCATTATGGTAAAGTTTCTTTCGCACCTGAAAGCGAACTAAAAGATGGTAAGTTACCTATGAAGTTTGATTACACCGTAGCATTAAATCCAACTGACCAAGTGTTGTATGAGAATCAAGAGTTTATTGATTACATTGGTGATATATTGATTGAATTATTAGATGAACAATTGAAAGCAGGTAATATAAAAAATGCAAAGTGATAGAATAGAACATACAATACTATGTAATTTGTTTCATAAAGAAGAGTTTGCTAGAAAAGTATTACCTTTTATTAAAGATGAATATTTTACAAACAGATTAGAACAAGTTATATTCACAACTATATTTAATTTTATTACAAAGTATAATAATGTACCTACAAAAGACGCAATATTAATTGAGATAAATTCAAGAAAAGATATTAACGATACTGAACATACTCAACTAAAAGATTATGTTAATACTATTACAGATTTAGAAACAGATGAACAATGGCTATTAGATACTACTGAAAAGTGGTGTAAAGATAGAGCCGTGCATAATGCAGTATTGAGTGGTATTAAAATACTTGATAATAAAGATAAGACTAAAACACCAGAGGCAATACCTGGTATTTTATCAGACGCATTAGCAGTTTCTTTTGACAATCATATTGGTCACGATTACCTAGATGACGCAGAAAATAGATACGAATGGTATCATACAAAAGAAAAAAGGTATCAATTTGACCTTGATTATATGAATAGAGTTACCAAAGGTGGTATACCAGCAAAAACATTGAATATTGCATTAGCAGGTACCGGTGTTGGTAAATCTTTGTTTATGTGTCATTGTGCTTCAAACTTTTTGACTCAAGGTTATAATGTATTGTATATAACTTTAGAAATGGCTGAAGAAAGAATCGCTGAAAGAATAGACGCAAATTTATTAGATGTTTCTATGGATGACCTACACGTAATGCCAAAAGATTTGTATGATAACAAACTTAAAAAGATATCAGATAAGACTTATGGTAAATTAATTATCAAAGAATATCCAACGGCGTCTGCTCATAGTGGTCATTTTAAGGCATTATTTAATGAACTAGCTTTAAAGAAATCATTTAGACCAGATGTAGTGTTTATAGACTATTTAAATATATGTGCTTCAAGTAGATTTAAAGGTGGTAATGTTGGTTCTTATTTCTATATCAAGGCAATCGCTGAAGAGTTAAGAGGTCTTGCAGTAGAATTTAATGTACCTATCTTTAGTGCTACACAAACAACTAGAACTGGTTATACTTCAACTGATATTGGTTTAGAAGATACCTCTGAATCTTTTGGTTTACCAGCAACAGCAGATTTTATGTTTGCTTTAATTTCTACTGAAGAGTTAGAAGCTCTAGGTCAGATGAAAATTAAACAACTTAAAAATAGATACAATGACCCAAGCGTCAACAGGTCATTTATCGTAGGTGTTGACCGTGCAAAAATGAGATTGTATGATGTAGGTCAAAACGCTCAAACAATTGTTGACAGCAATCAAAAAGAAGTAGAACAAAAAGAAGTTGCATACGATAAATTTAGCGACTTCAAACTATAATGCCAAGAAAAAAGAAAACACAAAAGGTAAAGTTTCATAGAGGTGATAAAAAACCAGGAGGTAGAGAAGTGAACGGACTATCCTACATCACGAATCTAGTTAAACGAGGAAGAAAAATGGTTTGGCAAGTTGTTGAAAAGCCAACTAACTCTATTATTAACGAATACTTTTTTGAAGAAGACGCACAAAAAATAGTTGATTTTCAGAATAAACACAAAGTCTGGAAGAACAATGGTGGCGTACCACCATTTTTATGTTTAAAATATAATCCAAAATAGATGTTGCCATTTTATAATAAATAGTATAAAAGAGAGATACTATGGCTACAGCTAAAGATACAAAAATGCAAGAAAACGGTTCAAGAGTTTTCTTTGAGCAATTAATAGAAAAAAATAAAGAAGCTTCAGTAAATTTTATAGAAGACAAAGCATATCCAAATATGCCAGCAATATGGTATCAATATTATCAATTGCAAGGTAAAGCATTAAAAAAATATCTAGGTAATCAAAGAGGTTATCTTTATAGTAGAGACGAGGGTATTATGCCTTTTTTAGAGAAAGCGGCTAAAGATATGGGAGTTTCTACGAAAGATAAGTGGAATCCTATGGATATTGTAATGGTTAAAAAGTCAAATGAATCTAAAATTATGAAGAGTGTTGAAAAAATATTAGCAGAGAAGATAGAAAAAGAAGCTAAGTTAGAAAAATTAAATGAACTTATGAAAGAAAAATTGGTTGATAAAACAATGATACCAATTTCACTAAAAGGTCTAACTAAAAATGCTAAAGAGGCTAGAATAGAAGAGGCAAATTTAGGTAATAAAAAATCAGTAAAATTTAAATTAAAACCTAATAGTTTATATTGTGATTTAGATATGGTAAAACCACCTCTATTTGATACAGGAGAATTTTCATTAAGATTTTTTGCAAATCAAAATGAGATTGCTGTACAGGTTAGAAGTTTTAGATATTCTAAACCAACAACTGGTCCTCAAACTGACTTAACACCAAAAGGTGGTGGTGCAAAATTAGGTAAAGCTTCAGTAGCTGCCTTACGACCTTTCTTGGCCAAGTTAAGTCTTGAAATGCCTCCTTCAGTAGTAAAGGATCCTATGATAACAATAACAGGTAAATTTACTAAACAACAATTAGATTTTTGGACTAATTTCTATGATAGAATACAAAATGAAACTATTGCAGGACAAAAAGTTAATTGGGACCAACCTCTAACATACGGCACAAAAAAATCTAGTTTTAAAAAAAATTTAGAAACCGGTTTAAAAAATTTTGAGAAGGATAGAAATACTTTAGGTAGAATTTTCTCTAAATTACACGCTTTAAGAACTATTGAATTGTATATGAAAATAGATAAAAAAGATAAATTTGAAGAGTGGCTTGAGACTTTATACTACGGAGCAAAAAAAGAATTTAGTAATTTAAATGGTCCTTTTATAAAGATATTCTAATATAAATAGTAGTATTGAATATTGACATAAATGGAATTATTTTGTATAATGGATAAATTGGAGAACAAATGTTTAGTTTTAAAGGATTCTTTACACAGGAAAAGAACACACACCTAGAACACCTAGAAGATGATATAATTAATAACGGTGCTCAAGGCGGTGTCAACGCAATAAATTTTTTGAAATCGGTCAGAAATATGTTGGCCGGTAACACCAAAGGTGCAGTTAATATGACCGTTAAATGGGACGGTGCGCCTGCTATAATATGTGGTATTAATCCAGAAAACGGCAAATTCTTTGTCGGTACTAAATCAGTATTCAATAAAACTCCTAAAATTAATTACAACCTATCAGACATTAGAAAAAACCATACAGGTGCAGTTGCAGATAAATTATCTATTTGCATTAGGTATCTTTCAAGACTTCCTATAAAAGGCATATTACAAGGCGACTTATTATTTACGCAAGATGATAAGAAAGGTGTAACCATTGATGGTGAAAAAATGATTTCATTTACACCTAATACTATTACGTATGCAGTACCAGTAGATAGTGGTATTGGTAGACAAATTGCCAGAGCCAAGATGGGGATTGTATTTCATACTTCATATGGTGGTAAAACTATGGATAGTTTAACTGCTGGTTTTGGAACTATTAGAGGTAGTGGTGGTTCTAATATATTTTTAGCGTCTGCTCAATATACAGATAAATCTGGTTCTGTAATGTTTAATGCTAATGAATTAAAAGCATTTGATGGTCAAATAAGAATGGCTGAGGGCTCATTAAGAAAAGCAGGACCTATGTTAAATTTAATGAGTAAAAATACGCAAGACCAATTATCAGTTGGTTTCAGATTAAAAACTTTCTTTAACTATTTTATTAAAACTACAAACTCTGATATGGGTAAAGTAAATACAATGCAAAAACAATTCAGAGATTATTATGAAAATACTTTACAGGCAGAAATAGACGCAAGAAAAACACCAAAAGGTAAAGAAAAATTTATTAAAGCAAAAGCAGATGGTTTAAGATTTATTGATAGAAATAGAACCGCTTTATACTTTGCAATTGCTAGCCATATTACTTTAGGAAATTGTAAGAATACTTTATTAAGAAAGATGAATCAAATACAAAGTATTGGTCATTTTATTAGAACAAGTAATGGTTATAGAGTAACCGCTCCTGAAGGATATGTTGCAGTTGATAGAGTTGCAGGTGCAGTTAAACTTGTAGATAGATTAGAATTTAGTAGAACAAACTTTACATTACCGAAAGGATGGAATTAGTGAGAACAATACCAGATACAATTGATTTAATTAAAATGAAGTTAAAACCTTTTAGACCGATTGCAATATTAGATTCATATTATAGTATAATTGAAAGCATTGGTAGTAAAATGAGTGTTTATGCTTGGCAAAAAAGATGGTGTAATAGGCAGAAAGGTACAGGTTATAGAAAGTGAAATTTGTAGAAAGATTTTTAAGAGAGGTAAAAGGTGGACCTTGGCAAATTATAATGATAGGTGGTCCAGGTTCGGGTAAATCAACTTACTCAAAATATATTACAAAACATTTTGACATACCACACATTTATACTGGTGATATGATGAGAGATTTGTCAAAGAAAGATACGCCAGACGGAAAGAAAGTAAAAGAATTATTAGACCAAGGTAAATTTGCACCAACAGAAATTGTAATGCGAGAAGTAATTAATAGATTAAAACAGCCAGACGCAAGAAACGGTTATGTATTTGATGGTTTTCCTAGAAGTATGGAACAAGTTAGAGCTATGGATAAAAATAATATAGAACATAATTTTATTATTAATTTACAAGTATCTGAACAAGAAGTAATTAAAAGATTGACAGCTAGAGGTAGAGCAGACGATAAACCAGAGGTTATAAAACAAAGATTAAGAGAACACGAAAAACAAGTTGGTCCTGTTATTAAGCATTTTGAAGACCAATTAATAAATATAAAGGCTGAGGGTGCTGAACCTGAAGTTATTGCAAACAAAATAATAAAAAGAATAGAAAGATGAAATCATTTAACGACATAAGATATCAAGAATTAAAAGAGGGTTTATATGACCCTAATATATTCAAAGCATTTTTTCTTGCAGGTGGTCCAGGTTCTGGTAAAACATTTGTTACCAGAAGCGCATTTGGTGGAACAGGTTTAAGAATGGTAAACTCTGATAATGCTTTTGAAGTTGCGTTAAAGAAAAATAATTTATCTTTAAAAATGCCTGAAGATGAGGCAGAGGCAAGAGATATAATAAGAGCCAGAGCAAAAGCAACAACAGGTAATATTATGGACTTATCAATCAAAGGAAGATTAGGTATGGTTGTTGATGGTACTGGTAGAGATTATGATAAAATTAAAAGTCAAACGGCAGAATTAAGACAATTAGGTTATGATTGTTATATGATTTTTGTTAATACTAGTTTAGATGTTGCATTAGAAAGAAACTCTAAAAGAGAGAGAAGTGTACCAGAATATATAACAAGAAAATCTTGGGAAGCTGTACAATCTAATATTGGTAGATTTCAAAATTTATTTGGTATACAAAATATGGTTATTGTAGATAATAGTAAAGACGATAGAGAACTTACAACAATAGTTATGAATAAAGTTGGTAAAGAAGTAAGAAGATTATTGTCAAATAAAATTAAGTCATACACAGCAAAAAGATGGATGGCTACAGAAAGAAAATTAAGAAGAAGATGAAAACATTTAAAGAATCTATAATTGATATACCGAGAAGGACTTATGCGAAACCAGTTTTTGATGACGCAGATACGCCTAATCCTAAAATTAAAGATAGTGTAAAAAAACAAATTGCTGACCAATTAAAAGAATTTGAGTCCGAATATCCTGTTTTAAAAACTTCACTAATAGGTTCAATACTTACAAAAAGATATAGAAATGACGCAGACTTGGACATCAATGTATTGTTTGATGTACCTGCTGATAAGCAAGACGCAGAAAGAGAAAGACTTTCTAAAAAATATTTGTCTGCTAAAAATCCAGATAATATTCAAGGTAAATTAATACCTGGTTCTAAACACCCTATCAATTATTATTTTATTACAGACAAAAAAACTTATGATGACCAGAATAAAAAAGCAGACGCAGTATTTGATATTGAAAGTAATAAATTTGTTAAAAGACCAGAGGACTTTACGTTTGATGTAAGCGTATATATTAAAGACTTTGAGAAAAAAGTACAAGAGTTAGATGTTATCAAAGGTGAATTGAAAAGAGATATTATAGATTATAGAGAACTAGAAGAGTTAGAACCTAATGATATTTTAAATTTACAAGATAGAATAAACGATAAGTTAGAAGAGATAGAAGATAGTATCCAACAAATTGTAAAAGTAGGTGATGGTGTTGACGCAGATAGAAGAGCTGCGTTTGATAAAGATATGTCACCAGATGAGATACAAAAGTTTGGTATCAAGAATAGACTACCTAAAAATGTTATCTATAAAATGCTAGAAAAATACCACTATCTAAACTTTTATAAGAAGTGTAAAAAGATTTTAGATGATGGTAAAGTGGATGATAAAGAAATAGATGATTTAGAAATGCACGAAGCAAAAGGTAAATCAATTGCATTTAGTTTTGGTAGATTCAATCCACCTACAACTGGTCACGAAAAGTTAATTAATAAAGTGGCAAGTATTAGAGCAGATGATTATAGAATTTATTTAAGTAGAAGTCAGGACCCTAAAAAAAATCCATTATCGCCTAGACAAAAACTAGACATAATGAAAAGAATGTTTCCTAGACACGCAAGAAATATAGAAATTAATAATACAAATATGATATTAGATATTTGTACACTACTTTACAAAAAAGGTTATACAGATATAACTATGGTTGTTGGTAGTGATAGAGTAAGAGAATTTGATACAATAATTAAAAAGTATAATGATGTAAAATCAAGACACGGATATTATGACTTTGATAATATTAATATTGTATCTGCTGGCGAAAGAGACCCCGATGCCGATAATGTATCAGGTATGTCAGCAAGTAAAATGAGAGCAGCTGCTTCAAGTAATGACATTGCTAGTTTTAGAAGAGGACTACCAAGAGGTGTTGACGCAAATGCTATTATGAAACAAGTAAGACAAGGTATGAATTTAGCCGCTCAATACACAGGCGAGACTAAAGAAGTCGTACCATTTAAAGATTTTGAACACCAACAAATAAGAGATTTATATATCAGAGAAATGATATTTAACATTGGTGACAAAGTTGATTTTGTCAAAGAAGATGTACAAGGTATCGTAAAAAGAAAAGGTACTAATTACATTGTACTAGAAGATAACAACAATAATTTACACAAAGCTTGGATATGGGATTGTGTACCTATATCGGCAGATAGAGAGGTAGACGTGAGGGAATATAACCTAGACGTTGATTATGGATTTGAGGCAGTATCAGAGGCTTCTAAAGCACATACTGATAGACTTGCTCAAGATAAAGATGTGAAAGATAAAAAAGGCACACAACCTAAAAAGTATTATAGTGGACTAAAAAAAGATGTTAAAGATAAACGAGCTGGCCATTTTAAAGGCAAAGACACAACCAAAAATGACAACGAACCAGCACCTGGAGATAAGACAGCAAAAACAAAACCTAGTAAGCACACGAAGAAATTTAAGAAGATGTTTGGCGAGTTATATAACGAACTCAAAACCAAAGTTGAAAGTACAGACATTGGTAACGACTACTATAAACACACGTCAACCATAACGCCAGGTGAACCAGATTATCCAGGTTTTGAAAACCCTACTTACAAACCATCACAACCAGGTAGTGGTGATAACCCTAAAGTTAAAAGAGTTAAAGGTTTCTTGGATAGAGAGCGAGAAAAACCTAGTGAAAAAGATATAAAAGAGTGGGCGGCTACAGAGTCCACAATGAATAAATATAGGGAACGATACAAAGAGCAATGGGAAGCGAAGCTAAAAGAGGCGGTTGCTAAAATGATAGAGAAAATTTAATGGATAAAAAAGTTAGAACATTTAAACAATATGATAATATTGACAAGGCCTGTGAAGAGGTTATCTTTGAACACGAACACGAGCCTTTAGAAGAGGCCGAATATCAAGGTAAAAAAGTCAAGTTAAACGACCCAATTAGAGGTGGTAGTAAAAAGTTTTACGTCTATGTTAAGAATGAAAAAGGTAATGTCATTAAAGTATCGTTTGGAGATACAACAGGTTTAAGTATAAAGAGAGACGACCCGGCAAGAAGAAAGTCTTTTAGAGCAAGGCACAATTGTGATAATCCAGGTCCTAAAACAAAGGCAAGATATTGGTCTTGTTATCAATGGAGAGCAGGAGCAAAGGTAGATAACTAATGAGTAGATATAGAAAAACAATGTCAGAGGCAATGGCAGAGGTACAAAAAATCAGCGAAGCTGGTTACCTAGAACCTAAAATGAATCCAAGACAGATTCAAAATATCAAAAAAATATGGCAATTCAAAACTAAAAAAGATTTAACTCCTGCTGTAATTAAAATGATTAAGAATATGGATCCGGTGACTCAAGGTGCCATCAAAGACGCAGGTATAAACATATTATCAGATATCGCTGAAGGCAGAATGTCAGAGATAGACGCAATGCAAAAAGCAGGTAAGTCAGCAGCTGAGATTGCTAAACTTATGAAACTACCTGTTAAAACGGTAAAGGCAATTCTTGGTGAACAAGAAACTGACTCTGCTCAAGATATGCAAGATGTAAAACCTGGTAAAGATAAAATAAAAGAAGATGAAGATAAAGATTTAGAAGAGTTTATTGATGATATAAAGAATAATACACCTAACTCTGAACAATTTGATGAAGAAAAGAAAAAGAAAAAAGATGATGTAGCACCTGACAATGATGTGCCTGTTGAAGTAAAAGAACAAGAAGACCAATCAAAAGAAGTAGATAAACTTAAAAAAGAATTAGAAAAAAGTAGAGAACAAACGGTTGCTATAAAACAAAAAGCGCAAATGGATGCTACAAAACAAGCGCAAAAAAGTAGAGCAGCTTCAGATAAAATGGTTAATCCTGAAACAGGTGAACCATTATTACAAGTCGGTATTGCTTATAAACATTTAAAAGCAAAAATGGAAAAAGAAAAAAAAGAAGAAGAACAAAAACAACGTTCAGCTGAGATTGCTAAACTAGGTAAAGATAAACCTAAACTTAAAGAAGATGAATTAGATATGGAAGAGGTTGCAGAGTCAGCTGCAAGTGATAAAGCAAAAGGAATGGGACTAGACTATATGAAGTTTGGTCGTTATGGTAAAGATGGTAAGGTAACTCATAAAACTCAAGGCGATAATTTAGTTAAAGTAGGTAAAGGTGACGAACCAAAGTCTGACAAACCTGCTCCTAAAAAACCTGAAGCAGGTAAAAAAAGTAAACCAAAAGAAGCTGATGACGTTAAAATTAAATCAAAAAACTTTTTAAAAGACCTAGATAACGGCAAATTAAAAGACGCTGATGGTGATGAAATTAATTTAGATTTTTATGATGAGTTATCTTTTGACGCTGCCATAGATAAAGCAAGAGAAATGGGACTTGATGATTTAACTTCACGACTTGAAGATATAGCTAGTTATGTTGCTGACGCTGAGATTGAAAATGCAGAAGCAGAATTTTTAGATTTAAAAGCAGAATTAAGTGGTAAACCAGCAAAAGATTTAGAAAAAATGAAGATTGCTGATAAACAAATGGAATTATTTAATGACCAAGAATATAGTCCAGATAATTTAGACCAACTAGTTGATGATTTAATGCCATTAACAAAAACATTGGTTGATATGGCAAACGCAAATGAAATTGAAGGTAGTCCTGGTTCAGGTATGCAAAGCTCATCAAGAGGTTTTAGAGATTCAGTTTTAGGTACAATTCAAAGTACAGAGGAAATTTCTAATACATTAAGAAACGTAGCAGATGAAACTAATGACGAAGAGATAGCAGATAAACTTGAAGAGATTGCAGGAGAATTTGAGTTTTGTTGGGACGAAAATAGCGACCACGATGGTTATACAAAATCTGGTAAAGTTAATAGCGCATTAGAAGCTGCTTTAGATTCAATAAAAGATTTAAAAAAATTACAAAAGAAAAAAGGTAACGCTCCTGATACTAGAAAACCTACAAAAAAAATAGGTGATATGATAAAAAATTCTTTTGATTACAATGACCCAAGCTCTATTGAAGACGCTATTGAATTTGCAAGAAAAAATGATGAGAGTGAAGTCGCAGAAGATTTAGAAAGTATTATGGCTGAGATTGAAGATGATACTCCTAAAAATGAAATACAAATGAAAATGCAAGATAAAATCGCAGAGTTAACAAATGAACCATTAATGGTTAAAAAATATTTGGAAGATTTTGAGGATACATCCGATAGAATACAGAAAAGAATAAGCGACAACTATTATGAAAAAGAATTAGAAAAAGGCACAAAAGTTTTTAATGATTTTGGATATGATATAAAAAGATTTTATTTTGAGTTAAGAAATATGATAGATAATGATGATACTGAAGGAAGTCCTGGTTCAAGTGCTGGTTCAGGTTCTAAAGCATTAAGACCGGATGTTATAGAGAGTATGAACACTTTTTCTGAACTTTATAAAGAAGATGAAAATGGTGCAGCTTTTAATAAATTTATAGATAAGATTGAAAATACAAAACGAAGAGAGAAAATAAAAGACCTTATGGAAAGATTATCAGAATTGATGTATGATTTTAGCGAAGAGTCAGATAATGATGAAAAATTTTATAGTAAAGAACGAATAAAATCATCACTTGAAGATTTAGAAGATGTAGCAACCAAACTTGAATCAAACTTTAGTTTAGTTGATTTGTATTCTAATGGAAAAACAGATAAAATTGTAGATGAAAGTAGAGTAGATTACGTAGGCAGGTTAATAATGGAAAAGAAATATAAAAATTTTAAAGAAGATTTAAATAAAGATGATGAAAAAACAATTAAACCTATTATAAAACAACTTAAAAAGTCTGTATCGGCACACGATAAACAGGCAAAAAGTTTAGAGAAAGCAATTAAAAATGAAATGAAAAAAGATGACGCTTATGCAATAGGTATGGCGCAGGCTAAAAAAGTAATGAATGATGAACCACCTTTACAAAAGAAAACAATTAAAAAAGGTCACGAAATTGCAGATAAGATTTTAAAGAAAGAAGAAATAAAAGAATTTAAAAAAATGAAAGTTACCATAAGAGATATGGATAAACGAAAGAAAGCAATCGCAGATTTAATGAAACAAAATTTAGGTGTTTCAGTAAACGGTGGTGTTATTAAAGTTGATGGTAAAGGTAAAGATTTAAATAACTTTGCAAAAGATTTAATGAATTTTTATGGTGCTAATGTTGTTGCAGAGGAAACAATTGAAGAAGGTATCACACCTCAAATGATTGCAACTCTTAAAAAAGAATATGAACCTTTTAGAGGTAAAAAGATTTCGGCTGCCAGAGCAAGACAACTTATGAATATTTTAAATAAGTTTAAAGACTCTGATTTACAAAAACTAGGTAAAGAAAATATACCTTTTATTTCAAGTGGTTCAAGAAGTAAACTAGCAGTGAGAAATATGAAGTTTACGGTAAAGAACATTGAGTTTGGCGAAGAACTAGATGAAGAAATGTTTGAAGCTTGTTGGACAGGATACAAACAAGTTGGTATGAAAAAGAAAGGCAATAAACAGGTACCAAATTGTGTACCTGAAGCAGTTAAAAAAGAAAATGCTCCTAGCGAAGCTGATATAGAAAGGTTAAAAAAACAAGGTATGAAACCAAGAAAAGAACAAAAAGACCACCCAGCGGCTGCTGTATATGAAAGTATTGCTGCTGTCAAAAAGAAGGCAGAAAAATCTGGTATGCCTTATGGTGTATTGAAAAAAGTTTATGATAGAGGTATGGCAGCTTGGCGAGGCGGTCATAGACCAGGCGCAACGCAAGTACAATGGGCTTTAGCTCGTGTTAATTCATTTGTAACCAAATCAAGTGGTACTTGGGGTGGTGCTGATAAAGATTTAGCAAAAAAAGTAAAGGGAAAATAATGTCATATTTTAAATCAAAAGAAGGTAGTTTAGAGTCATCTATAAATGAAGTATCTAAGCATTTAAAAGATAACGCCTATTCACAATTCTTTAAAAAAGAACTTCAAAAAACTGGCAAAGGTATTGCTTCAATGTCCCCTAAAGAAAAAAAAGACTTCTTTAACAAAGTAGATAAAGGATATAAAGCAAAAGCAGAATCAGACGAAAAGATGAAAGCAAAGTCTAAAGAGACTATGACAGGAAAAGAGAAAACTCCTGTTGATACCGAGCCAGAAATAAAATACAATAAATAAAAAAAACGCTTGCCATACTATCCTAATATGTTATAGTAGTAGTATGAAAGGACAACTATGAAAAAAATATATTGCGATATGGATGGTGTCCTGGTTGACTTTGTAAAAGGTGCTGAAAAACAAACAGGTAAATCTATTACAAAGTGGGCTCAAGGCAGTAAATCCGAAAAATGGGGACAGATAAAAGCAAACCCTAATTTCTGGCGAGACCTACCTTGGATGTCTGGAGGTAAACAACTCTGGAACTTCTTAAAAAATAAAGATGTAGAAATACTATCAGCATATGTAGAAGATACATATGATAAAAATTGTATACCAGGTAAAAGGTTTTGGGCTACAAAAAATCTAGGTATCTCATCTAGTAAAATAAACCTAGTAAGACGAGTACAAAAACAACAATTCGCAGATAAAAATTCAATTCTCATTGACGACTATCCTAAAAATGTCAATGACTTTAGAGCCAGAGGTGGTCAAGGTATTGTTCATAATGGCGACACTTCAAGAACTTTAAGACTTCTAAAAAAACTCATATAAAATAGTATTTTCTTATAAATAATGGTATATATTTAAGAATTGAGTACCATTAACAACAATTAATAGGGAGAGAATACTATGTCATCTTGGACTAACAAAGACGAAGCTGCTGGAGCACCTTTATGGGCAGTAGCGTACATCAAAAAAACACCAAGCTCGGCAAATAGAACTGATTTATTCGGTGATACAACTGCTGACAACTTTATCACAGGGGTTACTATGGGTCTTTTCAATTTTAAAGACACAGAGACTCAATCTGGTAAAATTGCACACGCAGGTTGGAACTTAAAAACAACTGGTTCCGGCGGTAGAAGTGGAAGAATTCAGTTTGAAACATTAGTCGCATTGACTAATTCAGCTGACGCTTAATAATCAATAAACATAGAGGCAGGGACTATGTTCCTGCCTTTATAAATATATTAACAAAGTGATTGTATCAACTGGTACAAGTAGCATACCCACAAAGGGTTTTTAGGAGATAAAAATGGCAGATAAGAAAATCACACAGCTTACCGATTTAGGTAACGCATTAGCTTCGGTTGACCTATTTCATATAGTAGATGACCCAAGCGGAACACCAATCAATAAAAAAGTAAGTGCTTCTTCAGTTTTCAATAACATACCAACGTTTTTGGGAATGAAGCAGGCTTCACAACAAATAACAACTGACGGTTCAACGGTCACAGCGGCTGATGTAACCTCAGCGATTACTGAAATCAACGCAACAAACCAAGCAGGTAACATTTCATTAGCAAATGGTTCTGATGGTCAAATTAAAACATTTATTAACACATCAACATCCGGTACATTTGCGGCTACGATAACACCAACTAGTTTGAGAGGTCATACTAGTATGGTAATATCTGGTCCAGGTAAAACCGTTCAATGTATTTTCAAGAATGGTGCTTGGAATATTTTGGGTGGTAACGCATATACGGTTGTATAATATTGATTGGAGTATATAATGACAATATCAATTAAAGAGTTAGAAACTGAACGTGAAAAATTAAAGAAAGACTTTGACGATTTAAAAATGAATATCGGCAAAGTAGAAGTAGATTTAGGCGCAATGAAAAGTAATTTAAATGCTTTGAATGGTGCTATTCAATTTGCAACTAATTTAATAACTATGGCAAATAAACGTGAAAACGAAATTGCCAATGGTAACGTAAAGAAAAAGAAATGAAAAAATTTAAATCTTTTGTAGAAGATGAAAATTTGAAAGACTTTGAGGAAGATGTTTTAGGTGAAAAAGCACCTAATACTGCTGACGCAATGAAACGTTTTAAAGCAGGTAAGGCTGGTTTTACAGATAAAGCACACCTTAAAGCAAAAGGTCTGATACCTCGTAGTGATGGTGAAAAGCGAAAATCAGACAAGTACAAATAAGGAAAGGTAATATGAAAACTTTTAAACAACATATTAACATTAAAGAAACACTTGACGGTGGTCACGTTGGAACACCAGATGTTGCCTCTTTTGAAGATGGCAGTATTGGTCCTCATAACATACACGACCCGAAAGTTTTAGAAAGAGTTAATGGTTTCCTAGGCGGTACGGCAATGAAAGAATATATTAATGCTCAACACGCTATTGATGGAATCAGAGACAACCTAGCAAGAATAGGACTTTTTGTACCGGTACAACAAACAACTGGTGAAAAAGGTAACTTTACAGCTGAGGTAAAATTTGGCGGAGGAAGATTTGGCAAGGACATAGATGGTTCAGATATTAATGATGATGGTATTTCTCACAAAAAAGAAGGTGGTCTAAAACTTCAAGTGGAGTACGAAACGTTAAAAACTGGAATGTCTAAAGTTTACGCTAAATTAGTGTAAATGTTTGATGAGATAACCAAACAAAATTGGTTGTTATACGCAAGTCATAATTATGACAACCCTACTCTTGAAAGACAACAAGAGTTTGATGATGATATAAAGAGATTTAAATATCTCAAGCGACTATTTCGTAAGTATGAAACACTAGGCGAAATAAAGATTAGATTGATACTAAATCATATTATATTATTAAATAACGTTTTTGGTGCTGAAGCCTGTATGACTTTATTATTATTTAAGATTGATAAACAATACTGGCCAATACTAAAATCTGTTTGTGGTTATCTTGGTTATCTATACCCTCACGAATTAAAAGAGGTAGAAGAAGACCAAACAATTACACAAATGCTAAAGGAACTATAATGAGTAGAGGAATTGATTTATTAATTACTTATAGAGTTATCAAATTATTGGTAACGCCGTTTAATAAAATGCCAGCCTTTAAAAAAGGTATCATTGACGCAGACGGTAACGTATTAATAAAATTTAAAAAGGTTCAAGGTAACGATAGAAAACATTATACTATTTTACATAGATTTGTTTTTAATTTAAAACGAATTATGAAAAAAGTAGGACTAGGTTCAAGACTAGGTTCCTTTGCAGTTGCATTAGCATTATTAATTAAAGAAGATAAAAGTTTTGCTCTATATAAAGACGCCATAGAATCTGGTGTCATTATGTATTTAAAAGAACAAGGCGAATATGAAAACTTGTTAAAAGAGGAAGGTGAAGTGCCTTCTATGACTTTTGAACAAGAGCCATATATGACTTGTTTTGGTATAGATGTATATGATTTAGGAGGACAATTAATATCGGAGAAAGAATATGCCCAAACATTATAAAGAAATGATGGATGAAATCATCAACAAAATGCCTGTTGATGAAAGCAATTTAAGATATTCAGTTAAATTTGCTTATAAAAAAGGTGGTAAAATTGCAAATGCTTTTTACAAAAATAAACCAGACGCAGAAAAATTTATGAAGTCTGTAATTGCAAAAGGTGGTAAAGCAATCTTAACAACTGAAGACGCACCTGCTAATGCTGTTGCTCACGGTGGTGTAGATATGGCTCCTAATGCAAGACACCCATTAACAAAATCTCATAACAAATATCAAAAGAAAAATAAAGAAGCAGAAAATGTTTTAAAAGATTTAATTATGAAAAGAATGGGGACTAATGTAAAAGAACATAATGATAATAACAATGTAGTTTTAAAAGGTGTTTTAAATACACTAGATAAATTAGATGAAAAAATTGATAAACTATCAGGTGTTATTAGAGAAGAAGTTAAGATAGTAGAAGAAGATAGAAAAAAAACTATCAGAGAAAAATCAAAAGTATGAAAAGTTTTAAAGAGTATATAAGTGGTTTTAGTTTAGGTTCTTATTCACATTTGGCACCAATGGCCAGTTTAGGTGATTATCCACCAAAAGGTAAACAACATAGGTCAAGAAGAGCTATGGGTTTAAATGCAGAAAAGAATCCTAGAATTGCTAGAAAACCTGGTCAAAAAGCAAATTCTAAAAAACATAGTGATTTATATACAGACGAAAATCCAAAAGGAACTATTCACGGATTAGGATTTACAGATGGCGCAACAGCTAGAACATCTGTAAGTAAAATAAAAAATTCTGGTAAAACTCACGCTCACAAAATGCAGGCTGCAATAGCAATGTCGCAGAGAGCAAAAGTGGCAAGTGAGAGAGCAAAAGACCCCGAAAAGAAAAAAAATCTAGGTCAAGCACATAAAATTTATCAGACATATATAGATAATAATAAAAAAAGTAAGGATTAATATGGAACTATTAATTAGTTTAGCGATGAAATTTTGGCAATGGTCGATAGTTATAGCAGTTATATTAATAGGTTTGATTATAAACTTATTTGATAAGAAAAAAGCAAAGTGTTATACATTTGCATATACGGCTATGCCAACTATGAAACCTTTACCAATTAAAACAAAAGGTAAAGGTTTTTTTAAAGGTATTCTTTTATGGTTGTTAGGTGTAAGACAATGGGAAATAGCAAACGATTGGGAATATACATTAAACGGAAACAAATATGTTGTACCAGCAGGTTTTAAATTTGATGGTGCTAGTATACCTAAATTTTTGCATACGTTTTTATCACCAGTAGGAGTTTTATTAATGGGTGGTCTTGTTCACGATTACGCATATAAATATGAAACACTATTAAGAGCAAATAAAAGAGATACATTAGGTAAAATATCTCAAAAGAGAGCAGACGAAATCTTTAGAGATATTAATATCGAAGTAAATGGCTTTTATGTAATGAACTGGTTAGCTTACTGGTCATTAAGAGTAGGTGGTTTTGTGGCGTGGAACGGTCATAGAAAAAGAAACTCAAAAATAGGAGAGTAATATGTTTACTACAATAGCTTTTATAATTGGTTTTGTGGCAGGTTGGTTTGTTAACGAAAAACTAGAAGACTTAACTGCTATGGCTAAAAAGTTAAAATTTTGGAAAAAATAAAATGATTTTTGGTAGTATGAGAATGATAATGATAGGTGTTATGGTTGCCGGCCTTGCCGGCGCCGGCGCCTATGTTTTTAAATTAAGAGCTGATAATGCTATATTAAAAGCAAATGCAGTTAAATTAGAATCTGCTATAGCAGACCAGAAACAACTTATCGAAAAACAACAAAAAGATTTTGAAGAAATTTTAGAAGCAAATAAAAAATTTAATAAATTAATAAATGCTTTACAAAAAGATATAGATGATTTAGATAATAGATTTAACAAAGGCGGAAGAGACTTTGGTAAACTTGCAATAGAAAAGACTGAAACAATACAAAGAATAATTAATGGTGCAAGTGATAAAGTATTAAGATGTGTTGAGATAGCAGGTGGGGCACCACTTACCGAACAAGAAATCAACGCAACTAAAAAATCAGAAATTAACAAAGAGTGTCCCTCAATAGCGAACCCGAATTATGTACCGTATAATAATTAGTATTTTAGTAGTTTTATTTTTAACAGGCTGTTCAGGCGTTAAAAAGTTAAGTATCTTTAAAGAAGAGGTGCCTAGACAGAAACTAGATTTAGTTAAACCTACTATGCCTGAACTAGAAAAATTAAAATGGATTATCATAACTTCAGATAATGCAGACCAAGTATTTAAAAAAATGGAAGAAGAGGGTATTGACCCGGTAATATTTGGTTTAAATGATAAAGACTTTCAATTGATTGCAAAAAACTTTGCTCAGATAAGAGCACATTTGAAACACACTAACGATTTGTTAGATAAGTATAAAGAATACTATGAACCAACGGAGGACAATGAGTGATAAAAGATTAGATATATCAGACAACACGGCAATTTCAATGCCGGTCAGGAATATGCTCGCCATAATCGGAGCCGTCGCTATCGGAGTATGGAGTTATTTTGGTATAACAGAGCAATTAAATAGACATCAAACAGAATTAAAATTGATGTCAAGCGATTTAGAAAAAAATACAGAGTTTAGAATTAAATGGCCGAGAGGTGAAATGGGTAGTTTACCTGCCGACTCGGAGCAATTTATGTTGATAGAGGATTTATATAAGTCTGTGGAAAAGATTGAAAAAAATCTTGAGCAGAATATGACCAATAAAGTGAACATAGAATTTTTACAGAAACAAGTAGAAAAAATGTCGCAGGACATTGAAAAATTAAAAGACGCAAATAGGGAGATTGTTTACAAAAACGGTAATTAAGGACTATGATAGAAACGGTAATAGCACTATTGATGTTCGTTAACCACGAGATAAAGGAGCATAGAATACAACCATCTATGAGCGCTTGCTTAAAAGGGAAGCGGATAGCAGAGAGGCAACTAAAGGAAAAAGGTTCTATTCAATATAAATGTATTAGGTCAAAGGCGAACACGGAAATAATTCAAGGTGAGAAAAGTATAAAAAGTTTAATTTTAGAATAAAAGTTTTATAAATACTATTGAGTGAAAAGATAAATCACTTGATAAAAGGACATAGAATAAATGAAAAGACTATTAATTGGTCTTTTGTTATTCTTCACTATGGGACTTCAACAAGTCGCTTGGGCTGACACTACCTCTAGCGGGGCTACGACTAACGCACAAACAAACACATCAGGAAGTAATACCACAATATCAGGTGGGTATTCGCAAGAATCTACCACTACATATCAAAGTGGGTCATCTTCTAACACCACATCCACAACAAATAATAATTCATATTCTGGTGATACAAGAGTAACCGCTCAATCATCAGCACCTAGTATGTCAGCAATGTCGCAAGACCTTTGCGTAGTAGGTATGTCAGGTGGTATATCAACATTTGGTTTAGGTGTATCAGCTGGAACTTATATGACAGACGAGAATTGTGAACGTATCAAGTTATCAAAAGTATTAAATGACCTTGGTATGAAAGTGGCTGCCGTTTCTATATTATGTCAAGACCCTAGAGTGTTCTTTGCAATGGAACAATCAGGCACACCTTGTCCTTTTGAAGGTAAAATTGGTGCGGCTGCAACTCAACAATGGAAAAAATATGATAAGTTAAGACCAGATTATGACCAGTATGTGAAAAATTTAAAAGTTGTTGAGAAAGCAAATAAAGAAGAAGCAAAAAAATTAGAAAAAATTAGATTAGAAGAACTGAAAAAAGTACAAGATAAATTAAAAAAATTAGAAGAAGAAAAAGCAAAAGGTGAATGGAAAGAAGTTGACGAGGCTATAGAAAAAGAAAAACAGAAAAAAAAAGCCTTAATGAAACAAAACCCACCGAGATAGGAAATAATTTATGGATTACGGTAATCTTAGCTGGCTTATTTGGAGTTTTATTGTAGCATATGCGTGTTTTAAATTTTACAAATTTGGTCTTACTCTTAATCCTTACGATTTTACCGATAAACGGTACAAGTAAGGCAGAGACAACGTGTACCACCAATTCTCTTGGTGACCGAACCTGTATCACGGTAACAGGTAATATTCTTACAAACTCAACTTTCGGAACAGGTAATACCACAACTACAACTGATTGGTCAACAACTGGTTCAGATGGTATTCACACACACGGAAATTTTGGGTTTACATATCCATCAGGTTCAGATTCTTCAGGTGGTGTATTAGCATTTGAAGGACATACCGAAGATAATGTGTATCAAGACAGCGCTCTAGTCGGTGATGGTCACTTAACACAATCACAAATTAACGAAGGTTTTACTTCAACTCAATCAGCAGATGTTTGGTTTTGGAATAGTATTGAAAACACTTTAACATTAAAACAAACTATCACGGCCGCTGATGGTACGGTAACTACACAAACAAGAACTATAAACGACCACGACCCTAACAGACCATTTAATGGTGGTAATTTTGAAAACTATACAAATGTTTACACTCAAAATCCTAACACTCAAACAGACTTCACAATAAGAACTGAACTTTATAACCAAGGTGATGGTTCTAATAATGACAATTATCATAGAGGTCCAGATGTAGATAATGTTCAACTATCTATTACAACTCTAGGACAAACCACTAGCTGTCAACAATTAGGTACTTGCACAACTGCCGGTACAGATTTAAATGAGGCACTAGATTTTACAGATGATTCAACAGGTATGGATTTATTTGAATCAATTGACCAAAATGTAGAGACAGCCCTAGAAGATTTCCAAGAAACAAATGGTGATTTGTTTTTACCACCAGCATTTGATACAGGCCAACTTGTAGATTTAGAAGTTATTATTGAAAACGATATAGGCGAAATAGAAATTATGCCTTTAGATACTTTTGTTATGGAAACATTTAACGATATGTTAGAAACAAATGGTTTAGTAAATGATTTTCAAAATGAATTAATAGTAGAAGATATTACAGAAACAGAATTTTACGAAGAGTTAGGTAATCAGATGGTAGAGGAGTTAATGGACGTTATGATTATGCCAGTACCAGTCGGTCCTAGTGATATGAATATGGTAGATATGGAAATAATGCCAATGCCTTCAGATTTACCACCAATTACAGGTGATATGTTAATGCCAGGTGATGAAGATATCTATTTGACAGATGATGAAATGAATGATTTTATAGAGACTAATCCTAATATGATTGAGTACGCTGATGAAAATACAATTGTATTAAGAAGACCTGAACCTGAAGCAATAGACGAATTTGAAAATTATGACGAAGCAGTTGTTATGACACCACCTGCTGATGATATGGTAACAAGTTTACCACCTACAATGAGAGAAGAGAGAATGGAAGAACCTACAATAGAGGAGGCACCTGATGAGGAATTAGTAGAAGAAAGTCCAACCGAGATAATAGAAAATAAACCAACTAATATCAGAAACGAAGAGGATACTAATGCTACTGAAACTGAACGTACAGATGAGGCCGTTGAAACAGAGAATACTCTGGAGGCAAATGAAGAGACAACAGAACCGGAAAGACAAGAGAATAAACCTATATCTTCTAAATCAGAAATGGCTGAAGATAAGGAAACAGAAGGACAGAAGGAGAAGGAGAGTCCTAGCGAAGTTGTGGAAGGCAAGACAAACGTATCTATCAAGAATAGGAAGATTACCTCTGCCGACATTGACAGCATAGGTAAAAAAGTAGAAAAAATTATTGCAAAAATAACAGCCAAAATTAAAAGAGTAGACCAACAAATTGCGGCTACTTCTTTTATTATATCAAAAGCTCTAAATCAAATGGCACCAGATTTATCATCTTATAAGAATAAATCTTTAAACGGAGGCAATATGCCAGATGGTAACCTAGAGCTCTTTCAAACACTAAATATTTTACAACAGCAACAAATATACAAGGACGCCTCATTAGCTGCGTATTCAAACAATGACCCAATTGCTGTACACCGAAGTAAATTAATAACGGTTCAAAGTAAGATAAATACTTTACAGGCAGAGATATCTGCTTTAAAGTCATTACAATAAAAAGGGAATTATGAAAATGAAAAACGGAATAGTAGATAAACTTTCTACCTATGCAGCCCTTATTGGTGTGATTGCTACCATTGGTGGTGGTTTTTACGCTTGGGGCGAATTCAATACTAGACTTTCATCAATAGAAGGCTCTAATGTTGATATATCTGGTATAGCAAAAAATACTGGTGAAATCGCTAAGTCAAACGAAAGAATATCTTTACTTGAAAAATCAGATAAAGAAAGACCAGATGTTTCAGGTATTGCAAAAAACGAAAAACAAGTAGCGATTAATCAAAAAGAGATAGAAGTTTTAAAATTACAAATACAAGAACTTAAATTAAAGTCAACAAATCCATTAAGTAATTAAGAAGAATAAAATGGCCGAGAACGGAACAAAAGAGATATTGATTGATATAGCCGGCCTCAAGAAAGATGTGGAACAGGTTAACCAAATCCATAACAGACTTGATACGGCTATAGACAAGTTAACAGATGTATCAACGTCTATTAAACAGATGTTGGCCGTTCACGAAGAGAAAATATCCAGACAAGAACAAACAGACGAAGTAATCTTTACAAAGTTAAGAGAAAGACAACTAGAGATAGATACCGTCTATAAAGAACTTCAAAAAGAGATACAGCAGACAGAAAAACGATTATTAATTGAAATTAAGTCTCTCAAGCTTGACATTGGCGGGAGAGTTGGTACACTAGAGAAATATAAATGGTTGATATTAGGTGGTTCAATCGTGGTTGGTTGGATTCTGTCAAGAAATTTTGCACACATTGTTCAAATGATGAGTTAATCCAGCATTGACTTATTGCTGATATTGATATATATTATGAGTTGCTATGTCAAGTTATATTGATTTAAAATTTATTAATGAAATCTCTGGAAGATTAGGCCAATTTAAGAAAAAAGGTGATTACCTTTTTAATTTTAGATGTCCTCATTGTGGTGATTCTAAAAAAAGTAAAACCAAGGCTAGAGCATATCTATATCAAGTTAAAAATGATATGTTTTTTAAATGCCACAATTGTGGCGAAGGCCAAAGTCTTGGTAATTTTCTAAAATTTTTAGACCCTAAAAAGTATGAACAATACTTATTAGAAAGATATAAAGGCTCGGCACCCTCCACGCCGAAACCTAAATTTGATTTCAAACCTACAAAGTTTGAACAGATAGATTATTTTGATAAACTAACTAAAATATCTGAACTAGATGATAAACACCCAGCGAAAAAATATATTAAAAATAGATTAATACCTAACGAGTATCTTGATAAATTATATCTATGTAATAAATTTATGGCTTTTGTAAATGAGGTTAAACCAAATACTTTTCCTCATACAAAAGGTGAACACCCTAGATTAATTATTCCTTTTTATGGCGTTGATGGCAAACCTTTTGCTTTTCAAGGTCGTGCATTTGGTAAAGAACAACCAAAATATTTGACAATTAAGTTTGATGAAAACAAACAAAAAGTATTTGGTCTTGATAAGATTAATCTACAAGAACACATTTATATTGTAGAGGGTCCTATTGATAGTATGTTTATTAATAATTGTTTAGCAGCTGGTGGTGCAGATTTAAAATTAAATGTTCCGCCAGAAAATGTAACCTATATATTTGATAACGAACCAAGAAATAAAGAAATAATAAAAAGAATGTATAAAGTTGTAGATGAAAATTATAACGTGGTAATTTGGCCAAATGACTTGCAACTTAAAGATGTAAACGAAATGATAATGTCTGGAAAGACAAAAAGTGAGGTTGGTAATATTATAAGTACCAATACTTACTCAAAATTAAGTGCGTTGACTCAATTAAATAATTACAAGAAATGTTAGGAGATATTAATGGTAGATAATCAAACGATTTCGGTGAAAAAAAGAAATGGTAGAGGACTTGAACCTCTTAACATTGACAAGATTCACGAAATGGTTGAGTATGCTTGTGAAGATATTACAGGTGTATCGGCCTCGCAAGTTGAAATGAATAGTGGCCTTCAATTTTATAATGGCATTACAACAGATGAAATACAAAAAATTCTAATTAGGTCGGCTTCAGATTTAATTTCATTAGAAAATCCTAATTATCAATATGTCGCTTCAAGACTATTACTATTCTCTTTAAGAAAACAAATTTTCAGAAAACTTTGGGACCATCCACACATTTATGACCACGTTAAAAAATGTGTAGATAAAAATGTTTATGATAAAGACATTTTAAATCTATATGATAAAAAAGATTTTGACCGTATGGAAAATTGGGTTAATCACGAAAGAGATTATGATTTTACATATGCAGGATTAAGACAGGTTATTGACAAATACTTGGTACAAGATAGAAGTACAGGCGAATTGTTTGAAACACCACAATTTATGTATATGATGATTAGTGCCACATTATTTGCAAGATATCCAAAAACAAAAAGGATGAGTTATGTTAGAAAATATTATGACGCAATCTCTAAATTTAAAATCAATATACCAACGCCTGTTATGGCGGGTGTCCGAACACCTATCAAACAATATGCTTCGTGTGTGTTGGTGGATGTTGATGATACTTTACCTAGTATCTTTTCTAGTGATATGGCAATCGGAGGCTACGTGGCACAAAGAGCAGGGATTGGGATTAATGCTGGTAGGATTAGAGGTATTAATAGTAGAATAAGAGGTGGTGAAGTACAACACACAGGTGTTATACCGTTTCTTAAAAAGTTTGAGGCAACCGTAAAATGTTGTACACAAAATGGCGTAAGAGGTGGTAGTGCAACGGTTCATTTTCCTATATGGCACCAAGAAATAGAAGATATAATTGTTTTAAAAAACAATAAAGGCACCGAAGATAATAGAGTTAGAAAATTAGATTATTCTATTCAATTATCAAAACTATTTTATGAAAGGTTTATCAATGACGAAGATATTACTTTATTTTCTCCTCACGAAGTACCCGAACTCTACGAAGCTTGGGGTACAGAAGCATTTGATGACTTATACATTAAAGCTGAAAGAAAAACCAGTATTAAAAAAGTCAAAGTAGGTGCTCAAGAACTATTTTTTGACATATTGAAAGAAAGAGCAGAAACAGGTCGTATCTATATTATGAATATAGACCATTGTAATGACCACTCTTCATTTAAAGATAGAATCACAATGTCAAATTTATGCCAAGAGATTACTTTACCTACTGACCCTATTCAACATATAGATGGTAAAGGTGAAATTGCATTATGTATTTTATCTGCTATCAATGTAGGTAAAATTAATTATATTGAAGATTTAGAAAACTTATGTGATTTGGCAGTAAGAGCATTAGATGAAATTATAGACCATCAAAAATATCCTGTAAAAGCGGCTGAAGTTTCTACTAAAGCAAGACGTTCATTAGGTATTGGTTATATTGGTCTTGCACATTATCTAGCAAGAATGAAAGTATCATATGAAGACAAGGCTGCCTGGAAAGAAGTTGATGAATTAACAGAGGCGTTTCAGTATTATCTATTAAAGGCAAGTAATGAAGTTGCAAAAGAAAAAGGACCTTGCGAATACTTTAATAGAACAAAATATTCCGACGGTATATTACCAATTGACACCTATAAAAAAGAGGTAGATGAGATTGTAAATCGTAAACTATCTATGAAATGGGAACAATTGAGAAAATCTATCAAAGAAAATGGGCTAAGACATAGCACCTTATCAGCTCAAATGCCGTCAGAATCCTCTAGTGTGGTTTCTAATGCTACAAACGGCATAGAACCACCTAGAGACTATTTGTCAATTAAAAAATCTAAAAAAGGTACGCTGAAACAAATTGTACCAGAATATAAAAAATTGCGAGACAATTATACGCTGTTATGGGATATGAAAGGAAATAATGGATATATAAATATCGTTGCAGTAATGCAAAAGTATTTTGACCAAGCCATTAGTGGCAACTGGTCATATAATCCTGAACATTTTGATGAGGGTCAAGTACCTATTTCGGTAATGGCTAACGATTTACTAACAACTTATAAACTAGGTTGGAAGACATCTTATTATCAAAACACATATGATAGTAAGAAAGATGAAGACGAACCATCACATCCATTAGGGTGGAAAGATGAAGTTAAAGAAACAGAACCGGCAACTTTACAAACCGAAGAGGATTGTGAAAGCTGTACAATATAAGGATAATATATGAACTTTGTAGCAAATACTCCGTATATTAAATGTTGGGTAAAGAAAGAGTACCTACACGATTTAGAAAAAGGTCACGGCGAATTAGTTGAAGCAGTAATGATTGCCGTAAAATCTGTTCAAGGTCGTGCTTTAATGTTTGAAGCATATCTACCAGATTATGGTGCTTGCTTTGATAAGTTTCCTTTATCAGCATTTGTTTGGAAAAAAGATATAAAACAAGAAGACCAATTACCTCTAGGTTCTTTAGAATTATGGGACGGTTTTAGTAATAATATTCAGATATGGTCTAAAAGATTATTAAAGAATTGTGATGTAGAAATTATGTTAAAAGGTGGTAAAAGAATGGGTGGTGAATACTTATTTACTATTGACGCTTGCCACGGTGATGTTAATATGGTAGACGCTAGCGTTAGTGAAGTACCATCTGAACACAAACAACATAATTTTGGTAAGTTAGATAACGGCCAATTCTTTGCTCAACCTAATAATAGAATGATATGGTATGAACAAAGTTTAACACCAAAAGAACTAAAGAAACCAGACTTTCAGGTTTCTACTAGATACTTCTTTTGTGAACAAGAGGAAAAATGGGCATTTGGTGACACTAATGATTATTTTTATGAAGACAAACAAAGAGAAAGCAAAAAAGATAAGGACTACAAGTAATGGGAAGAAGTGTATTTAATACAGAAAAAGGTATAGACTTTACAAAACAACCAATGTTTTTTGGTGAAGATTTACAAGTACAACAATATAGTGATATGAAATATCCTATATTTGATAAACTAAACCAACAACAATTAGGTTATTTCTGGAGACCTGAAGAAGTATCTTTACAGAAAGATAGAAATGATTATACTGAATTAACTGAACAACAAAAGTTTATCTTTACTGCTAATCTAAAATATCAAACTATGTTAGATAGTGTTCAAGGTAGAGGACCTTGTTTAGCATTTTTACCTTTTGTTTCTTTACCAGAGATTGAAGGCTGTATTGTTACCTGGGATTTTATTGAGACTATTCATAGTAGAAGTTATACTTACATAATTAAAAATTTGTATTCACAACCAAGTGATGTATTTGATACAATTATTGGTGATGAGAAGATAGAAAGAAGAGCAAAAACTATTACAGAAACTTATGATGACCTAATCAATACAGGTTATAAATGGCATTTAAAACCAGATAGTGTTGATATGTATGAACTTAAAAAGAAATTATGGAAAGCATTGGTAACGGTAAATATATTAGAGGGTTTAAGATTCTATGTATCGTTTGCTTGTAGTTTTGCTTTTGGTGAATTAAAATTACTAGAAGGTTCTGCTAAAATTATTTCATTTATTGCTCGTGATGAATCACAACACCTAGCAATGTCTCAAAGAATTATTAATAATTATAGAGATTATGAAAATGATAGTGTGATGAATAAAGTAATTAAAGATACTGAAAAAGAAGTTTATCAAATGTATGATGAAGCAGTACAGGAGGAAAAACGTTGGGCAACATATCTATTTTCCAAAGGAAGTATGATTGGATTATCAGAAAAACTATTACACCAGTTTGTAGAATATATGGCAAACAGACGAATGAAAGGCATAGGTCTAACACCTCAATACGAACAAAAAACAAATCCACTTCCTTGGGTAGAACATTGGCTAAACAGCCGTTCAACTCAAAACGCACCACAGGAAACTGAAATAGAGAGTTATGTAATTGGCGGCATTAAACAAGATGTAAAGAAAGACCAATTTAAAAAATTCAAACTATAATGAAGACACCAAAAACCTGCCAAAATTGTCAGACTAAATATACCATAGAATGGGACGAAGATAAGTTTGACTTACAACCTTTGACTTGTCCATTTTGTGGATATGAAGTAGATGAGGAAGATGATGTTGAAAGCAGGTATGACGGCGAAGACGATAATTGGAATTGATTATAGTTTAACCAGCCCTGCCATTTGTATTAACAATGGCAGTTTAATGTTTTACTATTTAACTAATAAAAAGAAGTGGCAATGTGAAATGAATGAATCTATTGTTGGTTATGCACATAAAGAATGGACTGACCCTATTCAGAGGTTTAAACAAATATCTGATTTCGCATTAAATATAATCAAAAGCACTTACGAGCCTAAAGTTTACATAGAAAACTATTCATACGGCTCAAAAGGTCGTGCATTATTTCAAATAGCAGAGAATACTGGTCTATTAAAGTATAGACTTATGGAAGAAAAAATACCTTATGAGGTTGTTGTACCAAGTGTAGTCAAGAAAGGTGCAACAGGTAAAGGTAATGCAGACAAAGAAAAAATGTATGAGGCATTTGTTAAAGAAACTAAAATGGATTTAAAAAAAATATTCGATACTGATAAAGTAGGTAACCCTATATCAGATATCGCTGATAGTTATTTTGTTATGAAGGTTGGTAATGCTGTATCTGTTTAATACAAAAAGAGGAACAAGAAAATATATAGAAGAGTTTGGTAAAGGTCATAATCTAAAGTTTTTTGATTTTGCAGAGATAAAAGGACCAGAGTTTTACAATCAACATTGGCCAATGTGGAATGGTACCTTTCCAGATGAAGATGTTGAGGTTTGTTTTCAAGGTATTATTAGAGGTACTAAAAGACTTCAATTAGCTTGTGAAACAAATAATATACCTTATTATTATTTTGACCAACCTTATTTGTTTTCTAACGATTATCAACCACATCCAGGTTTTGGTCAACCTTGGTATAGAATTATAAAAAATAATGTACAGATGATTGATATTGATGAGAGACATAAAGAAAGATTTGAAAATATAAAAAGTATGTGTAGCAGACATAAAGATTCTTTAAATGAGATAACATTAAAAGATTGGAAAAAAGATGGTCAGACAATTATAATTATACCACCATCTATACATACAGCAACTTGGTACGATATTGAAGTAGAAACTTGGATAGAAAACATAAAAACTGAATTAAAAAAACATACAGATAGACCAATTCAGGTCAGATACAAATACGTAAATAGAAAACACGGTAAAAGAAACTCAACACCTTTAAGTGTTGAATTAAGAAATTGTTTTGCTATGGTATCTTGGCATAGTATGGCTGCTTGTGAAGCCGTTATTGCAGGTGTACCTAGTTTTACAAGTGAACATAGTCCAGCAAATAGAGTATCATATAGTTTAAATGACCTAGATAAAATAGAACAACCATTATATTCTGATTTAAGAGAGAAGTGGTTATGGTCTTTAATAGGTAATCAGTTTTTGTTAAGTGAGATTACAACAGATTATGCTTATAAGTATATTAACGGAGAATAAAAATGTTTTATCAACCTTTATTAAATAGTTTAAGAAATGCAGAGACCCATCACGAACCTTGGGAGTATCATACTTTTGGTCAGGTCTTAAACGAAGCTCAAATAGATGAAATAAGAAACGCTGAGGTTGTTAAAGATGGTGTATTGTTTGATGGTACAAGGTCAGGTTATAAAGATGGTGTTGGTAAACAAAATGATAAGATAAGAGAATATGTTACCATTGAAAACAGACACAAATATCCTAACTTATTTAATTTTATAAAAGAAATGCAAAGTTTACCTGTAAGAAAAGAATTTGCAAGACTAGTAGGTAATAAAGATAATTTTAAAAACTCATATGTTAGATTAGAAATACTAAATGATACGCAAGGGTTTTATTTAAAACCTCATTGTGATATACCAGAAAAATTAATATCAAGTTTAATATATGTAAACCAAACTGGTGAGAATGTAAGTTTAGGCACAGATTTATATAATGAAAAACTTGAATTGAAAAAAACGGTACCATTTTGGCACAACTATGGTTATGTATTTCACGGACCTAATAAATGGCACGGTATGGAAGAGGGCAAACAAATAAATGTAGAAAGAAGAGGTATACAATTAAACTATGTAACCTTTAAAACAGATTGGAAAGTATATGAGTGATTTATATAATAGAATGAAAGAGATTGAAGGCAAATATTTACAGCCTCAATCTTTCAAACAATATAAAAACTATTGGTTACCAGAATCAATAGTAAAAGAAAGTAAGAATGTATTATCGTATGGCGTACACCGTGATGTAGGTTGGGAACAGGCTATGTGTGTGGATAATCGTAATTTAAATATACATTGTTATGACCCTACACCCGATAGTGTTAAATTATTTGAGACTAATTTTAATTTTAAAGATAATATGACCTTTCATCAAAAGGCATATGCAAATAGCACTTTCTCGCAAGAGAATAGTAAGATGAAGTTTTACTATGACAATTCAGACTTGACAAAATGTTATTCACTATTACCTTTACCACAATTTGGTGAAAATCCTAGTTTTATTGAAGTAGATACAATTAATTTAGAGAAAAGTTTAAATGATGTAGATAATAAAGTAGATATAATTAAAGCAGACATAGAGGGTGTATGGTTTGATTTTTGTAGAGAAGTATTAGATTTAAATGTTGACTTCAAGGCTTTTCTTATAGAATTTGAAGTAAAACTTATTGATAATGAAACTAGTATAAAACAATACGAAGACTTACTAAAAGAATTTAAAGATAAAGGTTATCAATTATATTTAAATAGACCACGAAATAAAATATTAAGTGAAGCGGTTATACTAAAAGTTGACCATCAAGGCTAATAATGAACATAATGTTTCTAAACACCTGTGTAAATTTATATCAAAGAAATATTTTGGTAGATTTACAAAAGAACTTACTTAGCAAAGGTAAGAAATGGGAACTAAATGAAACTGACGATTATAAAGATTGTCAAAATGCAATAGTATTTGGTTCTACAAAGAAACATACAAGTAAACTATGGAAGATACAAAACAAAAGTCAAAGATTAAAAAACGAGATTGAAAGAACACATAATACTTTAACAACAGATAAAAAATTAATTGTATTTGAGACACCAATTTTAGGTAGAAAAATTACAGATGAACATACACATTATAGAGTTGGTTTAGACCACTTCTTACCTAAACTTGCAGATTTTAAATGGCAGGCAGACGATAAAAGATATCAAGTTTTAAAAAAACAAATAGATTTAAATTTAAAACCTTGGCGTGAGAAACATAAATCAAAAAATGTATTAATACTATGTCAAAATCCTTCAGACGCCTCGTTATTAGGTTTAGATATAAAACAATGGGTGATGGCTACGGTAAAACACCTAATGAGAGTTACCAAAAGAAAAATAGTTATTAGAAACCACCCATTAGCAAACGCTAGTATAACAGAAATGTTTGAACTTATGTATAAAATAAAACAAGTTGAGATAAGTGAGAATAGTTTAGAAAAAGATTTAGCAAATGCTCATTGTGCTATATCATATACTAGTGGTGCTTCGATAGACGCAATGATGAATGGCATACCAGTTATTACACCTAGCCCATATAATTTTGTGTATGGTATTTCATCACACGATTTAGAAAACGTAGAAAATCCTATTTTAGGTGATAGACTTTCTCTTTTATATAAATTATCATATACACAATGGAGTGTAGAAGAAATAATAGAGGGCAAACCGTTAAAGCATTTACTATGAATATAGCAGTAGTTACCACATTAAATAAAAAACTATATAAACAATATGGTTATAAATTCTTTGAATCATATAAATGGCCATTTGATTTAATTGTATATAGTGAAGACTTAAATGATATACCACATACAGATATTGTAGTTAGAAGTATTTTTGACGAGATACCAGAATGTGAGGAGTTTATCAATAGAAATAAACATAGACCAGTATCAGATGACCCTAGAACTGGTTTTTTGAAAGATGGTGTCAGATTTTGTTATAAAGTTTACGCATATACCAATGAGGTCTTGACAAGTGAAGATTATGATGGTATAATAGGCATAGACGCAGACAGCATATTCTATAAAAGAATAGACGCAGATTGGGTTAAAAAATATATACATAGAGATAATATGATGATGTCTTATCTAGGTAGAGGTGAAAAACAATATAGTGAGTGTGGCTTTTTATACTTTAATATGCAACACGAAAAGATAAAGAAGTATGCTCAAGAAATGAAATCTATGTATGACAAAGATGAGATATATAAATTAAAAGAACAACACGATAGTTATGTATGGGACTATGTGAGAAAAAGACACGAAAAGGACTACAAAACAAAGAATCATAATCTAGGTGATGGTAAAGGTGGTCACGTTCAAGCAAGGTCTATATTAGGACCTGTTTACGACCATATAAAAGGACCTAGTAGAAAAAAAACATTAAGGAGTCCAGAAGCAAGATGTTAAATTCATATTATACAGATGATATTATTAATAATAAAGTACCTAAAGAGTTAATAGAAAGTTATGATGAAGTTATAAAAAAACCTATTGACGAAAGATTTAGAAAATATGAAAAGTATTTTACTTATCACGAAGTATCAAAAGAATTAAAAGATTGGTTGCAAGAAGAGTTTAAAACTATTTTAGTACCAGGTAAAGAAAAGTATTATTATTGGGTAATTAAAGAATTGCCTATGTTTGTTAATAATACAATACAAGAACTAAATTTTTATCCTGTACAATTTGATAATACGTTAAGATTTTGGAATCAATGGTTTGAGAGAGAAAGAATAAATCAAACTAGAATGGTTGAAGATAAAGAGGCTGAGTTGTGTAAGTTTAAAGTTGAGCCTGTATTAAATAAATGGTCTAATTTCAAAGTAGATGAGATACACGATTTAGAACATAAGAAACCTGTTTATGGTATAGTTGCGTATGATTAATATTTTCATAGGATTTGATGAGGGCGAAAAGGTTGCCTTTCATACTCTATCAGAAAGTATTAGAAGATATGCTACAACGCCTGTATCTATTACACCATTATGTTTAGGTAATATACCAGGCTTTACAAGAGAAAAACAACCTAATCAATCTACTGATTTTGCATTTAGTAGATTTATGGTGCCATATTTAAGTGGTTTTAAAGGTTGGTCTATATTTATGGATTGCGATATGTTATTTCGTAGTGATATTACCGAGTTATGGGATATGAGAACTTTTAAATATTCTGTTATGTGTTGTCAACACGATTATGAACCTAAACAAAATGTAAAATTTAGAGGTGCAAAAAATGAGAAGTTTGAAAAGAAAAATTGGTCTAGTATGATGTTGTTTCATAATATAATGTGTACTAAACTAACACCAGAATATGTGAATACAGCCTCTGGTTTAGAACTTCATCAATTTAAATGGTTGCCAAATGACTTTTCTATTGGTAAGATACCGTTAGAGTGGAACTGGCTAGTAGGTGAATATGATTATAATGAAAATGCAAAAAACGTACACTTTACATTAGGTGGTCCTTATTTTAAAGACTATAAAGATTGTGATTATTCAAAAGAATGGCACGATACATACAATCAAATGACGAAAATTAATTTATGATTCATAAAAAACCATTAGACTTCGGAGATAAATGCGCTTTATTCTTTACTATGAGATTAAGGTGGTTTGCAGATACATTTTTTGCAAAACGATATGGTCATAGGGCTGTTGTATTAGAAACGGTAGCAGGTGTACCAGGTATGGTTGCAGGTATGTGGAATCATTTACGAAGTTTAAGAAAAATGAAACCAGATGATAGAGGTTGGATTAGACAACTACTTGAAGAGGCAGAAAATGAACGTATGCACCTTATGATATTCATACAGATAGCAAAACCAAACTGGTTTGAAAGATGGATGATTATTACAGCTCAGTTTTTATTCTGGCATTTTTATATGTTTTTATACATATTCTTTCCTAAAGTTGCACATAGAATGGTAGGATACTTTGAGGAACAGGCAGTTATAAGTTATACAGAATACTTAAAACAGATTGATAATGGTAGCACAAAAAATATACCAGCACCAAAAATTGCTATTGGATATTATGGTTTGAAAAAAACGGCTAAATTAAGAGACGTTATTCTTGCAGTTAGACAAGATGAAAGAGGACACGCAAAGGTCAATCACGATATGGCAGATGTAATAAAAAAGGAAAAAAGATGATTATAACCCACAATATAGCTTGGGATAAATGTTTATCTCATAAAATTTGGCCAGCAATAAAAAAAGGTTGGCAAGACGCAGACCACGAAATACATTTTTTCTGGGGTTTAGCAGGTAAAAATGTAGATAAAATTAGAGAATGTATAAGATTTGATAAAGAATGGTGGTACGTAGATGTAGGTTATTTAAACGCACCTTTCACTAGATATCCAGAGCCTAGAGTTGATTGGGATAGAATGTACTTTAGAATATGTAAAGGTAATTTACATACAATAAGAGGTAAAGTAGGCGATGGTACTAGATTATCTAAAATAGAAAGTGAGGGCATTGATTGTCAATTTAAAGGTTGGCAAACAGGTGAAATGACACACTTCTTATTAGCGCCATCATCACCAATGGTAACAATGCATATTAACGGAATGTCTGTATCAAAATGGATTGAAGTTGCAAGTGAACAAATTAAACAGGCTACTATTAATACAGAGTTTGCAGAAATGCCAATTAAGATTAGACAAAAACCTAGACCAGGAAATCAATGGTGGCAAACTGATATAAGAGACGATTTAAGAGGTTGTCAAGCATTAGTAACCAATATGTCATTATCAGCCATTGACGCAATATTAAATATGACACCAGTATTTGCACATAAAAGAAATATAGCAAGTTTTATATGTGGTCAACATATGGGTAAGATTACAAAACCTATGAGACCAGGACATAAAACGGTAAATGAATGGTTGAAAATGGTAGTTGATAATCAATTTAAATTATCAGAGATAGAAGATGGTACAGCATATAAACTATTGATGAACCAACCAAATAACTTACTAAAACCAGAGCAGATTCAAGAACAAGTTAAGATATGATAAATTTTGTTTGTGTTTTTTATGGCAACAAATACAAACCGATTTATGTACAACACCTATACAATATGGTTAAGAGACATTTAACGGTTGACCATAAATTTGTATGTTATACAGATAATACCAAATTACATAAAAGAGTTAAAGGTGATATAGAATTTAAACAATTTCCTTTGTTTGATGAACAAGGGTGGTGGAATAAAATGCAGTTGTTTCATCCAGACAATGGTTTAGATGGCGTAAATCTATATATGGATTTAGATGTGGTTATATTAAAGAATATAGACCAGATGGCCACCTTTGGTGATGATATGACCTTTGGTGTATTACACGATTTTACTGGTTTTGACGGTATTAATTCGTCCATTATGAAATGGAATAATAAGAATGCCACACCGGCTGTGTGGGAAAAGTATTATGAAGATAGAACAAAATGGAGACGGTTTCAAGGAGACCAAAATGTGACCTATGAACTTCTTAAGCACCTTCCCTGGATGAGATATATGCCTAACAAATGGACTTTTTCATATAAGTGGTTTACCAGAGAAGACCCTAGATTTCATAAGTCAGATTGGACGTTTGAAAAAGACGCCGAATCGTTGGTTTCCGTGTTTCACGGACAACCAAATCCACACGAATCTACTGAACAATGGGTACTAGACAACTGGAAATAGAACATAACCAGAACATCTAGCTCCAGAACGTAGACCAGGTCTCAAAAAAAAATTCAAAAAAAGTGAAAAAAACGCTTGCTTTCTATGCCAGGTATGATATTATAATTGTATATGATAAAGAAAAAAACACTACAAGAGAGAATAAGAGACGCTAAGAAAAGAAATCTCTTGACTCTATTACAAATTTTTGATATAATTATAAACAATAAAGGAGAAAAACACTATGGCTAAAGTTAAATCATACTATACTGAACTTGCAGATGAGCAAGTTACCGATATCATCAAGTCTTATACTGATGGTAAAATTACTAAAGAGAAAGCGAAAGCTGATATCTCTAAAGTTGATAACCTAGAGTTGATTGATATTGATGATGAAAATATTGATGACGTTTTATATTACGCTTTAGAAGACGCTAAGGCGGTTGCTTAATGAAAGTACCTAGATATTTAATAGTTGATAAGTTAAACGAAGTTATTGACAAGTTAGATAATGGTCAATCAAGCTCAGATGTAGAACTTTTAAAATCTGATATGAATGACGCAGTTGACGATTTAAGAACATTGAGAGACGATATTGATGAATAACGAATTGAAAAAAAATATTATGAAGGAGATTGACAATATGATTACAAGAGAATCAGTTATAAACTTAACTTATTGGCAAGAGTATCAAGACCCCGAAGACCACGATTTTTTCAAAATTCACCACACTATTTTTAGAAATGTACCATTATCTCAATTAAAGAGATTAAATTCAGAATCATTTAAAAACAAAATTAAAAAGTATTGCGATAAGCATTATGTTGAAAATGCTAGTAATGCTACTGGACATAGTGGTGTTGATATGATACACGGTTCAGAATATTATAATACTTATTATGATGTTTTTGGTGCAGAGACAAGCACAGGTTTAGATAACGCTTTATTTAATGATTATGGTCAGTTATGGAATGGCAGACAATTTTTTAAATATGATTTTAAACCAGAACTTACAGAAAGATATAAACATAAAAATTTAAACAAACAAGTAGGAGGATACACTAATGATAATTAATGTAGGCGACAAGATTATCGGTAATCACGGTAGAACTGGTGAGATAATCAATATCGGTATCGCTACAGAAATGACCGATATAGCGGCTGAAAATGATACAGCCCTAAATGCAAAAACATATGATACAGACCTTGGTTATAAAGGTGCTGTGACCTATTCAGGTGATAATGGTACTTACTGGTGTTATTTTGACCAGATAAAAGATAACCTTACTGAAAAGGAAAAGTCAGATGTTGATGTTCAAATTAACCTTGAAAACGAATGGTGGAAATAATGAACGATATAGTAAGTATAGCTTTATCTGTTCTTGTATTATGTATGGTATTTTATATGTTATACTTAACAAGAGACGTTAAGAAAATTCTTGACAAGATGATAAAGAGAAATAAAAAATACGATAAGGATATTGAGAAGTCAATTAAGGCAAACAATGACACAGCCTAATCCTTGGGAACAAGATATAATTGATAACGCAGTAGAATATTCTATTGTTGAGTGGCGTCCATTGAATAAGACCACCAAAACAATATTAAAAACTTATGCAGAGGCAAAAGATTTATATGCCAAAACTATAAAAGAACATACTGCTACATTAGCATATGCAATAGATAAAAAAGGTAGCCACGCTAACTTGAATCATTTAGAAGATTTTAAAACAAAGGTAAAATATGTCAAATCAAAGACCAGGTAAATTTCAATCAAGACCAGATGGTATGACTCAAGAAATGGGTACGCTTAAGTTTTTTAAACTAGCACAAAAGGTGTTAGAAAAAGAGGGAAAATCAGACGAAGCATTTAACTTTGAACAGATGGCCGACTGGATACAATCAGGAAAAAGGTTGCCAAATACAGAGGAAGATGTTATAAAGGCTTTAGGAATATAGAATTAGAAAGGACCTATATGAAATACAACGAAGATAAAATAATCAAAGAAATTCACGACTACATCAAAGGTACTTATGGTGAACATTATAGTACCACAAAAGACGGTTTCCAGGTTCAGGATATGTTAAGACACCTGAATATTGATAAAGATTTTTGCCAAGCAAATGCCATTAAATACCTTTGCAGGTATGGTAAGAAAGCTGGTAAGAATCGTAAAGACTTATTAAAAGCGATTCACTATGTTATATTGTTAATATCTAGTGAAGACAAAGATGAGATAACTACAAATACAAGTGATATAGATAGTTTTAATGGCTCTTAACAAACAACAACGATATGATATTGCTTTAAAAAAGCATATCAAATGGATGAGGTCTTTAGGCCTAAACGTTTCAGATGATGGTAATATCATTAAGTCCCGAAGTATAAGTATTAATGAGGGTTATTACCCTACAACCGATTTATCAGATGTTCAACCAGCACCAGTCCTTTCTAATTACATTGGTGCTGGTGGGACAAAACAAGACAACTCTTGGAAAATAGAAGAGAGTAAAAAATTCACAATAGTACCAGCATATAACAAAGGTCCATATATGGTGGTTTCCAAATCAGACTTGAAGACAGCAGGAAGGAAAGTCTAATGAACGAAGTATTACAAATTATTGATGACCTGAAAAAGGTAAAACAAAAATTGGTGAGTGGCGATACTACCGGTGCAATCAAATTGATTGACGAAACGGTTGCCTATAAGGAAAAAGAAGTCAAGGAGTTTGAGACTTGGCTTGAGGAAGAGCATAAACTAGAACAATCTGGAGTTGAAGAACAATACAATTTACCCTTTCCAGAGGGGGTACGGTAGTACGTAAAATGGTTGATTCGTCAATCCTGGTGCATCCTAGGCGCTTAAATATGTACAAAAAGCGAGACTTTATGCGATTTATTGGAGGCTTGACATTTCCAACGTTTTCCTGTATAGTATATACAATTAACTTGGGAGGGTTATAATATGTCGTTTAATTATAGTAAAGAGACTCTATTCGCTGAGTTTGATGTTGCGAAACAAAAAGACATTAAGTTGTCTAAAAAGAAATCACAATTTGATAAAGAGAATGACAAATTTGATAACAGAATACAATTCTTCAAAGACCATATAAAATTAAAGAAAGAAAAACCACAATACTATTCTAACATAGATGTGAATTTTGAAAAACTATTAGAAGCCTGGTCAAGTGCTAGTCCGATTGACCACTTTTATCAATCAGTTTTTGGTATGTCATATGCCGAAAAAATGAGAATATCTGAACTTGAATTAGCAGAGAAGAAAGCTGAAAGAGGTTTAGGTGAGTAATTATCTAACAGACCAACAAGTGGAGGAAATTGTGGATAAAGTAATAAAGAAAGTATGGGAGAAAATATTAATGTATGGTATTGTTTTAGTATTTGCATTTATATTAGTATCTTTAGAACTTAATAAAGCGAAAGCAGACGAGAAGTCAATTACGCCTACTGAATTTAAAGAGGCGATAGTTGAAGTACCTGGTAAAGTATCAGAGTTTGCTCAAAGTGAGTGGGAAAAAACAAAAGAGTACCAAGCAGAGTCTTGGGCAGATATGAAAGCACAATTTGTTTCTACAAAAAACAAATTAAGTGGTTTCTTTAGTAATTTGAATTTAGATTAATGCATAATATTAAACAATTTTGTGATAAGATAGATTCTATCAAGATGATGGCGGATGATTTGAGAAAAACTCCGCCGTCTGATAAGACATTAAGAAACAAGATTGAGGTAATTCAATCAGATTGTTTATTAGTGGCTAAGGGTAAAGTAGATATTGAATTTTTTGAGAATATAAATGATTATGAAAAGAATATTGATAAAGACAACCATTATGATTATAATGGTGTTGACATTAACAAATTGTAGTACCGTAAATAGAACTCACGTTGGTGCAGTATCAGCCGGTGCTTCGACTACAGCAGGTTGTGTTGCATTAGGTGTATCAGACCCATATGCTATTGCCGGTTGTGCTATCACAGGCTCTTTTATAGGTGCCGAACTATTATACAATTCAGATAAAGATGTTCATAACGCCGTATTTGTAGACCATTTAAATACAAGTGGTAACGGCTCAAGTTATACAAACTGGTATAATTCTAAAACTGGTAATTCAGGTATAATTCACATAACAAAATCATATACACAGGGGCCATTGAAGTGTAAAGAATATGACCACACTATTGACATTACAAATAGTTGGCCGTTAGTTGGTGTAGGTGGTGTTAATAGAGAAGTTGTATTTGGTACTGCTTGTCAAATGCCTGATGGTCAATGGATTAGGAAACCATAATGAGTGATAGATATAAAGAACGAATAGAACAATTAGAATTAGAGATTAAAGATAAAGAAACAGAAATTGAAATTTCAGGTCCTGTTAGAGTAAAAGAATTAGAAGAAGAAATTTATAATACAAAAGAAAGTGTGAAGGAGTTAAAAAAATATGTTTGACCCATTTAATAATTTTAGAAAGTATATGACCTGGACATTTGTGTTGATTGTGTTTTTACTAATGTCTGGTATTGCTATCGGTAATGAGAACGGAGATTTATCTGGTAAAACTTATCCTGTTAGCAAAGTTAATACTTCAAAAGTCGGTGAGATATTAGACCGAATCGACCAAGTTAATAATGATACCTCTGTGTATCATCAAAAAATTCAGCCCCTGAATCCTGAAGATACAGGCGGCCAATACTGCTTTATTAAAGTTATCATTAAACAACAAGGTGATACTATAATAAAAGAAGAGGTTATGGAATGTGCTGATGGTAGGAAAAAGTTTGACGGTCCTAGTTATTGGGATTTGTTTGCTATGTTCTATTATCACGACATTAATAACCCCAAATATTGCCGAGAATATTCTCGGCCTAGACACGCCTTTAAATCATATGGTACAATGTGTCTAAAACCAAACGGAAAATGGGAGGTAAAGTAATATGATTAGAAACTTAATCATAGTTGCTCTTGCACTCATTATAATATATGATGTATCAAGTGACCAGGCGTTAGGATACGTTCAAACCACGCTTGACTTTTTACAAAGTTTAGTATATGATGTACAGGAGAGTAAAATAAAATGATGAAAAATAAAGTGAAAATTGTAGGTGCTATAGCAGTTGCGTTGATGTTGAATGCCTGTGCTGGTGGTACATACAAAATTAAATCTGAAAACGGAAAGACAATGAACCAAGTACCGAAGTGGTATATGTCAGACTTTTCTGAAAGAAAAGCTTGTGATACAGACCTAATTGGTAAGGGTAAAGATAAGTTATGCCTATTTGGTGTTGCAACAGCCGTTTCACCAGACCTTCAACTAGCAATAGAGAAAGCGAAAATGCAGGCTAAATCTGAAATCGCTGATATCGTTGCAGGTGAAATGAACAAACAATCTAAGCAGTTTATAACTGAATTAGGTAAAACAAATAGTAAAACAACCGTTACCGAGGTTGAGTCAACGTTAGTTAACGTTATCAAAAATACACCTGTAAGAGGTTATGAGATATGGAAACAAGACGTTACCAAAACAAAGAACGGTTATTATAGAGCGTGGATTGGTATGAGACTACCACTTGGCGAGTACAATAAGATGTATAATTACACTATTGAACAGGCTATGGACGCTTATAATGTTAAAGAAAATGCTAGTATTGCGTTTAAAAAAGTATTAGAGAATTCTAATGACGATAACAATTTACAGCAAAACTAATTGTGTTTATTGCACGAAGGCTAAGGCCTTGTTAAAAGGCCTTAACCTAGAGTTTACAGAAAAAACACTAGAAGAAGATTTTAACGGTGATGCCAAAAAATTAATAGAAGATATTGGTAAACCAGTAAGGACAATGCCACAAATTAAAGTTGATGGCAAATTGATTGGCGGATATAATCAGCTAGTAGAACACTTTGCTGATAAAAAAAAAGTTAATTTCAAGGGAGAAATAATTGGTGAATGATAATGAAAATATTATATTGTTTCCGTCAGATAAGATTAAAAGAAAAGTACCTGTCGGTGAAAAACAACAATCAAAGTTTGCCGAAGAACTTAAAAAGAAACAAACTAGAGACTTTGTTGAATCTTTAGTTGATGATATAGGATTTGAATTACTTAAAAAGTTTGTTGATAATGGCGTTAGAACTAAAACACAAACATTTACAAAGGACCTTGCAATAGTGATTGATACAATTAGAGGTCTTGTATATAGAGATTTTGAATTACCACACCCAGCACAATTGTTGAGTGAAAAAATGGTAGACTTAAAAGTTAATAAAGATGGTAATTTTAGAACAGCTAAGATTACTTATGATATGTTTATGAATAAACCTACTAAACCTAGAACTGGTTTATCAAAAGACATAAAAAAAGAATTAGAATATCTACGAGAAGGCGGGGACTTATTTGAACCTGATTTTGACCTAGATGACTAATAGTAGGCATACTTTAATATGCAGAAAGTGAGAGGATTAGACATATGTTTAATTTTTTTAAAACCCTAGAAGGAGATAATGTTATGGCTAGAACCAAACTATCAAAAACAGCAAAGATTAGAAATCTTTTTGCTAAAGGTGCTGATGTTTCTTGGAAACAAATGAGAAACACTTACGACCTTAAATCACCAGCTGCAATGGTTGGTAAATTAAGAAACGAAGGAATGATGATTTATGAGAATAGAACATCAAAAGGCGTTTCTTACAGAGTTGGAACACCATCAAAAGCTATTATAGCTGCTGGTATCAACGCTGTGTTCGGTAAGCAAGTTGCTTATTCGGCGTAATTAAACGACAGGAGACAGGGGCCCCCGAGGCCCCTGTTTTCACAAAAAGGTTAAAAAAAGGTTTTTATGACAGATAGTGATGAGAAACAAAGAAGTTTAGACGCAACAATGGAAAATGAAGGCAATAGAGACCTATCACCAATGGTGCAAATTTCAGTTAAAGAGTATGACAATTTAAAAGACCAAGGTAAATATATTACAGACCCTACTTTAATCGCAACAATAGATAAGATAGAGTTTTTTGTAAAAGAATTAAGGAAACACATAGTAAGAAAATTATAATGATTAATTTTATTACATATCTTATAAACAGACTAACGCAATTTAGAGAGTATCTTATAGAAAGGTCAATACCTAAAGGGCAAACAGCTCAACAATGGGCAGATGGTTATAAGAAGTGGCAACAAACACAAAAGAAAAAATGAGTGAACAACCACAATTATTTGAGACCGAAGACCAATATGGTAATGATATCATACAAGGTCCTAAATTAGTAAAAAGAAAATTATCCACAAAAGAATCAATAATAGACCCTAAAAATCCAAGTACCGTTGGTACTAGTTGGTCAAATTTAGGCAATCATACATTGACAATTATGTTTATATGTGGTATAGTGTTTGTTATAGTAGCAAGTTATGGATAAAAAAGAAATAGAAGAGATAGAAAAGCATAACGAATATGTTATGAAACGTATGCACCCAGCGGCAATGATACCAGGATTTTTTATTGCATTTATGGTAATAGTTGGTTGTTTATTTAAAAATTATATGGGTTGGTAATGGGCGAATTTAATCAAGGTATATACGGAGCATTAAAGACATTAATTAAAGGGTCATCTGTAACCTTGGCCGTTATATATACATTAGGTCATATTATAATAGCAATGACCGTGGTATCTGTAATGACAGGCGCTAGTTTATGGGAATCAGGCGCAGTTGCATTAATAGAACCGTCAATAAATGGTATATGGTTTTACTTTCTACACAAAACTTGGAAAAAAATGACAGGCTAGTTATGACCTTGGCAGAATCAGTAAAAAATAAACCAATGACCAGAAAAGTTGATACTTATGAGTATCAATCATTAGCAGATTGTATTAGAAGTGACCAAGTACCAGCTTCAGAAATAGCAGAAATCTTTACAGATAAGGCGTTTTACAAATGGTACAAAAAGAAGTATTTAAAGAAGTATAAATAGGAATACGAATTGGAGAACAATATGGCAGACAATGATAAAAAAATTATGGAATCGCAACACCAACAAAGATTAGGTATTATGCCTAAAGCAAATATGGATACTGGTAATGTAGGTACAGGTGAATTGCTAATTTCAGAAATTCTAACTAAAGTAAATAACGCAAAAGACAAACCAAAGAAGATAGCAGTATTACAAGAATATGACTCGCCTTCTTTGAGAATGGTTTTAAAAGGTGCATTTGACCCTAAAATTAAATGGGCACTACCTAGTGGTACACCGCCTTATATGGCTAACGAAGCACCAGTAGGAACTGAACATACTCTATTGAGAAATGAAGCTCAAAGACTATGGCATTTTGTTGAAGGCGCTGACGCTAATACTACCAAAACTCAAAAAGAGACAATGTATATACAGATACTTGAAGGCCTATCAAAAGAAGAGGCACAGGTATTACTTGATATGAAAGATAAGAAGTTGAATAAGGTATATAAAGGATTAAGTGAATCAGTAGTAAAAGAAGCGTTTGGTTGGGACGATAATTTTGTAAAACCAGAACAAAAATAGAACAAAATTCACAAAAAACCCTTATTTTTCACGCTTTTTTGATAAAAAAAATGGTTGCCATAACGCACCCGGTAGTATATACTTAACCTATAAATATTGATATAGGAGAAATACATTATGAAAAAGTTGATTTTTATGTTCTTTGTTGTTTATATATGGTCTTATGCCATATTTAACGCTACAAGAGCAGACGCAAATGAGTATAACACAGCAGTTATAGGTCATATCATACAAACAAAAATGAATGGCGGTTCTGTTGACACTTCAGTTTTAGAAGCTGAAATGGAAAAGTTGGCGTACAACTTTGCTACAGAAATGACGTTTGTTATACAAAAACATTTACCATATATTCTTGAAGGTATTGCTTCAGAATTGAGACAAGAATCAGATAGAGTATATAAATGTAAATTACTTGAAGGTAGCTCCTATGAATGTAAATAAGCTATGCCAAAACTTACAAGTAAAAAACTCAAAGTCAAAAAACTCATCAAAAGAGGTGTAAATGCTTCTGGCGAGAGACAATATAAAACTACCTATAAAGCAATCAAAAAATATTTTAAAGTCATCAACGAAGGAATGTTTGATGGCAAATTATCACCATTTAACGAAGTTGAAATTAAGAACTTGGCTAGACAAAAATGTGTCGGTCAAGTCAACATATTGGAGTGGAAGAGAAAAGGTACTAGAAGATACCATCTTGAAATGTTACCAAATTATCCTAATCTTCAATACTTTCTTGATACATTGTGCCACGAAATGGTACACCTATATCAAATGCAGAATTTGGGCGACACAGGAAACCATAACAAGTTATTCTGGTCGTTTGAAAAGAAGGCCAAGACACTTGGTCTAGGTTTATAACCCTAAACAAAGAGAGAATTATATTATGCGAAAGACGAAAGAACTAGACCACCACCTAAAACACATTATCAATAATGTGCCAATCAACCTAGAAAAATTTATAGATAGCGATAAGTCTAAAGTTACCTATTATACTGGTAATTGGGCTAAAGACGTATTAGACAACTTTACAGAAAAACAATCAGAAAAAATATTTAAGAAGATTAAAAAAATGATGTCTTCTAATCCTAATATTATGTTTGTTCAGAAACGTATGACACCAATTCACGTTGGTAGTTGGTCTCAATATGGCGAACAAGAACCACACGATATTACAGGATTTGAATACATAGCAATTAAGAGGTAGTATGGTAAAAAAAATTAAAAATGAAGTAAGTAAGAAACTACCAGGAGTTTGGATGTGGACTAAAAGAATATTTTGGTCATTGTTAGTATTAGGTATTGTTTATGGTGCCGGTACATTTTACCCTAACCCATTAGCAAAGAAATGGGCAAATGAAGAGTTGAGACAAGAGCATACTAAATGGGCACAAAATTTAGGTTTATATCCACCAGAAATGAGATATAAAACTAATAAAGAATTTGTATTAGCAGTTAACTATTGTGTTGATTATTTAAACTTTACAACACCAGCAGATAAAAGAGTGCCAATAGAAATGTTAGTAGGTCAGGCAGTATTAGAGTCTGGCTGGGGTAAATCAAGATTTGCAAAAGAGGCAAACAATTTATTTGGTATCAGAGTATTTAAATCAACAGCACCACATTTATTACCAAAAGGCATAGAAGAGTGGCAAGGTTGGGGTGTTAGAGTGTTTGAAACTAAATGTGATTCTGTAAAAGAATATATTAGATTATTAAATGAACACCCAGCATATGAAGACTTTAGAACTATGAGAGCTAAAATGTTGGCAAAAAATCAAAAGTTAGATTCAAAAAAACTTATAAAAACTTTAAAAGCATTTTCTACAACCGAAGATTATGACCAAAGAGTTATTAATATGATGAGTAAGATTGATAAAGTTATTTCAGAAAAGTAATAAATACCATCACTATGTTTACAATAATATTAACATTTTTTAGTGCGATTTCTATATCTATAATAGCTGCTGGTTATTCTATTATAGGTTTAGCAACGATATTCGCCGGTGCATATGTACCAATTATTGCTATGGGAAGTGCCCTAGAAGTTGGTAAATTAGTAGCGGCCAGTTGGTTGTATAATAATTGGCGAAATGAGTTAGTACCAAAAACTATAAAGGCATATTTAACAACGGCAGTTATAGTTTTAATTTTTATAACGTCTATGGGTATTTTTGGCTTCTTATCAAAAGCACACCTTGATAGTGTACAACCACAAGCAAACTTTACAATACAAACTAGTTTAATTGATAAACAAATACAACAAGAAGAACGTAATATACAAAGAGCAGAAAAAACTTTATCTCAATTAGATAAATCAATAGAAGTGTATTTAAATAATGAATATGCAACAAGAGGTTTAAGAGAGAGACGTAAACAAGAAGAAGAGAGAAAATTATTAAAAGAAGAGATACAAAAATCTACATTTAATATATCAGAATTATATAAACAAAAGAGTACAATAGAATTAGACCAACAAAAGATAGAAGCAGAGGTTGGTCCGTTAAAATATATTGCAGAATTAATTTATGGTGAGAACGCAAAAGACCACTTTGATGAGGCAGTAAGATATGCCATAATGGTTTTAATATTTGTTTTTGACCCATTAGCAGTATTATTATTGATAGCGGCTAACATATCATTAAGGACTTGGAAAAATGCAAGAGCAGAAAAACAAAAAATTAAAGACGAGGAAGAGAAGGCCACCAAAAAACAAAAAGATTGGCAAAAAGAGGCTGTTAACGCAAAAGCTAGAGCGAAAAACTACCGAGATAAGCAAAAAGTTTATAAAGACTTTTTTGGTAAATTAGGTAAAAGAAAACTAGTAAACAGAGATTACGAGGACTTTTTCAGACAAATGGGTACTGAAGAGTTAAAACAATTAGGTTTAGACCCGGATGAAATCCGAATCAAACTAGACCAGATAATGGAGTGGAATGACCCGAATATTAATCCTACTAATAATAAGTAGCACATTAATTGGTTGTACCAAAACGGTCTGTATTTCAGACGTAGAATGTGAAAAAATGGTTGATTGGAAAGACCCTAAATTCACGTTGATGAGAACCATTATCACTAATGGTGCCAATGCAGGTAAATAAAGCTTGACAATAACTATATAATGAGGTATAATGAAACTAATGATTATGACAGACGATATTAATAAACTAATTCATCCAGATTTACAGATGAGGCGTATCAAAAGCGCTGAAGATAGATGTAAGAAAGCAACAAGTGATTGGGGTAAAAACTTTTGGTACAATACTTTTAAAGCGTTGTGTGAAAAGTATGATAAGATGGATTATTTTAGGAAGGCAATACACTAATGAATATATTTTATTTGCATAGAGACCCGGTAGTTGCAGCTGAAATGAGTTGTGATAAACACGTAGTCAAAATGATTTTAGAATCAGCACAATTATTATCTACTTGCCATAGAGTACAAGATGGTATAGAGTGGTATGATAAAACTGCCAATGGTAGAAAGATTAAAAGATGGCGACACCCTAATAAAAATATAGACGCTGTTCTATATAAAGCAGGTTGGGTAAAACATCCTAGTACAATATGGTTATTTGAAAGTGCCTATAACTATATGTGGTTATATAAACATATGATGGCTTTAAATGAAGAGTATAAAAAAAGGTACAATCATACAGATGACCATATTACAATTACAAAACTTGGTGAACTATTAAAGTTTCCACCTAAAAATGCAAAAATAAATAAAATAGGTACTGACCCACAACCAGCAATGCCTGAATATTGTAAAGTTGATGGTGACGCAGTTGGTAGTTATAGAAACTACTATATACTAGAGAAAAAAAGATTTGCTACTTGGAAAAGTCCAGCAAAAGTACCAGAATGGTACAAAGAGGGTAAATTATATGGCAACGAAACAGACGAACAATACATCTAAGCCTAAAATTTACGAAAGAAATCCTGACACAGGCGTAATAAGATGGCGTTATGTAGGTGAGTCACCTGATAAATTTGGGTGGCCTAATTATGGTAGAATATTGAAGGAGAAAAAATGCGTAAAGAAATAATCGAAGCGGTTAGAAAACACGCTGAAGGTCATATTTCAAAACATAAAGCAAATGTTGAAATACTTATGCAAAAAGCGGTCGGTATTGGTGAACACGGCGATGTGTTAGCTGAAATCGAAAAAGAGTTAAAAGTGATTGCAGAGTATGATGACCAATTAGCTATGTTAGATAAGTATTTCACTTATGTTGACCCGCTTAAGAGTCAAGGCTAATGCCGACTTATACTTTTGAAAATACAAAGACAGGAAAAGTCTTTGATGACTTTATGTCAATGGCGGATAAAGAGACATATTTAGAACAGAATCCACACATAAAACAGATTATCAATAAGATAAATATAGTTGCAGGTGTAAGTGGTCGTAGTTATAGAAGTGACCAAGGTTGGAAAGAAAATATGTCAAGAATAGCAGAAGCACATCCAACATCACCATTAGCAGATAGGTATGGCAAAAAGTCTATCAAACAGGCCAAAACAGAACAAGTAATACAAAAACACCGTAGAAGAAAGCAAGGTAAAAAATAATGTCAAAAGATATACCAGATTATATGCGTGGTTTTGACCTTGATGATGATTGGGGTATGACGCCTGTTAGCAATATGCCTAAACAGGAAACAACGATAGACCCTAAAGCTATTGACAATCAAAATTTAGAATTATCAAAAGTAAAAAATGATGTATCATCTATTAAATCTATGATGAATGAGGTTATGCAGATTGTTGCTGATAAAGAATCGGTAACAAAAGAAATAAATGATGAAGATATTAAAACAAGGTTCAAAGATATAGAAAAATTGATATTACCATTTTTATATAACCTAATGAAGAGTGATGAACCTTACATACATTGGCCTAATAGAAGTCCAATTATTAAGGCACAAATAGAAAAGTTAATGAAACTAACAAGAGGTTAAGAACAAATGAAACTAAGCAACAATTTTAGTTTAAAAGAAATGACAGCTTCACAGACAGCTATCCGTAAAGGGATTAATAATAATCCTAGTGAAGACCATATGAATGCTTTAAAAGCATTATGTGAAAATGTTTTACAAAAAGTTAGAGACCATTATGGTAAGGTTGTATCCGTATCTAGTGGGTATCGTAGTCCAGACCTTTGCGAGGCCATAGGCTCAAGCAAAAATTCACAGCACGCCAAGGGGCAGGCGGCGGATTTCGAGGTGTTTGGATTGAGCAACGCTGAATTGGTAAAGTGGATTTCAGAGAATTGTGATTTTGACCAAATGATATTGGAATTCCACAATTTAGATGAACCTAATTCCGGGTGGGTACATTGCTCTTATCGTGCAGATGGTGAAAACCGAAAGCAGATATTGAGGGCATTTAAGAACGAAAGCAATAAGACTTGTTATGAGTCTTATGACCCTAATTGAAAGGCAAAGCGGGACGAGTTAAGAGATAGTCCCGAATTAATTAACGACCATTTAACGTTATATAGGTCAAATTAGGCTTGACATTTATGGTTGTGATGTATATAATAGAGAAAATGACAAAGAATTGGAAACAAATATAATGGCAAATTTTATACAATTAGACGAAAGTAAATTCCCAAAGTCCAAGGGAATGAATCAAAACGGATTTAGATTTTACAACATTGACGGCAAAAACTATCCTTCAGTTACCAGTATTTTAGGTATCAAGAAAAAAGAAGGTTTAGAACAATGGCGTAAGAATGTTGGTGAAGAGGCTGCTAAATGGGAAATGGCTAGAGCAGCTCGTAGAGGTAAGGCAACACATACTCTAGTTGAACAATATTTAAAAGGTGAACCACAAACGATACGTGATGTCTTACCTATCGGTATGTTCAGACTTTTAAAACCTTATCTTGACCAAATCAATAACATACATTGTTTAGAAAGAATTATGTACTCACATAAATTGACACTTGCTGGTCAAGTTGATTGTATCGCTGAGTACAATGGTAAATTATCTGTAATTGATTTCAAAACGGCAAACAAAGAACGTATTGATAGTTGGAATACTAATTACTATTTGCAATGTACTGCTTATGCAATTATGTATGAAGAGCTATTCGGCAAACCAATAGAACAAGTTGTCATCTTACAAGCAGGTGAAGACGGCAGTTGCCATAGTTTCGTGAAACAAAAAAAAGATTATTTGTCTCAACTAGAAAAAGATATTAAGGACTTTTATAAATATTATGAAGAACTTAATAAATCAAAAATAAATCAATAATCAAACCTTATTAAGTCTCACAGGAGAAAAAATGCAAAAAATAATAATAGCATTGCTCATTAGCTTAGGTGTGTTTATCACTCAAGCAAAAGCAGACCACGAATACGCAGAAATACCAGACGCTGGCTTAATGCCATTAGGTTTACCTGCTCAATGTGGTCCTAGTGAGGTCGTGAATATGTACATACAAAGGTTTGATTTTAATCCAGAGACGTTTTCAGTAGCGAGAGAAGGCGCAAAAGCCGAAAATCCAAGCGCCTACTTTGTATATACGTTTGTGTCAAAAGATAGAAGTCAACACCTTATTGTTTTAACAAGTCCAGATGGACTAGAAAGCTGTATAGTATCTCACTCTTTTGACCTAGCATATGCACACAAAGAGCAAACATAGAATTACTTGTTGACATAAAGCATAATAAGTATTGAGGACGTGGGTGCAACTCCCACCACCTCCACCATAAACACATTAGAGGAGATTATATGTTAAAGTGGTTAAAAAAATTGTTTACTTTTAAACACCAAGGTGATTTAAGTAAGCATAGATTACATACTTTAAAATATGAAGACCTTTGTAAATAGTGTGTTTATGGGGGGTGTGGTAGGTTCGACTCTTACCGAAAAACTTTATAGAGAGTAATAGTTGGCGAACTTAAACGCAATTTAAATGGCAATTCAAATTTTGCCCTTGCTGCCTAATTTTTAGGTGACGGAGTTTGTAGGTGTACTTGGCAACAGAAACACCTACGCTTTACATTTAAATAAAATTATGATATATATGGACCTATGAATAGTAAAGAATTTACCCAAAAAATAAACGATATCGTAAAAGATAAAAGACCAATTTCTTATATTGACGCCATAGTCCACTATTGCGAATCAAACAATATAGAAGTTGAAACAACAACAAGACTAATATCAAAATCATTAAAAGAAAAAATTAAAGCAGAGGCTTTAGACGCTAATCTATTGAAGATTAAAAAAGGCGGTACTTTACCTGTATGAATGGTTTAGAATTTCTATATCATTTATTATTTGTAGAAGTAGATAAAGGTCTATGGAGTATAATACTATTAGGCGTAATTTTTACTATTATAAGTATTGTTATGGATTATGGTTATGATGAGACTAGGGATAAACATTAATGTATGGTGGTTTTGATGTATATAAAGTGTATCTTGGTGTTAAATTACACTTCACAACCGACACATACGACTATGTAAAATATGGTGGTAAAACAAATGCAACATTGGACACGTTTACTAAAAGAAAAGATAGATACTTTTTTCATAAGTTATCAAAGCGTTTTAATGAACGAGATATCTTGGATTATTTTGTTAGTAATTTTGTTATTGATGGCGACAAATGGATAGGAAACTTATTAGATAATGAAGGTATTGAGAATTATTCCAGATATAAAAAGTATAAAGAATCTTTTAGATACCATTTTAGGGACGATTGCGTACGGATTGCTGATGATTTTAGCCGTAAGCGCATTTCTTTTGATGATGGCTTTTGCGTATCTAATGGACAACATCCTAGAGTCTTGCGATTACTTATTCAAGGGAAAATTAACTACCAAACCGCCATCTATTTGGATAAACATCTTGCGTTTTTTAAAAATTGGGATAAAGATATTAATGAAAAGGTTGTCTGGCCTAAAATCTCACATACGATTACCAGATTAAAACCTTTTCTTAATTTTAATATGACAGAGGCTAAAATGATTATGAAGGATATTTTTGTAAATGGCTAGAGTATTCTGTATTGGTAATGGTGAATCAAGATTAGGTTTTGATTTAGAAAAATTAAGACCATTAGGCACCATTATGGGTTGTAATGCATTATATAGAGACTTTATGCCAGACGCATTAACAGGTGTTGACCACGGTATAATGCACGAAGTCTACCACAAAGGTGTGGCATATAAAATACCTTGTTTCTTTAGAGATTGGACAAAAGTACCTGCCTTTCATTATAAAATGATGGTTGAGGGTGCAATATCTAAAATGGATTTAGAATTAGTAAAGAATGAAAAAGGTGTTTTTACAGAAAATGAAAGAGGCACAGCCGAAGAGTTTGTATTTCACGGCTCTAAATTAGAAGGCCTTGCTCACGTAATTAAAAAGAACAAAGAAGTAATTGAAAAGAAAATTAGTATTGGTCAAGTTAAACTATCTTGGATACACCCTAAAAATGATAAGTCTCATAATTTAAGTGATATAATGATACCAAAAGACCTTGGTTGGGCTGCTGGTCCGTCAAGTGGTTATGTTGCGTGTGAGTATTACAAGGCAAAAGAAGTTTATTTAATAGGTCACGATTTAAAATCTACAACAAGTCGTATCAATAATATTTACAAAGGCACAAAACACTATTTGGCACCTGATAATGGCCCCACACCACACGATAATTGGGTCAACCAATGGTTGAGTCTTATGAAGAGATATCCACATACCACATTTTACAAAGTAAACAGAGATTTGAACTTAAAAGACAATGTAAATGGTCAAATTTTAGAGTGGGAGGGTCAGAAAAATTTATACTATGTTGACTATTCCAGCATTGACAAATTAGAATCAATGTAGTATATTAAGAACAATGCGTAAAAAAAATATATTTGCAAATGTATTTTCCTTTGTGGCTGAAAATTGCTTAAGAGGGCAAAAGGCATATTCTTGGAGGGTTATGGCCGTATGGCTGAAGACACCAAGGGTAGTTTTGAGTAAGAACCTATCTAAAATCAGATTGGACTCTTTCTGGAAGATTGCAGGTAAACCAATAAATCCTGCCAGAGACGCATTAACTATTATAAATAACTATGATGGCGATAATATAGCCAACACAAATACAACGAATATAGGAGAAATACGATATGGATTTTGAAAGTTTAAAACAAAGTCAAAGCTCTTTTGATAAAATCACAAAAGCATTAGAGCAATCAAGCGAAAAACCAGAAGTCTCTGGTAATTCTAAAAACAAATATCAAGACGACAGAATTTGGAAACCTGAACTAGATAAAACTGGTAATGGTTATGCTGTTATCAGATTTTTGCCGGCAAGTACAGGCGAAGAAATGCCTTGGCAAAGAGTTTGGTCTCACGCTTTCCAAGATAAAGGCGGTTGGTATATTGAAAATTCTTTAACGACACTAAATCAAAAAGACCCGGTGTCTGAAGAGAATACAAGATTATGGAACACAGGTGTTGATAGTGATAAAGAAATTGCTCGTAAGAGAAAAAGAAAATTATCATACTACTCAAACATCTTTGTTGTGTCAGACCCGAAACATCCTGAAAACGAAGGTAAAGTTTTCTTATTTAAATTTGGTAAAAAGATTTTTGATAAGATTACTGAAGCAATGCAACCAGCGTTTGATGATGAGACACCAATTAACCCATTTGATTTCTGGAAAGGTGCTAACTTTAAGTTAAAAATCAGAAAAGTAGATGGCTATTGGAACTATGACAAGTCTGAATTTGAGGGTGTTAGCCAAATAAAAGAGTCAGATGATGACATTAAAAATATTTGGTCAAAACAATATCCTCTAAACCCTTTTGTTGACCCTAGTAATTTTAAGACCTATGATGAACTCAAAGAGAAACTGAATAGGGTAATTATGGGACAACGAAATACGGAAACCGTAGAGAATGTAGACCTCCCACCACAAACTACTACAACTTCCGTACCAAGCTCAAGTGATGGTAAATCTGAGCCTGCTAGTGATGACGATACTTTATCGTACTTTAGCAAATTAGCAGACGAAGATTAATCTTTCTCTCTCACAATCACGAATGCTTAACCCTTAGCGAGAAATCGCTAAGGGTTTTCTTATAAATAGTGGTATGGTAAATATATTTAATCCACTAGTTGATTTACAAGACAAACAACTAAAAGGTGCTAGTTGGTACCGTAATGCAGCCTCCTTAATTGCAGATAAGGCAACGGCAGGTAAGTTAATGAGAAGTGGTAAGTTATTAGGTAGACCTAGTGCTGGTAGAATGTGTATGTTTTTCTATGACCCTAAAACAGCACAAAAACTACCATTTTATGACATATTTCCACTAGTATTACCAGTTGATACATTTAGAGGTGGATTTGTTGGTTTAAATTTTCACTATTTACCATATGGTTTGAGATATAAATTATTAGACCAATTACAAAGTTTTGCTACCAATAGTAAATTTGATAGCTCAACAAGATTACAGGTGACCTATAACGCAGTAAAAGGTATAGGTCTAATTAAACCAGCCATTAAAAAATATCTTTGGCGTCAAGTACAGAGTAATTTTTTAAGAGTTGATGTAGATGAAATGGCGATAGCGATATACCTACCTGTAGCACAATTTAAAAAGGCAAGTCTTGGTAAAGTATTTGCCGATAGTAGAAGGAAAATATAATGAAAGATGTAAGAGAAACTTTAGGTTTGGTAACTAGTATTGTAATAATTATAGTAGTATCATTATTGATTGCTGGTTGTTCAATACCTAAAAATCCAAAATTAAGTTTCGGTAAAAAATGTGTAGATAAACAAGAGAATGTTGTTTACTCATATGTTTGGTTGTATAACAAAGAAGATGGTTTACAAGCAAATAAAGAAACTTGTAATTTAATAAAGGACTAAAATGGCTATTTTAAGAGGCGGAAGACGTATTGGTAATTACGATATCAGAGTAGGTTTACCTAGAGATAGGTCACTTGATAACGTAAATGCTGATGAACGTTTAAGAAGAAAACCTGGTGGTAATCCTGAATCAACAATAAACAGATTTATTGCTGAAGTAAATCAAGGTGAGGGTGTTGCAAGACCAAATAGGTTTTTAATTATGGTAAATCCGCCTCAAAGAATATTAACTGAATCAGAGGTATTGGCAAGTGAGTTTGGTGGTGGTAGTGCAGGAACTAAAAACGATTTAGAATCTCTAACTATGGTTAGAAATATAGGTATGATGTGTAATAAAATTGATATGCCTAGTAGAGACATAAACACAACAAGCCATATTATGTATGGACCTAAAAGAGAAATGCCATATGCATATAGTTTTAGTGGTACAATTGAAGCAACTTTTTATGGTGATAAATTTTTAAGACAAAGACAATTTTGGGAAACTTGGCAGAAAAAAATATTTAATTATCAAACTCACAATATGAATTACTATGATGACTATGTTGGTTCTATGGATATTATGCAGTTAGGCCAATTTGAAAGTGAACAAGATAAAGATAGAGTTACCTATGCAGTAAGACTTTATGAGGTTTATCCTCAAACAATAGGTGCATTGACATATGATTACAGCCAAAACGACTCATTAGTTAATTTGCCTGTAACCTTAAATTTTAGAAGATGGATTAATTTGACAATAGACCAAGTAGAAGGCGCTACGGTCGGTGCCGCTTTTGGTGATGTACCAGAGATAAAAGCAGGAAAAGATTTTGGATTGTTTGGTGGTTTATTAAGTAAACTGCCTCCTGAAATAAGAAGAGCAGGCAGAGATATCATACAAACAACTAGAAGAAATCTACCAATTGGTAGAGTTACCGGTGGAAGAGTATTTCCACCATTTTTATAATACGTAAGGAGATAATATTATGGCATTGCCTATATTAGAAACAGCGAGTTATGAGTTGACGTTACCATCAACAGACGTTGTGGTAAAATACAGACCCTTTATAGTGAAAGAGGAAAAGATTTTATTACAGGCTCTTGAGTCGCAAAATCAAAAACAAATTGTTCAAGCGTTAAAAGATATAGTATCTACTTGTACGTTTGGTCAATTAAATGTTGATGAACTACCTACCTTCGATTTAGAATATGTATTTTTACAGATTAGGTCTAAATCAGTTGGTGAGATAGCGAAACTAAAAGTTTTGTGTCCAGACGATAAGGAAACTTATGCAGAAGCTGAAGTTGATTTAACTAAAGTTGATGTACAAGTTGATGATTCACACACAAACAAAGTTTTAATTGATGAGGACAAAAAGATTGGTGTATTGATGAGATATCCTACAATCAATTCTATTGACCCTACAAAAAACTATGCTAAAGGTGCAGATAGTAAAACTTTATTTGATGTGATATCAAAAGGCATATATCAAATCCAAGAGGGTGAGAATGTGCATTTGGCGTCTGACTATTCAAAAGAGGAAATGGACAAATTTGTTGAGAGTATTCCTAGTAAAGCATTTAAGGATATTCAAAAATTTTATGAGACTATGCCTCAATTGAAGCACGTAGTTGAAGTTGAAAACCCAAAGACCAAGGTTAAGAGTAATATTACATTGACAGGTCTATCTGATTTTTTCGGGTAGCCCTTTCACACGATACACTTGAAAATCACTATCAAGTGAATTTTGCTCTTATGCAACATCATAAATATTCTTTGACAGAATTAAATATGATGTTACCGTGGGAAAGGGAAATATATGTGAACCTTTTGATTAATTATATCAAAGAGGAAAAAGAAAAACAAAGAGAACGAATGAAATGATAAACTTTATTAAAAGAATATTGGGAATTGACACGTTAGAATATGAGATAAGATTATTAAAAAGAAAAAATTACTGGAGAGAGAAGTATAAAAGATGAACTTACAAGTAAAAGAAAAAGCAGTAGGCTCAATTAAATGGGTTTGGTGGTTTTTAAAAGAAGAGTTACCACAATTTTTATCAAACTGGAGAACCGTACCAAGACTTATGATGGTCTTATATGGTTATGCATTTTACGAAGTGGTGACTTGGTTTATGGCATTAGATAATCCAAATAACGCTCAAGCAGGTTTAGTATCAGTTGTTGTTGGTGCTGGCGCTGCCTGGTTTGGTCTATATGTCAACGGCAAGAAAACTAATATTCAAAAGTAGTAGGTAAATGGAAGACAAAACCGAAAAGAATCTAGGAACAGCATTAGCTGTAGTAGAGGCACAACAAAAAGTAGTTGGGTCTTCACTAGTTGCTACTTCTAACTCTGCTTTATTGGCAGAGAGTACAGATTCACAATCACAAATACTAGAACAAATAAGAGACATACAAGTTAGAACTTTAAGAGGTGTTGGCAATGTTGTTGACCAATTAAAGAAAGCATTAGGTTTTGAAAAAGATAAAGCAAGATTAGAAAAACAACAACAAACAGAATTAGGTAAAGAAACAGGTGAAGACGAACAATTAAAAATAACAGACCAATCTCAAGGTAGTGATGATGAACAGAAAAAGGGTGGTGGTATATTTGGATTTTTAGGTGCCTTGCCTGGTGCTGGTTTTATTAAAAAACTATTTGCACCTATCATAGCATTTTTTGGCAAAGGTGGTTTGTTAGTAAAACTATTTGGTAGATTTGGTCCTCTTGGTGCTCTTATATTAGGTTTTACACTAGTTTACAAATATTCAGATGAAATAGCAAAAGCATTAGCACCAGCATTAGACAAAATAAAAAGTATTATTACAAAAATGCAACCTGCTATTGATGTATTGATGGCAATTGGTGATTTCTTAATAAAAGGTATTATAAAAGGTATTGGTGAGGCATTAAGTTTTGTATTTGGCACCGTAGAAAAGTTTATTGATGGTTTTAAAAAGTTATTTTCAGGTGATATATTAGGTGGTATTAATGATATATTTGAGGGTATAGTAAGAGCTGTGTTTGCAATACCATTGATGATAATTAATTTCTTAAAACCATTGTTTATGGATTTGGTAAATCTAATATCAGAACCTTGGAACAAAATGGTAAATGCCATACACGAATATGTTGGTAATTTATTTACAGGTATAAAAGATTTCTTTAGTGGCATATATGATAGTGTTATAGGTTTCTTTACAAATGCATATGCTACAGCCAAAGAAACTATCACAAAAGATATAAACGAAATATTTACTTTCTTTAGTAATATATTTACGGCTGTTGGTGAATTCTTTTCAAACGCATATACTAAAATTAAAGATTTTGTAACCAGTATACCAGATAAGATTATGAGTTTTGTTAAAAATATGTTTGCGCCAATTATAAACTTTTTCTCTGGCATAGGTAACGCAATCAAAAGAGCAATCAATGGTATTATAGACGCATTACCATTGCCTGATTTTATTAAGAGTAAAATTAAATTTGATACACCATCAAGAGAAGTTGTTGAAACTTTTGAACAAGAACCAGCAGAAATGCCTAAATTGGTAAATCAAGGTAAATCACTAAAACAAGAATTAGGTGAGAATAAAGATATGATTAATGAATATACTCAAACAAGAGGTCTGCCTATAAATTTAGAACAAACTCATTTGATGAATAAAGATAGAGCAAAGAAAGAAAAGATACTTATATTTGGTGGTAATTATCCAGGTGCTTATACAGATATGATACCTATGAGTAAATTAGAAGAGGCAATCGCAAACGTAAAAGAAACAGGATATACTGCTCAGGCACAAAGAGCTGAAGAGAATAAGGTAACACCAAAAATTAATCCAGATGATATCAAATCACCTGAAGAGGCAAAATCAGTTACCGTTATCAACAAAGGTGGTGACACCGTACAACAATCAAATGTTAGTGCGAAGTCAGATATATACAGCGGTCAATTAAATGTAAGTGTTGATGGTTACCACGATAGAAACGCAGTAGGCATACCTACTTAATATTGTCCTAAATCTTTTTCAGATATAATCTTAAATTCTAAATCATTATCTTCACAATAAGATTTTGCTGCTTGCCATTTTGCTTGATTCTTGATATATTCAAAACTCTCACGCATATACGATTTAGTTTTCTTTTTTGGTGGTTTAGGTTTACCTATTTGACGTGATGGTTTGACCTCTATCATATACTTTTTTTGTTTAGAAGTCTTTACAACAAAGTCTGGAAAGTATCTATGAAATTTTTTGTCTATTGGATTGAAGTATCTGATTGGTAACTCTTCACTAGCCCAATATAATATGTCTTGGTTTAAGTCGCAATAACGCATAAAACGTCTCTCTAATAGAGAACGATATACTATCTTTTTGGGGTCACCGACATACTTCTTGGGGTGCGTGGGTTTGTATAATCCTTTATAACTCTTTGCCATATATCACCTATAATCTATATAAATATTGATAAAGGTATTTATAAATGGCATTTAAAAGTTTAAAAAATCACATATCTAATTTAGCAACACCATTCTTGGCCAATGTGGCTAATAACTTTGTATCTAAACAAGGTGCTAAAGACGCAGGTAAAGTGGCGGCTTCACTAAAACAAAAGTCACCATTTAACATAGACCAGGCACCATCAGCTAAATTAGTACAAAATCCTTTATCATTTAGTCCTGTACAATACCCATTAGATTTAGGTAATGAACAATTAGGTCATTATATAATATTTGAATCAGGTTTTTTAGGTTATAGTCCACAAACTAGTCCACTAATTAGTGCTGCTGGTAGACAGAAAAAGAAAAGAGTAAATTCTAAATTAAGTGATAAGTCTATTACAACGGCCGCTATTGCAATTTATATGCCACCATCAATAAAAGTTTCATATGCACAAAATTATGATACAGACACAGCTGGTATAGCAGGTGATTTAGAGGCAATGAAACAAACTTTACCTGCTGATAATAGCGCCGAACAAATAAAAGCATTTTTAGGTGGTACTGCTGGTATAGCAATAAGACAAGGTAAAAAATTAGTAGGTGAGGCAGTTAGTTTAGCAGGTGCAGGTGACCCTATTAGATTTTTACAAAAGAGAAGTGGTACAGCATTAAATCCTAGAAACGAACAATTTTATGATTCACCAGATTTTAGAAGTTTCTCATACTCATTTGACTTTTGGCCTAGAAATGCAAAAGAGGCAGAGGCAGTAAAAGACATCATAACAATATTTAAATATAACTCATCACCAGGTAAAAAAGGTGACTCAGGTGCATTATTTGAAATACCAAACTACTTTAGAATAAGTTATATGTACAATAATCAAGTTAACCCTAATTTAAATTTAATATCAGCTTGCTATTGTACTGGCGTTGAAGTTGATTATGCGCCAGATGGTCAACCTAGTTTCTTTCCTGATGGTTCGCCTGTACACACTAAACTAACGGTGAACTTTACAGAGGACAGAATATTAACTAAAGATGATATTATTCAAGGAGCATAATGCAATACTTTAATGAATTTCCAGTCATAAATTATAGTATCACAGGCAATCCTACTGATACAAAAGAAATAACTGATATATGGCGAAGAGTAAAAGTAAGAAGTAAAATAGCAAACAACCTTGCTTTGTTTGATAAGTTTGAGGTGCCTGAAGGTGATTCACCTGAAACTATTGCTTACAAAGTATATGGTAGTACAGACTTTTTTTGGGTTGTATGTTTATTGAATAATGTAGTAAACAGATATCACGATTGGCCATTAGACGAGTTTAATTTTCAACAAATGTTGGCCGACAAGTATGATAATCCGAATGGTATTCATCATTATGAGATTACACAAAAAAGTGGTAAACAAACAGGTGAAGGACCTAGTGATTACACACATAAATTAGAAGTTAATAGTGATGAACCAGGTGCAGAGTCAGTTAGTAATTATGAATATGAAAGAAGATTACAAGACGAGAAAAGACAAATAAAATTATTGCAACCTAATTATTTACAAAATTTTGTAGATGAGTTTAGAAATCTGATAAGAAAATAATGATATGGCACATACTGATAGAGACGTATTTGATAAAGCAGGACAATATAACCTAGAAGAATTAACAATATTATCATACGTACACGATAGCGAAGAAGGTTTACCAGTCTCAATAGATATAAAAGGCGTAATGCTTAACTTTGAGATTGCTGAAGACGTATTTTCAAATAACATTGTTGGCTCAGTTATTGTTTATGATATGCAAGATATTAGGACAATATTACCTATTACAGGTTTAGAAAGATTAGCATTAAAATTTAATTCACCAGGTACACCAGGTTATGACTTTAGCGAAGAGAATGGCATACCATTACAAATATACAAAGTAGATAAAGTTAAGATTGACCCACAACAAGAGAAGGCACAATTTTATCAAATATTCTTTTGTTCGCCTGAAATGTATAATAACAAAATTACCAGAATAAGTAAGGCGTATGCAGGTCCAGTAGAAAATGGTATCAATGATATAATTAGAAACTATCTTAAATCAGAAAAACCATTTTACTTTGAACCAACGGCCACTAATCCTAAAATAGTAATACCTAATTTAAATCCATATGAGGCAATTAGATTATTGGCCAAGAGTGCAGTACCATCAAAGTTTCCAGAAAATGCAGGTTATGTATTTTACGAAACAAGTCAAGGGTTTTATTTTAGGTCATTTGCTAGTATGATGGCAGTAGGTGGTCTAGGTGCAAGTGTGCCACCTAAATGGCGATTTCAAAAGATGATAAATGCTATTACAGAAAATGCTAAACAACCTGAAATTAAAGATGTTGAAAGACGCCTCAGCTCTGTCATACGATACGAATACGGTAAACCAGTTGACGCATTAGAAAATATTACGCAAGGGTTTTATGCCAATAAAGTGGTGAGCCACGATGCCTTTAATAAGACTATAACGACCAGTAATTTTGATTATATAGAAAAAGGTAAACTACAACCACATACTGAAATGAGTCAAGAGGCAGGTCTATTGTATCCTGAAAAGGTTGAATATTCAGATACAAGAAAACCATTAAATGAAATGTTTGATTCTAAATTAATGGTCAAGGCAGACACCAAAAAGATACATAACGATTACGAAGATAATGCCGTTGGTGGTCTAGGTGCAAGAACAAATCAGTTGGCCGGGTTTAGAAACCATAATCTATCCCTGCTTGTATATGGTAATACGTTATTAAATGCAGGTGATATAATTACTTTTACGACACCAGTATTAAGACCAGGTGAAGACGGCGATGATAATATTAATCCATATACGAGTGGTAGATATGTAATTATGGCTATGAAACATACGGTCAATACAGAGGCACAAAGACACGAAATGGTACTCAAATGTTATAAGGACAGCGTTAGGAGTGCATATCCGACAGAGGAGGAGGCATTATCCAACATAGGTAAGGCAGATATTAAAGATTACGATATATACGAAGAACAATTAAAGGAGTTTGGTGGTGGCGTTGACTTTTAAAATGCTCAGAGAATCTTCGAGTCCGGCGCTTCCGGAAAGGTGGCCGTGTCATTAGATACTACTATATTATTGGTCTTAGCGGCCTACTTTGTGGGTTTATTATATATAAAATGGCTTGAAATAAAGTATATGAAAGAAAACAATATAAAGAGAGACCGAGAGTGGGACGCTGAAATGAGACGTGAACGATTTAAAAGAGGCGAGAACGCAACGTGGTCGCACAAGAAATACAGAGGGGAAGATGATAGGCAGAGTTTTTGAGATAGTCAATGAAATACAATCAGGTAATTGCTCAGGCCACCGTAGAGATACGCAGAGTTTGTCTATTACAATGACCTTACAGCGTACTCTAACGGCGCTCTATCGCAAGTTGTATGCGTACTGGTCGTTTACAAGGTTGCAGTTGCGTAAAGGAAAATTAAATGGCATTAAAATGCGTATGCTTGGTGCTTTAAAAGGCGACAAATATCGGAAAAATTTATGAGATACGATAAAAATTATTTAGGGTTTAACGGCTTCATCTGGTTTAACGGTGTAGTTGAAGATAGAAATGACCCACAGAAACTAGGCCGTGTGCGTGTGCGTTGCGTAGGTATTCATACGCAAGACAAGGCCGTATTACCCACGGCGGACTTACCTTGGTCGCAGGTTATATTACCGGCCACTTCACCAGGAATATCTGGTCTCGGTCATTCTCCAAGTTTTTTTGTAGAAGGCAGTTGGGTCTTTGGTTACTTCCGTGATGGTGATGATTGTCAAGAGCCAATGGTGATAGGCAGTTTACCTGGCGTCCCTAAAGAATTAGCAGATACACGAAAAGGTTTTTATGACCCTAGTGGTACTTACCCGAAATACAAAGATGAACCTGATACTAACCGTTTAGCGGTGGCCAATAGTGATAATCCACATTTAAGTTTAGAGTTGCGTAAGTTAAGTCGTATTACTGGTGTACCAACGGCCGACTTTGACTATGTGGCCGTTTTTGACCACGTATCAACCGAAATACCT
>VTLG01000485.1_pt1 | contig 159728 bp, 223 predicted proteins | sample 4694571 | NCBI WGS metagenome assembly VTLG01 (sample SAMN12604809, study PRJNA352737) | marine metagenome | biome: ENVO:00000447; feature: ENVO:00000209|ENVO:00000569|ENVO:01000036; material: ENVO:00002151; isolation source: viral sequences binned using virsorter ... | reverse complement strand
TGGACCTTTAATATGTTGCTAGGGGTTTACGCCTAATGTGGTGGTTTATAAAGGATTTGCTTATTGACACACTCCCTTGGTTATTGTGTTTTATTTTAATATGTGTTATACTAGCGTTGATAATGTGATATTATTAATATAAATATTATTTTAGTATGACCCCTTTGAACAAAAAGCGAAAAGTTCATAGGGTTCTTATTTCTCAAAATTCCAATCGTACATTTTCTGATACAGATTTTATTGTCTATTGTCAAAAGGCTTTGTTTAGCAATGACATATGGCATATTACGATTGAAGATTGGCCTTCGGGTTATTGCGAAGCTTATACGGACACTTTACGCTTACATCATCGCTGGAAGCCTTTAACATTATATTATGAAGCCAAGGGAAATTATATATATGTGTGTAGAACACTCACCAGAAACCCTAAGCTACCTAAGCGCCCACACAGCAAATCTCAACGCAAACGCAACGAAAAAAAACGAAATTCAAATCCCTGGGGTTATCAGCCTCGTAATGGCCTGACTTTATACTATAAAAAGTATATCGAAAAAAATGACGGAAAAAATTCTTTCGCTCTCTCAAGCGAATGGGAGGATGATGATGTTAAGTGTTGAGATTTTTCGGCGTTTCGATTATAAATAATAAGCAATTACATCATCTAATATCAACAATTTAAAATTTAAGTTTATTAAGAATGTGCTTTGGTTTGCTAGGCGTTAAAAACTAGCGGGTAGGGGCGGGCTTAGATTATTACGAAAGGATCATATTATGGTTAAAATGTGGGGACTATGGTTACTCATTTTCAATTTCTATACCGGTAGCTGGGAACCAGCACCTATTAAGGGAGCGGTATGGTTTGAAAAGCAAGAAACTTGTATTGAAGTAATGGCAGAATATAATCGTATGATGATGATGACGAATACCGCTTTTCGTTTTGTTTGTGAAGAACAAGAATTTACAGGTGAAGAAGATAAACCAACAACAGCACCTGACAACAATAAATATAAGAAAAAACCTAATACTAATAAAACTGGGCAATCTATTTAATTGACTTTATGAAGTATTTTTTAATACTTTGGCTAATTACATTGGAGCATCCCCAAGGTATAAACTATTTTTACCTGGATACTTCGTTTGAAAACCAACCAGCGTGCTATAATTATATGTTAAGTAATACGAAAGAAATACAAGCCCAAGTTAATGAGAAATACCCTGGTGGCTTTATTGATGATATTGATTGTATGGATGAATTATGGGTAGACCTTAATAAAGATAATTTAGAACAACCGCTTTGGAAAAAAGTAGATTAAATGCGTTCAGTTTATTTTCTGCTTATGTTATTTGTATTATTAGCAATTGGATTATCATTAATTAGTTGCTCACAGCCCTGGTATAAAGGGTGGAAACCAAAAGTCAGTTGTCAAGTTCAAAACCCTAATGATATAAAAGATTTAAAAGACAATTGTATTAGACAACCTGAATTAGGTATCGTAAAGGAATTCTAAATAGTTATATGAAGATATTATTAACAATAATACTCATTGTTTTAATACCTGGCATTATAATGGGTCTAATATCTTCTTACAGAGCCGGCAGACTATTTAAATGGCAGAAGCCAAAAGAATAAAAGCCTTAATAGAATTGATAAAAGGATTTTGGTACATTTATATTAAAGGCAGACATCCCGCCCAATTTAAACATTGGTATCAGGAATGGTGGAAACCTTTATATTGGAATTAAAATGGATAGAACAAAAGAAGAAATAATAAAAGAAATAAAATGGGTGTTAGAAGATAAGGTTAAGCCTAGTGTCGCCCAACATAATGGTGTAATTAATTTTATGTCTTATGATGATGGTGTTGTTAAACTAGAAATGGCAGGTAGCTGTTCTGGTTGTGCTATGTCCAAAATGACTTTGCAACAAGGTGTAGAAAATTTACTTAAACATTATGTACCCGAAGTTCAAGCCATTGTTAGTGAAGATGATGACAAAGCAAAAGAACAAGGTTATACTCCATATTTTCCTAGCGCTTATGATATGTAATGATAAAAATTTTAGACAACGCACATAAAAGAATTAACGAATTAAGAGAACAACATAATAAAAAATTTGTTCGCCTTTCTATTAAAGGTGGTGGTTGTGCTGGGTTTGGTTATGATTGGTCCTTTGAAGATACAGCTGGAGAAAAAGATATAGTTGTAGATGATTTATTATTAGTGGACAAAATATATGAAATGTATATTTTAGGTATGGAGTTAGATTTTAAAAATGATATATTTGGTGCTAACTTTGTATTCAATAATCCTAAAGCAAAAAGTTCCTGTGGTTGTGGAACATCTTTTTCAATATGAAAGAAGTTGGTGGCAGATGGCATTAAATGGCGGAGTGTACGGGATTCAAACCCGTGGTCTCTTCCGTGACAGGGAAGCGTGTTAATCAAGCTACACCAACACTCCGTAATTTATTATGGCCTACCTGGTAGGACTTGAACCCACAACCTTATCGTCCGTAGCGATACGCTCTATCCATTGAGCTACAGGTAGATATAAAACTATTTATGGCGCTAAAAAAAAGGGCGTCATTGACGCCCCTTAATAATAATTAAATTATTCTAGTATGCAATCACATACCATTTGAATCCTTCTGCGTCAAGCATTTTTTTAATTTCAAGGACATTTTCAATCGTGCCGTCATAATAGATGTAATTATTAAATCTTTTATATACAACAATTCTAGCCACATTATTGTCCAATCATTCTGTAATAAGCAGGATCATTTAAATAAACAGGACCAGTCCATTTAACAATATAATTGCCAAATATATTTCCTCTAGGTTTATTTAAAGCAGGTGTTAAGTAAGAAGCAGCTTTTAATATATCGCCTTTCTTCCAATCTTTACCTCTAATTGTTTTATCCTCTTTTACAATAAATCCCCAAATACTATTACCTGAATAAATCTTGTAATAATATTTTGATTCTTTCATTGTGATACCATCGTTAAATTCTTTTATCATATTGTTTCTAACGGTATCGTAATCACTTCCACCTTTTTTACTCCACATTGAATAGTCTAATTTGATTTTATCAATTAGCATATCTAATGCTTTTTTCATTTCAGTTTCAGTTACAATCATTAATGTTTTTTTATTATAAACATTAGCATAAACATCTTTCATATTATATCGCCTCCGCAATTACTTCGTCAACATTTAACTCATCTATTCCACATAAGTTAACATTATTAACTGCAAGTAGTTTTGTTCTAGCAATATCAATACTCATAATATTACTTTTAACTTCCGAAAGTATTTTATCTACTTCCTTTTCAGCACAATCCTGTGCCCATTGTTTCACTTTACCCATTATTTGTCCTCCTTTGACATAGTGTATATTGTTAAAAATCCTGAAATTAACATAATTCCAAACATTATAAAGAACATAGTCCAGTTCTCATTACCTAAACAATGTCCTTTGCAATCCTCTATATATCCAACTGCAAAAATAGCGGAAAAAATAGTTATAATTGATAGTATATTTTTTATCATTATGCGAATTCCTTTCTCCACTCATCTGCAATAGAATACCATATTGTTGGATATTCAGTATTACTAATTTTACTTTTATAGATATATTCAGGTCCCCTTACTGATAATCCTCTAATATCAAAAGCAGTCTTTCCTTTGATTGCTTTTGTATATGCTTTTTTTGCATTTTCTAATGATTTATAAGGTCCAGACCTATCAATAGTTGTTGATAATCCGTCTAAATCAAACTCACAATCAGTTAGATAAAATCCCTTCTTACAAAGATAAGGATTTAGATTAAATCTACTCATTTATTATATATTTCCTTTCATAGTGTTTATACTGCTATATTAACGGAAAAACCTAGTAAAATCAAGCAAAAAATGGCATATAAGTCCGTTTTTTCCGTTGGAAACCCTAGGTTTTTCGGCATTTGAGAACGATTCGCAACAAAATATGAGAACAAAGTGAGAACATTGACAAATTTTAATCATTTGATACCGTAGATTCGCACTTTTAAAGTTCATATAAATATTATAATTAAAAACATTGAAATGGAGTGATAAAAATGGCAAAAGAGCGTGAATTTAAATTTACAGACGGCAAGGAATTGCAGGAAACGGTAACAGCAATGTCTTGGAAGAAAGCTGTAAAGAGTTTTCAAAATAAATTTAAAAATAAATTGATTTATATTGAATGGATTAGTAAAAAAGGTCAGGAAATGACAAAATGGCAAAAACTACCAGTAGGTAGAAAAGATAAGTTAGGACGATAATGAGTAATATTGATAATTTAGTAGAGCAGTTAAGTAAATTAACGGTTGTTGAAGCAGGTGAGCTTTCCAAAAAATTGGAAAAAGCGTGGAACCTAGATTTAGCAGCTTTAACAGCTGGCCCAGCTCAAACAGCAACTGCTGTTGAAGAAGAATCAAATTTATATGATGTAATTTTAACTGGATTTGATGAGTCTAAAAAGATAATGGTTCTTAAAAAATGTAGAGAATACAAAGAAATGGGTTTATTAGAAGCTAAGACCTTTGTAGAAAATTGTCCTGGAAAACTTAAAGAAGATATAGACAAAGAAGAAGCAGAAAAAATCAAAAAAGCATTAGAAGAAGTTGGCGGAAAGGTGGAATTAAAATGATAGAACCTATAGATACTAAAAAAGTAAAAGAATGGTTTACTAAAAGTTCAGTACCAAATTGGGTATTAGTAGTAATCGTAGTTATTTGGATAATTGCATAATGCCGGCAGTAAGTAGAAAAGCGGATGCGTTATCAACGGGTCATATTTGTGCCTCAACAACGATATTAGATACACCAGGTCAAGGTACTTGTTATGCAAATAGTATTTTAATAGCAAGAAAAACTGACCCTACGGTATCGCATCCTTTTCCCCCAGCACCTCCTTGCGCTCCACACGTTGCTGTAGTTAATGTTGGGTCATCAACCGTATATGTTGAAGGTTTAGCAATTGCAAGAATCGGCGATAGTACAGACGCAGGAGCAATGACTGCAGGTTCTCCAAATGTATATGCAGGCGGTTAGATAAATCATATAAATATTGTTATGGCATACTCAAATTATGACGCAACAAGTACCAATAAATCTAAAAGGTCAGTTAGACTTTATAAAGATTTAAATTTAAACTTCACTCGTAATCCTGCTACAAGAGATGTGGCAAAATTACAAGATATTGAAGCTGTAAAAAGAGCAGTTCGTAATTTGATTAATACAAATGAAGGTGAAAGACCATTTCAACCTAGATTAGGAAGTGGTGTTCGAGCTTTGTTATTTGAAAATATGACACCGGTTACAGAAACACTATTACAAGATAAAATTGAGGAAACAATTAGAGTATATGAACCTAGAGCACAATTAATAAGTGTAATGGTTAATGGAGATGTAGATAGAAATGAATATTTGGTGACTATAACTTTTAGAGTAATTAATTTATCTCCTGCACCAATTACAATAACAGAATTTTTACAAAGGTTAAGATAAGATGGCAACAAGTAAATTAAAAATATCAGAATTTGATTTTACAAATGTAAAAACAAACCTAAAACAATTTCTTTCCAACAATGATGAATTTAAGGATTACGATTTTGAAGGTTCTGGTATGGCCGTCCTTTTAGATTTATTAGCTTACAACACTCACTACCTTGCTTACAATATGAATGTAATGGGTAATGAAATGTTTATTGATACAGCTGATTTAAGAAATAGTATTGTATCTCACGCCAAAACTTTAGGTTATACTCCAAATTCAGTTAGAGCACCAACTGCTGATATTAATGTAGTAGTTAATAATGCTACTGGAGCAACTTTAACAATGAATGCTGGAACACAATTCCAAACAACGGTAGATGATATTGGTTATAATTTTGTAACTATAAGTTCAACTACAATTTCACCTGTTGATGGTGTTTATACTTTTTCTAATTTAAAAATTTATGAAGGTACTTATGTCCAATATGATTACACTTATGATAGTTCAGATGTTGACCAAAGATTTTTAATTCCATCAGCAAATGCTGATACATCTACATTAAAAGTTTCTGTTCAAACAAGTGATTCAGATACAACAACATCCACTTATACTAAAGCAACAGGAATTACTTCTTTAGATTCAACTTCAAAAGTTTTCTTTTTACAAGAAGCTGAAGATGGTCAATTTGAAGTTTATTTTGGTGATGGTGTTATTGGTAAAAAATTAGATGATAATAATATAATTAAATTATCTTATGTGGTTACAAATAGAGAGGACGCAAATGGCGCTTCAAGTTTTACTTTATCAGGAAATATTGGAGGATTTTCAAATGTTGCTATAACGGTTAATTCAAATGCAGCTAGTGGTGCTGAAGCTGAATCAAATGATTCAATTAAATACAATGCACCTAAATCTTATGCAGCTCAAGACAGAGCAGTAACCATAGAAGATTATAAACAAAAAGTAAAAGAATTATATGCTAATGCTCAATCTGTAAGTGCTTGGGGTGGGGAAGACCATTCTACACCTTACTATGGAAGAGTTTATATTTCAGTTTATCCAAAGACTGGTTCTAATTTAACAACAGCAACTAAAAATTCTATTGTAACTTCTTTAAAAAATTATTCTATTGGATCGGTTACACCAGTTATTTTAGATCCAGAAGTAACCTATATTTTATTAACTTCAAATGTTAAATATAAAGAAGCTTCAACTGAAAAAACAGCAACTACTTTAAAAACAGAAATTACGGATGCTTTAACATCCTACAATACAGATACTTTACAACAATTTGATGGTATGTTCAGATATTCAAAAGTTTTAGATACAATTGATGATGTGGATACAAATGCTATCCTATCTAATATCACAACGGTTAAATTAAGAAAAACTTTTTCACCAACGATAAGTTCATCAACAAAATATACAATTAGTTTTTCTAACGCATTATATAATCCACACTCTGGACATAATGCAACAGCAGGAGGTATTTTAACTTCTACTGGATTTAAAATTGATGGCGATACAACAAATGTATATTATTTAAATGATGATGGTGCTGGTAATGTTAGATTATATTATCTTGTTGGTTCAGTTAAAACATATACAAATAATACTCAAGGAACAATTGATTATAGTACAGGAGATGTTGTATTAAATTCATTAAATATTTCTTCAATAGAAAATATTAGAGGTGCAGCTTCTACGGTAATAGAATTAACGGTTTCTCCAAATTCTAACGATATTGTTCCAGTAAGAAATCAAGTCTTGTCAATAGATGTTGCTAATAGTAATATTACGGTTGAGGCTGATACCTTTGAAGGTGGTTCTTCTGGTGCAGGTATTGGTTATACAACTAGTTCCAGCTACAACACCTAATGACTAATGGCTAAATTTACTAAAAAATTATCCGAAATAATAAAACAACAGGCTCCGGATTTCGTTTTAAGCGACCATCCGAAGTTTTTAGAGTTTGTAAAAGCTTATTATGCTTTTATGGAATGTGGTGAATTAACTTTATCAGGAATTTTATCTCCAGATAATGTACAATTAGAAACAGCAACAGGTGTAACCAATTTCTTATTATTAAACTCATCTGATTCTCACGGCTTAGATAAAGAAGATAAAATCCTTTTTGAAGATACTACATATGGTCATTTTCAAAATGGAGAAATAATTACAGGTTCTACATCTGGAGCAACTTCAACAATTTTGGTTGAAGATTTAGATAATTCTCGTTTATTCATTAATGCTGAAAATAAATTTATTGAAGGTGAAACAATTGTTGGAAATATTTCTAATTCAATTGCAACCGTATCAACTTATAGAGGAAATCCAGTAGAGAATATCCAAGACTTATTAAATTATCCTGATCCAGATAAAACAATTCAAGGATTTTTAACTAAATTTAGAAATGCTTTTTTACAAACTATTCCAGAGAGCTTACATAGTTTAGTAGATAAAAGAAAATTAATTAAAAATATTAAATCACTTTATAGAGCAAAAGGTACAAAGCGTGCTAGTGAAATGTTTTTTAAATTATTGTTTAATGAAAACGCTGAAGTAACTTATCCAAAAGAACAAATGATTCGTGTATCCGATGGTGATTGGGATACAAAAACGGTAATTAGAGTTAAAGCTACAGGTACCCAAGACTTAACAAAATTAGTAGGACAAACAATTACACAAGCAAATAATCCTGGTGATATTACAATTAATGAAGCTACAGCTATTGTAGAATCAGTAATTAAAGTTTTAATAGGTGGTATTGAAATTACTGAAATAACTTTAGGCGATGATACAATTGTAGGAACTTTTGTTATAGGACAATTAATTACTGGTACTGATAATACAGATGAAGATGTACAATTAAGTGGTACAATAACAGGATGTCCTGCTACAACATCAATCACAAATGATGGAAATTTATATGCTAGTGGAGATTTAATTACATTAACTGGTGGTGGTACAGGTGCTACTATGCAAGTTAATGATGTTGGTAGAGGACCTATAACTGAAATTATTGTAGATACAGCAGGTAGTGGTTATGAAATTGGAGATTCAATTACATTTACAAATACTGATACTGGAGGTTCTAGTGCTCAAGCAAAAGTATCTGTAGTAAATGGAGGATTTACTCCTGAATCAGGAACAGATGAAACAAGTTCAATAGACCATATTGTTTTAGAAGATGAAACACAAAGTGGTGATCCATATACAGGAAATAAAATTGTACAAGAGTCTGGAACAGGTAATAATGATATTACAGATATTAGAATGATTGAAGGTGGTCACGGATATGGATCTTTACCTACGGTAACGGTTTCAAGTTCAGGTGGCTCAAGTGCTAAAGTTTTAGCTTATGGTACTGATATTGGTAGAGTTCAATCATTAAAAACTATTGAATTAGGATACGATTATAATTTATCGCCAACTCCACCAACAATAGATTTACCAACTTATATATTAATTAAAGGTCCATCTGGAGGATTTACTTCAGCTGATACAATTTCAGGTGGTAGTTCAAGTGCTAGTGGAAAAGTAGTTAGTTATAATTCATCAACGCAAGTATTAAAAGTTAGTTCGGTTACAAATGGACCATTTACATTAGGAGAAACTATTACTGCTTCTCCAGGTGGTTCAACTGCAACGGTTTGTAGAGTAGATACTTCTACAGCAACATCTACGGTTAATGCTGTTGTAACTACGCAAGGTGCTTATATTGGAGAAGATGGATTCGTTTCTGAAAATACAATGAAGATACAAGATAGTTTATACTATCAGGATTATTCATATGTAATTAAAGTAGGTCGTTCCATTGCTGAATGGAGAGATAGTTATAAGAAAACTTTACACCCTTCTGGTTTTTACTTTACAGGACAAGTTAATATTCAATCTCAATTAGATTTACAATTGAGAAATGTAACTGGTATCAATAGTGGTGTTGTTGAAGTTATACAAGGTGTTGTTAAAGTTATCTTTGCACCTATATTGGGAAGAAGATTAGGAACAACAACTGATGGAACAACTTTAAGAGCAAATCCACATATAGGAGTATATGGGGACTTAACAGATAGTACAGCAGAACACTTTACACCTAATACAAGAGATTTAACGATTAATCAACTTATATCTTTAAGATTCCGTTCTGGTGGTTCAATTACAGCCGCAGGAACAGAAATACAAAGAGGATTTTTATATGCAGGACCTAGATATAATACTATCAATAGAGAGGTTTTTAGAACCTTTGCTGATGGTATTCATATTGCATTAGAAGAAGGAATAGGATCGGGTCATATACTTGATGAAACTGATGGAGATAACATTTTATACGAAGATAATGATATAAAAGGTTATACAATAGATAATCTAAATAGTTTAACGATTAATGGTACTGGATCATCATTAGACGGCACAACTGCCTTAATGGGGATGACAGGAACCGATGATTCAAGGAAAGTTAGAACACATCTAGCAATGCCTACACATATCACGGTAACACCAACTTAATAGAGAAAGGGATATAAATACCATTATAAATATTAAAAGGAAATAAAATTATGCCAGCAATAGTAACCAATAAATTCAGAATACACAACGCTGAACAATTTAAGGAATCATTTTCCGAAGCTTCACCGAATGTGTATTATATGATGTTAGGTAGACCACAGGCCTACGCTACATCAACAAGGGGAGATTCTCGTACAGAAAACGAAGGTACTGATTTAGCCCCAATAACACCTGCAGATGATATAGTAACAGAATTTTACAATTTTGATGAAGGTATCGCTGCTAAAAAATTAGGTAGTTCAGATACCGCTTATGTTGTTCCAAGAAGAAATTGGGCAACAGGTACGGTATACGATTATTACAGACACGATTATGGTAACCGTATAACAGGAACTACAAACACACAACAAGCAAATAGTGGCGCAACTGGTTTATATGACGCCACTTTTTATGTAGTAAGTTCTACTTACAATGTCTATAAATGTTTAGACAATAATAGTAATGTTGCTTCTACGGTTGAACCTACAGGAACTTCAACATCAATATTATCAACTGGAGATGGATATAAGTGGAAATATTTGTACACTTTATCTGCTTCGGAACAAACAAACTTTTTATCAACTGACTTTATGGCAGTTACAACTAACGCAACGGTTAGTGCTGCTGCTGTAGATGGCGCTTTAGAAATTGTCAAAGTTAAGACTGCTGGCTCTGCTTATGATGTTTCAGGTGGCGCAACTTCAGGAACAATTACTGCTGTCCCTATAAGAGGTGATGGTAGTGGTGGAGTATGCTCGGTAACACTTGCTTCTGGTGCTGTATCTTCGGTTACGGTTACTGCCGCTGGAACAGGATATACTTTTGCATATATTAGAAGTGCTGACATTGTTGCTGCTACAAATGCTGGTGGTAATGGAACAGGTACTGAATTAGATGTTATGATTCCACCAAAAGGTGGTCACGGATATAATGCTGTAAATGAATTAGGTGGATTTTATGTAATGATGAATGTAAATTTTGAAGGTGTTGAATCTGCTTCAGGTTCAGATGTATCTGCCGCTAATGATTTTAGAAAAATTGCTTTAATAAGAGATCCAAAATCAGGTGGATCAGCTGCAAGTGCAGCTACTTTAAGAGCAACAAAAGCAATTAGATTTGCTTCTTCTCCAACGCCAGGAACTTTTGCTGCTGATGAAGAAATTAATCAAGCAACAACTGGTGCTGTTGGTAAAGTAGTAGAGTGGGATTCTACAAATAGAATTTTATATTATATTCAAACAAGATTCAATGATGAAGGCGTAGATAGTAATGGTAATTTGACTGCGTTTAGTGGTGCCAATGTGGTTACTGGACAAGGTGGAAGTTCTCCAACTGGAACTCCAGATACTTCGGATAGTTCAACCGTTAACGGAACAACTTTTGCAAGTGGATATTCTGCTTCAGAATTAGACGCTGACGATGGTGATATTATTTACATAGAAAATAGAGCACCAATAACAAGGGCAACTGACCAAACTGAAAACGTTAAATTGATTGTTGAATTTTAATAATTAGGAAGTAAAAGATAATGCCAAGTAAAACTGATTTTAATGTCAGTCCCTATTATGACGATTATTCAAAGTCGAATAACTACCATCGGGTATTGTTTCGACCAGCGTATGCCGTTCAAGCAAGGGAATTAACACAATCACAAACTATTTTACAAAACCAAATAGAGCAATTTGGTGACCATATATTTAAAAATGGGTCATCTGTTATTCCTGGGCAAGTATCTATTGACACTAATTATACATCAATCAAATTAACTTCTAAATCAGCTTCAAATTTATCAGATTACGATAATACAACTTTAACTGGTGGCACTTCAGGTGTAACCGCAAAGGTTGTTGGTTATGTGGTTACTGATGGAACAGATCCAGATACTTTATATATTAAATATAATAAAACAGGAACAGATAATGCTGCTACGGTATTTACAGATTCAGAAACTTTAACTTCATCTGGAGATGGTTCTCCAACCGTTGTTGTGGCTTCAACTCATACAGGTTCTGCAGCTGGTATTGAAGCTGGGGTTTATTATATTAATGGATATTTTGTTCAAGTAGCTTCATCGGTTTTAGTATTAGACAAATATACAAATACACCTTCATATAGAATAGGATTATCAGTAGCAGAAACTTTTACATCTTCTTCGGATGATACTAGTTTAAATGATAATGCAACTGGTTCTACAAACTATAATGCTCCAGGTGCTCATAGATTTAAAATTTTATTATCACTTGCAAAGAAAACTTTATCATCTACGGACGATTCAAATTTTATAGAAATTGCTAGAGTAGAAAATGGTATAATAAAAGTTCACGCTAGAAATAGTCAATATGCTGTATTAGAAGAAACACTTGCTCGTAGAACATTTGACGAGTCTGGTGACTATACGGTTAATGAACCTGATTATGATGTAAGAGAATCAGTAGTATCAGGAAACAATAGAGGAATTTATGCCAATGCAGCTACAACCGATGATGGTAATACAGCTGCAACTTCAATGTTGGCTGTTGGTGTTTCACCTTTCAAAGCATATGTAAGAGGCTTTGAGGCAGAAAGAATTGGAACAACTTGGTTAGATGTTGATAAGGCTAGAGATTTTGATACACAAAATAATAATAAAGCAAGATTTGATGTTAAAAATTATGTTTATGTAAATAATGTTTATGGTACTCCAGATATTAGTTTTATTTCTGGTGATAACGAAGCATTTAAAGCTGTTCATTTACACGATACGAAAACAGCTGTAAGAGGAACTCAACATTCAACAGCAGGAAATATTTCACCACAAATTGGTAGAGCAAAATCTCGTGGCTTTGAACACGCAACTGGAACAGAAGCTTTAGATATTCAAGCACAAACAAGTATTTTCAAACATTATCTATTTGATATAGAAATGTTTACCCACCTTAAAATTTCAAACAATACAGCTTTTACAACAGGAGAAATTGTATCAGGTGCTACTTCAGGTGCAACTGGTTATGTTCAAGCAGCTACATCGGTACACTCAGCAACAATAAGTGGAGCAACACAAGCTAATCCTGCTGTTATAACTGCAACAGGACATAATTTAAAAGATGGAGACGCTGTTTATATTTCTGGTGTAGTTGGTATGACAGAATTAAATGGCAATACTTATTATGTTAAAAAAACAGGTGCAAATACTTTTAGTTTATCTGATTCAACAGGTAACAATATAGATTCAAGTGCATTTACATCTTATGGGTCTGCTGGTACAGCAACAACTGGAACGGTTGTAGTTGGAAATGTAGAAGGAGAGTTTGCTGCTGGTGAAGTAATTACAGGACAAACTGGAAATACTACTGCAACTATTAAAGCAGATTTATATGGTAATACAGGAGTTCAAATAAAAGAATTTGGTCAAACAAAACAAATTGGTATGGCAGGAAGTCCAACTTATACTGCTGATACAGATTTAACTTCAACTTATGGAGATAATACACAATTAACTGGTAATGTTTCAATTGCAAGTGGGGATGCTACTCTATATGGTAATGGAACAAAATTCTTAACTGAATTAAGAGAAGGTGACCAGGTTACTTGGTTAGATGACGCAAATACATCAACAACAGGTTTAGTACAAAGAATTATATCTAATAATGAATTAGAATTAACTGCTAATGTTGGTGGTTCAGATGTATCAACAGCTGCTAACGCAACAAGACAAAGAAGTAAATTACAAAATCCTGAAAGTAATATCGCATTATTTAAATTACCTTTCACAACGGTTAAAACATTATTAACTGCTAATAATTCAAACTTAACTGATACTAACTTTACGGTTAGACGACAATTTACAGGTACATTATCATCAAACGGTGATTTATCTATCACAGCAGGAACAAATGAAATCTTTACAGCTCAAGATGATGAAGATTTTGCTATATCAATTATGACAACAGGTGCTGGTGGTACAGGTGCTGTTGGAGATACTTTAAATACAACTGGTAATAACCACGAAGGTGACGCTATCTTTGCATTAGGTGGTTCACCAACAGGTAAAACTGCAACTTTTGATTTTGGGGCAAATTTCTCTGGTCATAAAGTTAAAATAACTGCAACGGTTAGTAGAACGGTTGCTGGTGCAAAAACAAAAACAGCAAATACTGATTCAACGGTTAATATTTCATCTCAATCAATTATTGAGTCTGGCACTATTGGATTAGGAAAAGCAGATGTTTATGGTTTAAGTAATGTTTATATGTCAAGTGCTTTTGGTTCAACTGCAAGTGCTAGTGATACAGATATTACAAGTAGATTTGAATTAGATACAGGACAAAGAGATAACTTCTATGATATTGGAAGAATTAAATTAAAATCTAATGCTTTGGTTCCAACTGGACAATTATTAGTTAAATTTGATTATTTCTCTCACGGTTCTGGAGATTACTTTGATGTAGATTCTTATTCTGGAGTAGTTAACTATGAAGATATTCCTAGTTATACTTCCGACACCTCAGGAACAAAATTTCAATTAAGAGATTGTTTAGACTTTAGACCTAGAGTAGATGACGCTTCAACTATTAATAGTGGAAATGTGGACAGGACTTATGACGGTGCTGGAGCTTCAACGGTTGATGTTGTAGAATTTAATTCAGATATAACTGCTGATATGGAATATTATTTAAATCGTATAGATAAAATTTTTATTACAAAAGATGGTAATTTAAAAGTATTAAAAGGTGCTTCAGATTTAAATCCTTTACAACCAGGAAATTTGGATGGTCATTTACACCTTGCAACTTTAAACATACCTTCATATACTTTAAATCCAGATGAGGTTGAAGTAGAAAAAATTGATAATAGAAGATATACAATGAGAGATATTGGTAATTTAGAAAAACGAATATCAAATATAGAATATTACACAACATTATCTTTATTAGAACAAGACGCACAATCAATGCAAATCCAAGACGCTGAAGGATTAGATAGATTTAAAAATGGTTTTGTTGTAGATAATTTTACAGGACATAATATAGGTGATGTTAGAGATTTTGATTACAAATGTTCTATGGATATGGACCGTGGTGAAGTTAGACCAATGTTTAATCAAGCACTTGCTGAATTAGAAGAAATAGATGAAGATGGAACTGCAATTGTAGCTGCTGATAGAACATCAGCTGGTTATACAAAAACTGGTGACTTAATTTCTTTACCTTATACAGAAACAACATTAATACACAACCCTTATGCAACAGCTACTGAAAATTTAAATCCATTTTTAGTATTTGATTGGATTGGTAATATAACATTAACACCTGCTGTTGATGAATGGAGAGAAACTACAAGAGTACCGGAAGTCGTTGCAAACTTGGGTGGAAGTTTTGACCAACTTGCTAGAGAGCAAGGCTTAGAAAATACAGGAGATTTATCTGAAATACCTATGGGTACTGCTTGGAATGATTGGCAAACACAATGGACAGGAAATCCAAGGTCATCTCAAAGTGGAAATACTATAACAACAAGTACAGATTCAATACAAACAAGAAATGGAATAAGAACAACCGTAGTTCCTAGAACGGTAATGCACAGCCTTGGAGATAGGGTTGTTGCTGTTAACTTTGTTCCATTTATAAGAAGTAGAAACGTAACCTTTGAAGGAGAAGGAATGAGACCTAATACAAGAGTCTATCCTTACTTTGATAATGTTGCTGTTGCTACATATACAACACCAGATGGTGGTTCACTTGGTGGTAATGTGGTTACAGACGCAAATGGATATGTAAAAGGTTCTTTTGCAATACCTGATCCAAATGTGGATGCAAATCCAAGATGGAGAACAGGACAAAGAGTTTTTAGATTAACAAGTTCTTCAACTAATTCAACTGATAAAACTGCAATTGCTACATCAGCTGAAGCTGATTATGAAGCAAAAGGATTATTAAACACAATGCAAGGTGTTAATATTTCTACTAGAGAAACAGAAACGATTAGAACAGCAGTTAATGAAAGAAGGCAAATTACAAATACTTCAAGCAGAAGAATTAATAGAGATCCATTAGCTCAATCATTTACAATTGACCAAGCTGATGGTGTTTTCTTAACAAGTATAGATGTATATTTTGCTACAAAATCATCTACAATACCTGTTAAAGCAGAAATTAGAAATATGGTTAATGGTTACCCTGGAACACAGGTATTACCTTTTGCAAGAAAATGGATAAATGCTGGTAATGTTAGTACATCTACGGATGCTACAACAGCAACTACATTTACTTTCCCTTCACCTGTTTATGTAAAAGAAGATACAGAATATTGTATAGTCTTATATTCAGATTCATCAGATTATACAGCTTATATTTCCAGATTAGGGGGAACACAAATTGGTGGTAGTAGAACGGTATCTGAACAACCTGCAAGTGGTGTTTTATTTAAATCTGCAAATAATAAAACTTGGTCTGCTGAACAAATGGAAGATTTAACTTTCAATTTAAAGAAAGCAGTCTTTACAACTGGTACTTATGCAACAGCTTCATTTGCTAACGCTGATATACCTGTTAAGACTTTAAAAAATAATCCTATTAGAACATTTAATGGTTCTGGTATAGTTAGGGTCTATCATAAAAATCACGGTATGCACAGCATATCTGATAATGTGACCATTGCAGGATTAGCTTCTGGAACATATAATGGTATTGCTCATTCAGCAATTAATGGAACATATACAAGTATTTCAAATATAACTTTAGATAGTTATGATATAACAACTGGTGGAACAGCAACCGCAACTGGTGATGTAGGAAGTAATACGGTTACAGCAACTGAAAATAGACAATATGATGTTATGCAATTACAAGTAGGTCACGTTATCCATCCAGATACAACTATGACCTCTGCTATAAGAACAACAACAGGTAAATCTGTAGATGGTTCTGAATCACAATTTGCTCTTGCTGGTGCTTCTTCAGAAAAATCGGTTACTCTTGGAGATAATATTTACTTTAATGCTCCACAAATGGTTGCAAGTACAATTAACCAAACAAATGAAATGTCGTTAATGAATAAAAAATCTTTAATTCTTAATAGTACAATGTGGACGAATAATGCAAATTTATCACCAGTTATTGATGTTCAAAGATTAAACGCATTTTGTATTACAAACAGATTAAATAATCCAGTAGTTTCATCTACTAGTACATTTACTGGAGATGGATCAACAACTGGATTTACTTTAAGTGCTACACCTTCAAGTGTTCATTTAGTATCAGTTAAAAAGGATGGTAAAAAATTAACTCCTGTGGTTGATTATACAACTTCAGGCACAACTTTAACAATGGGTGTTGCTCCAGCTGCAAATAGTAAAATTATAGCTAAAATTTCTGATAAAGTAGATTATGAAGATGATACTGCTGTTAAAGGTTTATCTTCATCTGGTTGCTATATGACAAGAGCAGTTAATTTAGCAAACCCTTCAACTGCTTTAGATATAAGAGTAGGTGCAAGTGTAAGGTCATCTTCAACAATTAAATTTATGTATAGATTAAGTGGTGGAGAAGAAACAAGACGATTAGTAGATATTCCTTGGACATATTTTAATACTGATGGAACTTCCGATACTTCAATTACACCTTCAACTGGTGATGTTGTATTAGATGATGACTTTAAGGAATATAAATTTAGTGCTTCTAGTCTTCCAGAATTTACATCTTTCCAAATTAAATGTGTAATGAATGGAACAATTTCATCTTACCCACCTAGATTAAAAGATTTAAGGGCGATAGCATTGGCGGTATAATATGGCAACTTTTTTAAAAGTAAAAAATCATTATGGTTTAGTTAGAGATACATATTCTAGTGCTATTATAAGAGAACAAGGAAGTGATTATGATTTATATATGGCTAGAAAAAGAAAAGTAGAAGCTGGTAAAGATGAATTAAGAGGTGCTATAAGAGAAATAAATAATTTAAAAAAAGAATTAAGAGAAATAAAATCTCTAATTAAAGAGGTTATAATAAAGTAAAATGGCAATAAGAAGCGTAGCAACAACAGATACACTAGAAACATTTAGAACGACCTTTAATAGTTTGGCTAGTACAGATATAGGTGATAAAGCAAGTTTATCAACTACTGAAAAAGGAACTATTGTAGGTGCTATAAATGAAATTAATACTAGTATAACTGCAACTGGTTGGACGGTAACAGATGGAACAACTTCTCAAACAATAGTGTCTGGTAATGCTTTAACGGTAGTAGGTCAATCTGGTATAAATGCCGTAGTATCTGCAACTGATACTTTAACATTATCTTTAGAAAATATGTATCCTGAGGTTGCAGGTGCAACTTTTAATGCTGATGGATCAAACACATATACAAATTTAGTCGTAACCGTGGCGGCAAAAACAGCTGCTCACATATACAATGGAACAGGTAGTTCAGACGGTTATAAAATAGACGGAACTTTCTCACCTTTTTTAAACTTTAAGGTAGGGAATACATACAGATTTGACCAGGCGGATAGCACAAATAGTGGACATCCGTTGAGATTTTATTATGACGCTGCTAAAACTACTGCATTTACATCTGGCGTAACTGATAATGGAACGCCTGGAAGTGCTGGGGCATACACGCAAATTGTAGTATCCTCAACAACTCCTAACATATTATACTATCAATGTAGCGCACACGCACATATGGGCAGTAGAATTGATGTAGATAGTTCTACAATAGTGGCTGCTAGTTTCGTAGATAGTACAGGAACAACAACACCTTTCGCTTCAAATGCTTTTGCAATTGCTCAAGCTGTTGCGTTAGGTTAATATAAATATAGAAGAAGAGGAAAATAATGGCAAACGATTTTAAAAGATTTACTCAAGGTTCAGTAAATACGACAGCAGGTGCTGGGGCAACAGCGGTTTATACCGTGCCTTCATCTGGTTCTGCAATGGAATCTATTGTTATTGGTATCACTCTTGCAAATAAAACTAATGCTGGTGTAACTGCTAGTGTATTTTTAGACAATTATGATGGAAGTAATGATGTGTATATAGTTAAGGATGCTAGTGTGCCATCAGGCTCTTCATTGGAAGTAATGTCGGGGAATAAATTAGTTTTACAAGGCAATGGTTCTGCTAATGACGCAATACGAGTTTCGTGCTCGGCGGCTACAAGTATAGACGCAACGGTTTCAGTACTGGAAGATGTATAATAAATTATTGAATAAAGGAAAGTAAATTAAATGGCATATATTGGTAAAAAACCATCGGATAAATTTAGAGGTCTGGCTTATAAAGATAGCTTTACTGGAGACGGTTCTACGGTAGCTTTTGATTTAGTCAATGTGGCGCCAGATGGCGGTGAATACGACTTACACGTTTTTATAGACAATGTAAGACAAGAAGGTGGTTCAGGTAAGGCATATACTTTAGGTGTAGATGGATCAGGTGATATGAAAAGAGTTACCTTTACAACTGCTCCAGATTCAGGTGCAGAAATATATGTTATAAATCCAGGAAGAGATTCAGGTGTTCTTCAAGTTGGAGATAACACCATTTCAAATGCAAAATTAGCCAATACGGTTATTAATGCTCAAACATCAAAAGCAACACCAATAGGTGCTGATGAATTATTACTATATGATAGTGCTGCTTCTTTAAATAAAAAAGTATCTTTAGATAATTTCTTTACCAATCCTCAATCAGAATTAATAACAGCACAAACAGCTTTAGGCGGTTTAGCAGCAGATAGTGATACACTTTTAATTTATGATGATGACGCTGGTGCAATTAAGAAAGTAGCAAAATCAAATATTGCTACCGTAATAACATATCCAACGGTTACAAGTGTTTCTGCTGACACAATAGATATTTCTACCTTAACTACTATTACGGTTACAGGAACAGATTTTGTAACTGGTGCAAAAGTAGAATTTCAACATAGTACAACAGGTGCTATTACAAGTGCTAACACGGTTTCTTTTACTAACGCAACTACATTATCAGTAGGGGCAAATTTAGTAAGTGGATCGTATTTTATTAGAGTAGAGAATCCAGATGGTAACGCAGGCCGTTCTAGTTCAGCGATATTAGCAGTATCAGCAGGACCCGTATGGCAAACATCTGCAGGTTCTTTAGGATCTGTTTCTGCTGGTGATAGTGTTAATCTTAATGCTTATGCTACAGAAGCTGATTCAGGCGCTTTAACTTATGCTTTAGTATCTGGTTCATTACCTGGTGGTTGTACTTTATCAACAAGTAATGATAGAGCATATATAACTGGAACAGAATCAGGCTCTTCCGCAACAACAACTTATACATTTTCAATAGAGGTAACGGATCCAGAGAGTCAAAAAGCTACAAGAGAATTTAGTATTACGGTAACTCACGGACTAAATAATGGAGGACAATTTAACTAATGGCTAGTACAAGAATTCAAAAAAATGGTTCATTCTCAACAAATAGTGGATATGTAACTAAATTTACTTTCAGTTGTTGGGTAAAAAGAAATGGTGCAGATTTAGGAACTTATAGTGGTTTATTTGCTTCAAGTAGAGATGACAACTGGGTGAATAGTAGATTTAAATTACATTTTAGAGATAGTGATAGACTTGGCTGGGAAATGAAGGATAGTGGTGGTTCAGATGATAATTCGTTTGAAACTAATATGCTTTTCCGAGATCCTAACGCTTGGTACCACATTGTCTTTACTTATGATGGAACTGAAGGAACGGAAGCTAATAGACTAAAGCTTTGGGTTAATGGGGTTGATATTAGAAATGATGGTGGTGGATTTTCTTCACTTAATGAAGCAGGTTCAGGTTTTGAATCATACCAAGATACAAATACGGTTCAGTACATAGGTGCTTATCCAAATAATAGTGGAACTTTTCTTTATTTGGACGGATATATGGCAGATGTTTATTACACCGTGGAAAATGTTTATACCGCAAGTACATTTGGTGAAACGGATGCTACGACAGGAGAATGGAAACCAAAAACAGATCCAAGTGTAACCTATGGCACAGGAGGTTTCAATCTTAAATTTGAAAATGCTGCTAACCTGGATTTAGATAGTGGAACTAATGGTTATACTTTTACAACAAATGGAACTTTAACACAAAGTATTGATAACCCTTCACACAACTTTGCCACATTACAACATTTATTTAAAGGACAAAATAATTTAACAATATCAACAGGTAGTAATAAAGCAGTAGAAGGTTCAAATAACTGGAGAGCAGCCTATTCAAGTATAGGTATGGATGCTGGGAAATTTTATTGTGAGGCAAAAATAACCTATCAAAGTGGTAATGAAGCTTATGTAGGTTGTGCTCACGAGGATCATATTAATGGAAATGCAAGTTATGGTGGCTCTTGGGGTGGTGTTCAACAAGAAGGTTATGACTATATAGGATATTCAGATAAATCAGTAGGAATGTATTCAAATGGTAATATAGACTATCCATCAACTATTAATGTTGGGGGTACTTGGCAATCTAGTGGAGATATAATAGGTATTGCTATGGATTTAGATAATAATAAAATTTATTTTTCCAAGAATGGAGTTTGGGCAAACGGATCAGGTGCTTGGGGAAGTTCAACTTTTGATTCAGGCGTTGGAGGACAAACAATAGCTTCAGGTCTGACTTTCTTTGGATTTTCTCCAAATGAAAGTACCTGGGAAGTAAATTTTGGTAATGGTTATTTTGGAACGACAGCAATTTCTAGTGCTGGAACAAATGCTTCTAATATAGGATCCTTTGAGTATGATGTCCCGACTGGCTATACAGCATTAACAAGTAAAGGATTAAACGAATAATGGCATACACAACAATTAATAAAAGTTCATCTTATTTTAGTACCGTTCAATATGCAGGTACTGGAGTAGATGATAGAGCTGTTACAGGAGTTGGTTTTGCTCCGGATTTCGTCTGGATTAAAAAAAGAAACGATTCCGATTGGCACGATTTAAACGATACCGTAAGAGGCGCTACTAAAGTTATATATACTAATGTAACCGATGCTGAAGATACTATTACAACTAGTTTAAAAGTTTTTGACTCTGATGGTTATACTCACGGAACAAATGGCCAAGTTAATGGTAGTGGTGGTAATTATGTTGGTTGGAATTGGAAAGCAGGAACAACATCAGGAATTGATGCTACAGGTGCAACAATAACTCCAACAGGTTATTCATTTAATGCTACATCAAAATTTTCAATAATTAAATATACAGGAAACGATACTAATAATGCTGCTGTACCACACGGCTTGGGCGTAGTACCGAATTTAATTATAATTAAAGATTTAAGTGGAACGGAACATTGGGCAGTCCATCATACAGGAATGTCAGCAAGTAAAATGGCGTATTTTAATTTAAACAATGCAGAGGAAACATCTCAATTTGGTTCAACTGCAAATACAAGTGTTTTATTCCATTTAGGAACTAATGCTATGGTTAATAGTAGCAGTAAAAATTATATTGCTTATTGTTTTGCAAATGTTAGAGGATATTGTAAATCAGATAGGTATGTGGGAAATAACTCAACAGATGGAGTTTATATTTTCACCGGATTTAGACCGGAATGGATGTTTATGAAACAAATTAATACAACTGGGAATTGGGCATTGATTGATGGTACAAGAGGTTATGCCAATGTATCAAATCATACATTAGCTACAAACTCAGCCAATGCAGAAAGTTCATATGGTGGTGGAGAAAATGTTTTTGGTGGTTCCAATAAAATGGATTTACTTTCCAATGGATTTAAAATTAGGGAAGCTAGTGCATATAATAATGCTTCTGGTGGAACATATATATACACAGCTTTTGGGCAATCAATAGTAGGAACAAATCAGATTCCTGGGACGGCAAGGTAAATAGAATATGGCTTATATAGGAAGACGACCTCAATACGGTGCTTTTGAAAAGCAGACTATAACTGCTGACAGCTCTACAACTACATTCACTTTGGATTATGTTGTAGGTTCTTCATCTTCAATGTTAGTATCTGTTGCTGGTGTTCCACAAGAACCTGGTGTTGCATATACACTTGCAGGTGGTGGTGCAAGTATAGTATTTGCAGAAGCTCCAACTACAGGTGATACGGTCTTTATCGTATTCCTTGGTGTTGCAATGGAAACACTTACGGTTGGAACTGGTACAATTACAAGTCAAACAGAAATTACAACTGCTTTACAAGCAACAGATATGATGTTGTATTATGATAATTCTGCTACAGGACTTAAAAAAATTAATCCTTCAACTTTATTAGCTAATCCGATTGACGCAAAACTTATTACAGAAAGAACAGCATTAGGTGCTTTGGCAGCTGATGGTGACCAACTTTTAATTTATGACGCTGACGCAGGTGTAATGAAAAAAGTTAATAAATCAAATATTGCTACCGTAATAACATACCCAACGGTTACAGGTGTGTCGGAAAGTACAATAGATATTTCTACTTTAACTACTATTACGGTTACAGGAACAGATTTTGTAAATGGCTGTAAAGTAGAATTTCAAAATTCTTCAACTGGTGCATTAACAACTGCTAGTACGGTATCACATACCAATGCAACTACTTTATCTGTAGGTGCAAATTTAACAAGTGGAACATATTTTATTAGAGTAGAAAATCCTGATGGGAATGCTGGTCGTTCAAGTTCAGCAATACTAACGGTATCAGGTGGACCCGTATGGCAAACAGCTGCAGGTTCTTTAGGAAGTGCTGCTGGTGGAGACGCAATAAGTTTCTCTGCTTACGCTACAGAAGCTGATTCAGGCGCTTTAACTTATGCTTTAGTATCTGGTTCATTACCTGGTGGTTGTTCATTATCAGTAGATAATAATATTGCCTATATAACAGGAACAGAATCTGGATCAGAGGATGAAACAACTTATACATTTAGTTTAGAAGTTACAGATCCAGAAAGTCAAAAAGCAACAAGGGAATTCACTATTACAATAACTCACGGTGCAAATAATGGAGGTCTATTTCATTAATATAAATATTAATAAATAAAAAGGAATTATGCCAAGTACAGCAATACATAGAACAAACGCTTCAACTGGAGACGCTCAAAAGTGTACCATATCATTTTGGTTTAAACGAGGTAGATGTGAACACGAACAAGCAATGGTAGCTTCTTATAGAGGTTCTACTACTAGATGGCAAATAAGATTTAAAAGTGATGATACAATGGATGTTGAATGGGGATATTCAAATTCTTGGTATAGTTTAATTACTACTAGAAAATTTAGAGATAGTTCAGCTTGGTACCATTGTGTGGTCGCTGTAGATTCTACTCAAGCAACAGCTGCTAACCGTACTAAGCTTTATATTAACGGAGTACAAGAAACAGCTTTTGGAACAGAAAATTATATACCACAAAATAATGATACACTAATGACATCAGCTTCAGACGAACAGATAATTGGGGCAAATGGAAGTATTAGTAGTTTGGGAAATTTCTATGATGGATATTTAGCTCTTGTTCAACTAGTAGATGGCGCACAATTGGCAGCCACAACTTTTGGGACATTGGATAGTTCATCAGGAGTATGGAAACCAAAAACTGCAGCTTATAGTACACCAGGAACCAATGGTTATTTTATGAAAATGGAAAATAGTGCTAATATGGATTTAGATAGTTCTTCTAATGCACATACATTTACTACGGTTGGAACTGGGTTGACTCAAACAAAGGATAATCCTTCAAATAATTTTCCGGTTCTTAATAGAATGTTATCAGCTCAAGGCACAAATTATTATACTCTCAGCAGTGCTGAATTAGATGGTGGAAATTTAGGTAGTAAAAACGGAACTAATGATAAATCATTCCCAGCTACTATAGCAGTACATAAAGGTAAATGGTATTGGGAAATTAAATTAATTGGAAATAGTAATACAAGAAATATAGGAATTGTAAGAAGTGATTTAAGACCGGATGGAAATGGTAATATTTACAATGGAACAAATACATCTAATGGAACGGTGAATACAATGAATTTTAATCCAAGAGGTTCAGTTGCTAATGTTATAATTACAGATAAAAATGATAGTGGCTCAGAAACATCATCAATGCCAAGTTCAGATTCGGATGCTATTGTTGGATGTTTTTTAGATATGGATAATGGAAAAATGGCTTGGCATTTAAATGGAACTTTAATTAATTCAGGTAATTCATTTAGTATACCAGATTGGGCTGATGGAGATTGGACAGAATTAGGTGCTTTCCCGTCTGCAAGACAGGATCATAATCAAGTAGGTTATTGGAATTTCGGTAATGGATATTTTGGATCTACAGCAGTTGCTTCGGCAGAAGCAGATGAAGGTGGTATAGGAGCATTTGAATATAACCCTACAGCAACAATAGATGGCTCCAGCCAAGATTTTAGAGCTATTTGTACAACAAATATTAAAACATATGGATAAGAGAGAATAAACAATTATGGCATATATTTCAATACACCCAACGGATCATTTTAAACCAAAAATTTATACAGGAAATGGAACAGCTTTTGGTAGTGGCGGAAATGCTATTACAGGAATTGGATTTGAACCTTCTTTCACTTGGATAAAAAGTAGAGGTGCAGGTGAAGAACACGTGTTAACAGACGCTGTTAGAGGAACTACTAAAATAATAAGAACAAACTCTACAGCTGCTGAATCTACAGCATCGGAAGGATTAAATACTTTTGGTAGTGATGGATTCACAATAGGAAATTCGGACCAATTCAACACTAATTCAGGAACTTATGTTTCTTATAGTTGGAAGGGTGGGGGAGCAGGTTCAGCTAATTCAGATGGAAGTATAAGTGCTACCGTTAGTGCAAATGCAGCTGCAGGTTTTTCAATAGTTAAATATACTGGAACAGGTTCTGCTGGAACTATAGGCCACGGTTTAAGTTCAGCACCAACAATGATAATACAAAAAAATTTAGCTGATACAGAAAATTGGCAAGTATACCATACAGCTTTTGGAGCTACAAAATATATGTTGTTAAATTCAGTTAATTCTTCCTCTTCTAATACTGCTAGGTGGAATGATACAGCACCTACAGCATCTGTTTTTTCAATTGGTACTGATAGTTCTACTAATGGTAGTGGAGAAGAATGTATTGCTTACTGCTTTGCAAATGTTAAAGGTTTTAGTAAGCACCATTTTTATATGGGTAATGGGGATGCTAATGGCCAATATGCTTATACAGGCTTCAAACCAGCTTTCGTTATGCTAAAAAATCGGGATGATGGTGCTAGTGGAGATGAATGGTTTATGATTGATAGTGCAAGGTCAACTTACAATCCAACAGGAAAAAAAGTATCTGCTCATTTATCTAATGCAGAAACAGCAGCAAGTTGGGTTGATTTAGATTTTCTTGCTACAGGTTTCAAAATCAGGACTGATGACGCTGGATTAAATGAAGGCGGAGATGTTTTTCTGTATATGGCATTCGCTCAAGAACCACTGGTTACTTCAACTGGTTTAGCAGCGACAGCTAATTAATTTCATAATGGCAAGTAGTCATATCATTATTTGACTTCCATACGAAGATATAATAAATAGTGGTATGGAATTTAAAGGAAAAATAGTGTTATGGCACACGAACAAACAAAAGTAAAAACATCATCACTAGGAACTGGTAGTGTAACTACTAATACTATCAAAGATGGTGCTATTACTTCACTTAAAATCGATTCAAGTACGGTTATTTCAAATACCAAAAGTGGATTAACTGCTAGTGAGCCTACATTTTCAAGTTTAACTCCTACATTAGCTGACCCTAATTCAAATACAACAATCACAATTACTGGAACAAATTTTGTTGCTGTGCCACAAGTATGGTGGTTAAATACAGGAACAGGTGCTAGAACAAGATCCGGTGTAGTATCATTTACAAGTTCAACAGAAATTACAGCACAATTTCAATCAGGATTGGCTGCAGGAACATATCAAGCAATTATTGAAAATGCAACAGGATTAGGTGTTAAAGGTTCTACGAATATTACATATTCAATTGCACCAAATTGGATAACAGCTACAGGTACTTTAGGCACTATACAAGAAGGAGAATCAGTTAGTACATCTGTATTAGCTGTAGATGATGATAGTACAGCAGTATCAAGTTATGCTGTAACTTCTGGTGCTTTACCTAGTGGAGTATCTTTAAATGCTTCTACTGGTGCAATTACAGGTACAATGCCTTTAGTTAATGCTGATACAACATACAATTTCACAATTACAGCAACGGATGATGAATCACAACAAACAGCTCGTGCTTTTAGTTTAACTGCTCAGGATTTTGCTATTACACATTCTGCCCAATTTTATTCTAATACGGTACTGAAACGAACCAATGTTTCTACTTCAACAAACCAAAAAACAGGTGCTTTTTCAACTTGGATTAAAAAATGTAATATAGATGGAACAGGTGGCGGAATTATATCAGGTTGGGCAGGCAGTAGCAGTAATGCAACTATTATTTATTTTGATAGCGACCATAGACTTTGCTTTTATGAAGTTCAAAGTGGTTCTACTGCCGCATTTTTAAGAACACCAAATATTTTTAAAGACCCAAGTGCTTGGTACCATATCGCATATTTAATAGACACTACTCAAGCAACTGCTGCCGACCGAGTAAAATGCTATGTTAATGGAACTCAAATCACTAGCTTTCATTCAGGCGGAACAACTCAACCTGCTCAAGATTTAACTTTAAAAATATTTGCGGAATCAACTTCTTTAGATTTAGGACAAGATACATCAGGTTCTCCACATCATTTGAATGGATATTTGTGTGAAACGGTTTTTATAGATGGAACAGCAAAAGTGATAACAGACTTTGGGGAATTTGATTCCGATAGTCCATCCATTTGGAAGCCAGTATCTGTTTCAGGATTATCAGGAGATAAAGGCGCTAATGGATTTTATTTAGATTATAAGGATTCTGCAACCCTTGGCAATTGTGCTTATGGTGGAACAGATTTTACAAATTATAATTTAACTGCAACTGACCAGGCAACGGATACACCGGTTAATAATTTTTGTACAATGAATCCTTTAACAAATGGAAGCTATATTACTTTAACTGAAGGAAATCTTCTTGTTACAGGTAATAGTGGAACAGACCAAGCAAGTATTTATGGAACTTTATCTGCTAATAGTGGTAAGTGGTACGCTGAAGCTAAAATAACGGTAGGTGGCACAGATTCATATCCTTTAGTTTGTATATCTCATATTGATGATGAGCAATATGGTAGTCGTAATAATGGCGGAAATGATGATCCTGGTCGCCATAATACTGCTTCTGGATGCTATAGAGCAAATGGAGATAAACGGTCAAATAATGTAACCACAAGTAGCTGGGGAAATACTTTTGATGATGATGATATTATTTCGATAGCTATTGATTGTGATAATGGAGCAACCTATGTAGCAAAAAATGGAACTTGGGAAAACTCTGGCGATCCAACTTCAGGTGCTTCTAAAACTGGAGCATTAGTTACTTGGACACCAGCGAATGAAGATAAGTCTACCTTTAGCGATAGCCAATATAATAGTTCTTCTAGTAATTGGAATTTTGGTAGTCCAACTTATGCTAATTCTTCAGACGCTGCTGACGCAAATGGATATGGTGCTTTTGAATATGCACCACCGACTGGCTACTTTGCATTATGTACAAAAAATTTAGCGGAGTACGGATAGGATATTAATATGGCTTATGCAACAATAAACGATCCAACAGCTCATTTTGTAGTTAAGACTTGGACTGGAACGGGAGCAAGTAATGCTCTAACTTTTGGTGGAGCAACTGCTATGGAGCCAGATTTAGTTTGGATAAAAAATAGAAGTACCAATTATGACCACCACTTATATGATTCAACGAGAGGTGTACAATTAAGTTATCCAATTAATAATGCTGAAGCTGAAGCTACGAAAACAACAGGTTTAACTGCTTTTGGTAGCGATGGTTTTACCGTTGGTGATGATAATGGAGTAAATAAGAGTGGTGATGGTATAGTTGCTTGTAGTTGGAAAGAATCTGCTACAAGTGGTTTTGATATAGTTCAATTTGAAGGAAATCAAACGGCTAGAACGATTAGTCATTCACTTTCTGCTGTACCAAAATTTATAGTAATTAAAAATAGAGAATATAATGATGGAGGACATATATATCACGTTGAAAATGGTGCAAGTTGTACAATGGAAGTTGCAACAACTGGTGGAAAAAATTGTAGTGGTGTAACTGGTATATGGAATGATACAACTCCAACAGATTCAGTTTTTTCAGTAGGTGATAATGGAAATATAAACAAAACTGGCGATAATATCATTGTTTATCTTTGGGCTGAAAAACAAGGCTTCAGTAAATTTGGGAAGTATAAAGGCAATGGAACCTCATTGGGTCCATTTGTTTATACAGGCTTCAAACCAGCTTGGGTTATGTGGAAAAATGACGCTGCTGGTGCTCATTGGCATTTTTCAGACCATAAACGATCCCGTTATAATGGCGAACACGGTGTTTTAAAAGCAAATGCAAATAATACAGAATATACTGGAGACGCTGCTGAGAGCATTCATATGTATTCTAATGGTTGGCAAGCAACAGGTTCAACGAATAATAATACCAATTATAGTGGGAATACCTACATATATGTTGCTTTCGCTGAAACTCCTATGGTAAATTCTTCCGGAATTCCTTGTAATGCTAGATAAGAAAAGATTATAAATATAGAATAAAGAGAGATAGGAACAATGCCTTTAACAAAAATAACAAGTTCAGGAATAACAGATAGTGCTGTTACCACAGAAAAGATATTAGATGGTACGGTATTAGACGCTGATATTGCGTCAGCTGCTGGGATTTCTCCTAGTAAGTTTGGTTATAATGTAACTCAACCTGCAGTAACCAGTTTTACACCTGAAATTTTAGATAATTCTGAAGGAGGAACGATTACTATTACAGGCACAGGATTTGTATCTGTTCCTAATGTAGAATTTCAAAATCAATCAACAGGTGCGATTACATTAGCAAGTACGGTTAGTTTTACTTCTTCAACATCAATAACTTGTACAATAGGGGCATTTACTGCTGGAACTTATAAGATTAGAGTAGAGAACCCAGGAGGTTTAGCTGCTGTAGGTTCAACTATATTGACAGGTTCAGGAGAACCAACTTGGCAAACATCTGCAGGTTCTTTAGGAAGTTTTGCAAAGAGCGCTTCAGATTTAAGTTATTCAGCATATGCAACTGAACCAGATTCTGGTGCAATTACATATGCTCAAGTATCAGGTACTTTACCACCAGGATTAACTTTATCAACAAGTAATGATAGAGCATATATAACTGGAACTCATACTGGATCAGAAACAGAAGCAACAACCTATACATTTAGTTTAGAAGCTACAGATCCAGAAAGTCAAAAGACAACAAGGTCTTTTAGTTTATCGGTAACGGTTAGTATGAGCAATGGAGGAGGATTCTGTTAAAGAATAGATAATTATGGCCACAACATCAATTCAAAGAAGTAGAACAGAAGGTACTACAAAAACAAAATTTACTTTGTCAATGTGGGTTAAAAAATCAGCTAATAATGCAAAATATTTATTAGTAAATTATACTGACGATAGCAATAGAGGACTTATTCAATTTGGTGGTAGTGATGATTTTTTATTTCAAAGTAAATATTCAAATAGTAATAATGCTGTTATACAAACAAATAGACAATTTAGGGATTTAAATTCTTGGTATCATTTTGTTTTAACCGGAGATAGCACTTTAGCTACAGCTGCCGACCGAACAAAACTTTATGTAAATGGAGTTAGAGAAACAAGCTTTGCTGCTGAAACACAAATAACTCAAAACGGTAATTTTTATCTTAACGAAGCAACAACAAATGGTTTTCGTATTGGTGAAAAAGGCGATGGTAGTGATTATTTTGATGGTTATATGGCTCACGTTCATTTCTGTGATGGCTATGCTTATGAAGCTTCTTCTTTTGGTGAAACGGATGCTACGACAGGAGAATGGAAAGCAAATACAGGTCCAAGTGTTACCTATGGAACCAACGGTTTCTTTTTGAAATTTGAAGATTCTTCTAATTTAGATTTGGATAGTTCAGGTAATGCACTTACATTCTCAACAAATGGAAATTTAATACAAACAGAGGATACTCCAGATAACATTTTTCCTACTTGGAATCCACTCGGTGCCACGGTTGTGAGTTATAAAAACGCAGGTAATACTATCTATAATTCAACTAATTGGCAAAATTCATATTCAACATTAGGAATGACAAAAGGAAAATGGTATGCAGAATTTAAAACTTTAAATGCTGATAAAGCTGTTGTTGGAATAACTCCAGTCAATGCTTCAGCACAATCAACTATGGATGGAATTTCCAGCACCAATAAAAGGTTTGGTTATGGAGATGGAAATAGAGATGGAAGAGTTTTATCTTATAATGGTGGAGCAGGAACAAAATCTACAGGTGGTTCTGATACTACTTATTCATCAGGAAGTATAGCTGCAAATGATATTATAATGGTTGCTGTAGATATGGATAATTTTATTATTTGGACAGGAGTTAATGGAACTTGGAATAATTCTGCAACAGCAACAGAAATACAAAATGGGACAACAACAAATGCTATGTTCACAGGATTTAATTCTACAAGTGATACTTGGCATTTCGCAGGAACCGTAGAAAATAGTACATTGGAAGCCAATTTTGGAAATGGATATTTCGGAACATCAGCAATATCTTCACCAAATTCAGATTCCGCTAGTTTGGGAAAATTTAAATATACCGTTCCTACTGGCTATTATGCGCTATGTACAAAAAATTTAAATACACAGGGATAAACAATTATGGCTTATACAGCAGTAGATAAACATACAGCACATTTTAATATTAAACTCTATAGTGGAACAGGAAGTTCTAATGCTATTACAGGTGTAGGTTTTCAACCTGATTGGGTGTGGTTTGATAATAGATCCACAGGATTAGCCAAAGAAATGTACGACAGCGCTAGAGGTGTAGAAAAAAAGATAACCTCTAGTGATAACGGTGCTGAAAGTACGGAAGTTGGATTAACTGCTTTTGGAGCAGATGGATTCACTTGTGGTGCTAGAAACCAAACTAATAAAGATGGCGATGGTATTACAGCTTGGAGTTGGAAAGCAGGTGGAGCAGGTTCAGCAAATTCAGATGGAGCAACAAGTTCTACCGTTAGTGTTAATACAACAGCAGGATTTTCAATAGTTAAATGGACAGGAACTGGAAGTACAACAACAATAGGTCACGGATTAGGTGTTGTTCCTAAAATGGTTATATTTAAAAATACAAGTAGTGCTGTAGATTGGAGAGTTTATCATACAATACTAGGTAATACTCATAGATTATGTTTAAATGATAATTCAGCAAGTTCTGATGATGATAGTGCCTTTAATGACACTTCACCTACTTCAAGCGTTTTTACAGTTGGAGGTAGTACAAGCACTAATGCTGGAACTATGATTGCTTACTGCTTTGCAGATGTAAAAGGCTTTAGCCGTATTGGTTCTTATACAGGAAATGGGGCTGCTGATGGAACATTTAGTTATACTGGCTTTAAACCGACTTGGGTATTATTAAAAATCTATAGTTCAACAGATAGTTGGTTTATTTTTGATACGGCAACATCAATAGCAGGTGGTAATAATCCTAACTCATATTATCAGCGACCAAATGAAACTTCAGCTCAAGGTACCTCATCTTCATTATCAATGGACCTATATAGTAATGGTTTTAAATGTAGAAATACTGATACAGCATTAAATAGTTCCGGTGCAACCTATGCTTATTATGCAATAGGCCAAACTTTAGTAGGTTCAAATAATATAACTGCAAAGGCTTGTTAATGAATATATTTAAAAAAATAAAAAAATGGATTATAGATTCTTATGAGAAACCTTTAGTTCTTAAAGATGAATTAAAAATTAAAGATTTAGAAAAGAAAACTAAAATACAATTAGAAAAGTTAGGTCGTAAATTAGGTGTTGAGTTAGATAGACGCTTAACAAAATCTAAACTTATTAATAAGATAAAAAAAATTCATAGAGAAAGGTAATATTATGGCACGAACTACACAAAAAACGGCCAAGAATATTACGATTGACCAAGGCTCAACCTACAGCGAAGAATTTACGGTAACATCTGATGGAGATACAGCTGTTAATATAACAGGTATGACGGTTGCAGCTCAAATTAGAAAAAATTATTCATCAGCTAATGCTTCTTGTAATTTTACAACAGAATTGGTTACACCTGCAAGTGGTATTTACAGATTAAAATTAACTAGTGCTCAAACCGCAGCTCTTACTGATGGTAGATATGTATGGGATGCTGAATTGACTTTAAATGATAGTACACTAGAAAGAGTACACGGAGGAATTGCTACGGTCACTCCTGAAGTAACCAAGTAATGAAACAGATATGTCAAAAGACCTTGAGAAATTTTTTAACTTAATAACCGAGGCTAAACAAAGAAGAAATGAGCCTAAAAACGATACAGAAAAGTTATTAAATAAAAATCAATTTCATATTAAAGTTAAAGCAACTGAATTAAAAGATTTCTTTACTGCTTTAGAAGATGAGAAAAATAAATTACTAGAGCAAAAGCAAAAAGATAAAGAGAAATTACAAGAATTAGAAGAAATTTTATTTTCTAAATTACCTTCACCTAGAAAAACAATCAAAGAAGAAAAACCGGTAGTTAAAAATCTATCAGGTCCTAAAAAACCTGAGCCTGAAGAAACTAATTTAGAATCAATTAGAGAAGCTGTAATGCAAGCTAATCAAGCTTTATTAATTAAAGAAGATGAGCCTGAAGATTTAGTAAATCAAAGTGCTGGTGAAATAACAACACCAACAATTGGTAGTGATGAAAAAGCAACAGAAATAGAAATTAATACGGAAGATGTTATTAAAGAATTATCTAAAATATCTACCAACACAGGTGTTATATTAAATAAAGATATAGATAGTGTTGAAGAATTAAAAAAAGAATTTATACATTTTAAAAAATTAGTAACCCAACAATTAGAAAGTTTAGGTGGTGGCGGTGGTGCAGCTAGTGAAGATGTAGATTTATCTGAGGTAGCTCAAGATATAATACCAGACACTAACAATTTAAGAAATTTAGGTAGTGCTGCTAAAAGATGGAAGAAAGCATACCTTGCCAGTCAAACAATTGATATAGGGGGTGCAGAAATTTCATCTGATGGAACTGGTGCAATTTCTATTGCGGCTACTGGTGCAACTTTACCTGAAGGTTCTAAAGCAGGTGCAAATAAACTTGCGGTTACAGGAACTGGTGGTAGAACAGGCGGAATTGTAATTCAAAAGATACCTTTATATACAAGAGCAGGAGGATTATCTGAAGCGGCAACAAACTTTGAGTTTAATGCTACAATTGATACAGCACGACCTTTTACAGATAAATCAACCTATAAGTTATCAAACGGATCAACCTTGGGGGAAACAGATACATTGACATTGTTTCAATTATAAGAAGGAATAAATATAAAATATGGCAGCTAAAACACCGATAAGAACGATATTTACTGATGGCGTAGCAACAGGTTTAGCAGAATTTCAATCTGGTGAATTTATTGACTATCAATTAGGTGGTACTGGTGTAACTGCTTTAGGTACAGCCGGTCAAGTTTTAAAAGTTAATTCAGGTGCAACAGCATTGGAATGGGGTGGTGTTGAAGCTGTATTAAATATTGAAGGCTTACCTGACGGAACAGGTATCACGGTTGTAGGAACTGATAAGTTAGCATTGTCAGATGGTGGTACTGAAAAACAAGTTAACATATCTCAATTAGGAACAATCTTTGCAGGTGATACTCAAACACTTACAAACAAAACTATAAGTGGTGCTTCAAATACACTTTCAAATATAGGAAATTCTTCATTAACTAATTCAGCAGTAACCGTAGGTTCAACTTCAATATCTTTAGGTGGAAGTTCTACAACACTTGCTGGTATTACAAATTTAACTGCTGGTGGAATTAATATAACAGGAAATTCAATTACTTCCGCTGATTCAACTATTATTGAAATGGGTGAAGGTCTATCGGTAACTGGAAACTTAACCGTTTCTGGTAATATGACCGTATCAGGAACAACTACATCTTTATCAACTACAAACACAGCAGTAACCGATAATTTATTAGAATTAAATAGTGGTGTTGGATCTAACAGCGATGATAGTGGTATTATTATAGAAAGAGGATCAACTGGTGATAATGCAATATTAATGTGGGATGAAAGTGGAGATGAATTTACTTTTGGTACTACAAGTGCAACAGCAGCTTCAAATGGAAATTTAACTACTACGGATGCTAATTTAAGAGTAGCACAATTAACAGCAAATACTATTACAGGTAATGCTGTTAAAGATGAAGATGATATGGCAAGTGATTCTAATACTCACTTGGCAACACAACAAAGTATTAAAAAATATGTTGATGATTCAATATTAACAAAAGACAATACAGATGAAATTGCTGAAGGTGAAAACAATCTTTATTATACAGACGCAAGATTTGATACAAGACTTGCAACTAAAAATACAGCAGATTTAACTGAAGGTTCAAATTTATATTATACGGACGCAAGAGCAGACGCTAGAATTGCGGCTAATATAATTGATGAGGATGCTATGGGTACTGATAGTGCCACAAGAGCACCATCGCAACAATCAGTTAAGGCTTTTGTTGCTTCACAAATTTTAACTAAAGATAACACCGATGAAATAACTGAAGGTTCAACTAACCTTTACTACACAACAGCTCGTTGGGATACTAAAATGGCAGCAGCTGATACAGGTGATTTAGGAGAAGGTTCAAATTTATATTATACAGACGCAAGAGCTGACGCTAGAATCGCAAATAATATTATTGATGAAGATAATATGGCAACTGATTCTGCAACAAGAGCACCTTCTCAACAATCAGTTAAGGCTTATGTAGATTCTAAAACAACTGCTGAAATAATGGAAGATATTGCTGGGGCTATGGTTGCAGGAAATACTGAATCATTAATTACGGTAACTTATGATGATACAGATGGAACAATAGATTTTGCCGTAGATAATAACCTTGCTAATTATGATAATTCAAGTTCAGGATTTATCACAGGTCTTTCAACTGCAACATTAACAAATAAAACTTTTGATGTAGATGGAACAGGAAATAGTTTATCAAATATTGCAAATGCAAATATTAAAGCAGCTGCAGCTATAGACGCAACTAAAATTGCTGATGGATCAATTACAAATACAGAATTCCAATATTTAAATGGTGTATCTTCAAATGTTCAAACACAATTAGACGCAAAAGCGACAAATTCACAATCAATTGCTTTCTCTCTTGCTCTAGGATAGTATAAATATGCTAGAAGGAATAAAGGTAATCTAATGGCAGAACCATCAACAAGAGAAACATTAAAACAATACGCATTAAGAAATCTAGGTAAACCGGTCATTGACATCAATGTAGATGATGACCAGTTAGAAGATAGAATTGATGAAGCGTTGCAATATTTTGCTCAATATCATTATGATGGTGTTGAAAGATGTTATCTCAAATATAAATTTACAGAAGCTGATAAAACTCGTATGAAAAGTTCCGAAGGGGACTCTACGGTTACAGCAACTAAAGATGGTGTGACCACTTCTTACACAACACAAAATAATTATATTGTAGTACCTGAAACCGTATTATCGGTTACAAGAATACTCCCTTTATCTGATAGACATAACAATAATATGTTTGATATTAGATACCAATTAAGATTAAATGATTTATATGACTTTTCATCTACATCAATAATCCATTATGATATGGTATTAAGACATTTAGATTTTTTAGACCATATATTAGTAGGTGAAAAACCTATTAGATTTAATATGCACAATAATAGATTGTATATAGATATGGATTTTAAAAATGATATATCTGTTGATGAATATATTATAATTGAATGCTATAGACGATTGGATCCATCATCTAACACCGATGTTTTTAATGACATATTCTTAAAAAGATATGTAACCGCTTTGTTTAAAAAACAATGGGGAAGTAATTTAAGTAAATTCAATGGTGTGGCTATGATGGGAGGAGTAACTTTAAATGGTGCAGACATATTTAATCAGGCAAACCAAGACATTGAAAAGTTAGAAGAGGACATTAAGAAAAATTTTGAAACGCCAGTAGATTATATGATAGGATAATCTAATGCCAACTAATGTATTTTTTGAGCGAGGTGGCACAACAAGTGAGAAAAGGTTATTAGAAGATTTAATAGCCGAGAATATACAAATACACGGCCACGATTGCTATTATCTTCCACGAAAATTAATCAATAGGGATCTAATCCTTAATGAAGATACACTAGCGAAATTCAATACTGCTTATCTAATTGAAATGTACTTTGAAGGCGACAGCTTCCAAGGTGAACAAGAGATGATGAGTAAGTTTGGATTAGAAATTAGAGAAGATACAACCTTTGTTGTTTCAAAACGAAGATTTGAAGAATTAGTATCTGATAATGCAAATCTTATAGCTGCAGGACGACCTAACGAAGGCGATTTAATATATCTGCCTTTTATGAAATCCTTTTTTGAGATTTTATTCGTAGAGGATCAGGAACCATTCTTCCAATTAAATAATTTACCAGTTTATAAATTAAGAGTTACTAGATTTGAATATGCTTCTGAAAAAATTGATACAGGTGTTGCAGACATTGACGCATTGGAAACTTCAAGGTCAATGGATATGCTTAATTATAAAACGACACTTGAAGATGGTAGTGGGTCATTACAAATGGAATCTGAATATGGAACATTTTACTTTATTGGAGAAGATTTTAGTATAGAAACACAATCTAAAGACGCAGCTGATAATACAGCATTTGAAACAGACGCTGGATTTGATACCGTTTCAACCGGCGATGACATATTAGACTTTACAGAAAGAAACCCATTTGGAGAAATTGACGAAGGATTTTAGATGTTAGGAACACATTTTTATCACCAAACATTAAGACGATTAGTTATAGGATTTGGAACAATCTTTAATAACATTGTTATTCAAAGAAAGAATAGCTCTGGTGCTGTTGTACAAAGTATAAAAGTTCCTTTAGCATATTCTCCTAAAGAAAAGTTTTTAGCAAGATTAGAACAACAATCAGACCTTTCAGATAGACAGGTTGCAGTTACTTTACCTCGTATGGGGTTTGAGATTGCTGGAATTAATTATGATTCTACTAGAAAATTAACTAGAGTCAAAAAATTTAGAGCAGTTAAAACATCTAATTCAACACATTTAGATTATAATTATGCACCTGTTCCTTATAATATAAGTTTCAATTTATATAGTTTTACCTCATCAGCTGAAGGTGGTCTACAGATTATAGAACAAATATTACCTTATTTTCAACCTGACTATACGGTTACGGTTAATATTATACCAGAATTGAATATAAAAAGAGATGTTCCAATTATTCTAAATAGTGTTAATTATGAAGATATTTACGATGGATCATTTGCAAATAGAAGAACGGTTAATTATACATTGAATTTTACTGCTAAAACATATCTATATGGACCAATACATACAGGTAGGGTTATTAAAGAAACTCAAGCTGATATGTACACGGATACAACTAGCACAGAAAAAAGAGAAGAAAGAATTATAGTGGTTCCAGACCCTACTACAGCAGACGCTGATGATGATTTCGGGTTTACTACTACTATTACTACTTTTGCAGACGCAAAAAATTATAACCCTTCAACTGATTCAGATGAATAAATAATATAAATATAAGAGAGAGAATTAAAATATGGCCTTATCAAAAATTAAAACAGGAAGTATAACTGATAGTGCGGTTACAACTGCTAAAATAGCAGATGGTACTATTGTTAATGCTGATGTAAGTTCAAGCACAACAATTGACGCTACTAAATTGGCGGTTACGGTTACCTATCCTACAATATCATCAATCAGTACAAGTTATATTGCTCCAGCAACAGCAACAAGTTTTAATATAACAGGATCAAATTTTGATACTGGAGTTCAGGTATGGGCTGAAAAGAGTGATGGTACTTTTATATCTGCTAATTCAATAACTCGTAATAATGAAACTTCACTAACGGTTAATTTTACTTTGGCTGCTGAAGGAGATTATTATTTAAGAATTGAAAGGTCTGATGGTTTATCTGTTCGTTCTAGTACAGCAATATTGGGAGTTAATAATGATCCAACTTGGACAACAAGTTCAGGTACATTAGGAAGTGTTGCAGGTGGCGGATCAATGAGTTTTAGTGCTTACGCTACAGAAACAGATTCAGGACCAATCACTTATGCTTTAGTATCTGGTTCTTTACCAGGAGGTGCTACTTTATCAACAAATAATAGTATTGCATATATTACTGGAACAGAAACAGGCTCTACAGCAGAAACAACATATACTTTTTCATTGGAAGCAACCGATGATGAAAGTCAAAAGGCAACTAGAGAATTTAGTATAACGGTAACACACGGTGCAAATAATAGTGGCCAATTTAATTAATATAAATATTATTTAATAGGAAAAATTTATGGCAAATACATATGTAGAGAGAACAATCGCAACTGGTTCTTCACCAACCAAATTAACCATATCTATGTGGATTAAAGGGATGGCTGATCCTGGTGCCGCAGTACAAAGAAGTTTCTTTGGTTTTAGAGATAATGGTGATACTGACCGTTTTTTTAATATCTATATGTCATCTAATGGAAGTTTATATGCGTATTGGAAAGATTCCTCTTTGGTATTTACTTTAGGAACTATGCAAAAATTTAGGGACCCTAATGCTTGGGGACATTTTGTTCTGGCAATGGATACAACGGATGCTACAGCTGCAGACCGAGTAAAAATGTATTGGAACGGAGAAAGAATTACAGCCCACGAAGATAGTTTAGATACAATAACTCAAAGCAAAGTAATGGATATTTTAGGTGATACTGATGGTAGAATTACCGTTGGTGCTGCTAAAACAGGTTCAACCTGGCATTATTGGGATGGCTGTATATCACAAGTTCAATATGTAGATGGTTTAGCTTTGGCACCAACAGAATTTGGTGCTGTGGATGCTACAACAGGAGAATGGAAAGTTGGTACTGCAAGTTATGCTACACCAGGAACCAATGGATTCCATTTGAAATTTGAAAATAGTGCCAACCTAGATTTAGATTCATCTTCTAATGCACATACTTTTACAACAAGTGGAACTTTAACTTCAACAGAGGATAGTCCAAGTAATAATTTTGCTATAATAAACCCAGTACAAGTTGAGGGTGGGGGTTCTCCTGCTTTAACATTTGCTAATGGAAATACAAAGGTAACAAGAAGTGGAAATTGGCGAGGACATATGAGTTCAATAGGTGTCAATAAAGGAAAATGGTATTGGGAAATTAAATGTACGGGAAATGTAGCTTTAGGTATTGGAAAATTTGGCGGAGATGTTGATAATTGGACTTATCTTGCAGGTGGTCAATCTTGGTTAGGAGATAAAAATGATGTTTGGATATTATATAATAATGCTTCTAGTCAAGTTAAATATACTGGTGGTTCTTCTGGTGGAAATTGGGGTACGGTAACTGGAGACGCTGAAATTGTAACCATTGCTTTTGACGCAGATAATGGAATAATTTGGACAGGTAATGGTGGTACTTGGCACGAATCTGCAACTGAAGCTGAAATAGAAGCAGGAACAACTACTAATGCTATGTATTCAGGAATAACAATAGGAAATGACCACTTTGGTTCAATAGGTGCAGTAGAGAATGGAAATTTAGAATATAATTTTGGTAACGGATACTTCGGAACAACAGCAGTGTCTAGTGCTGGGACAAATGCTTCAGGATTTGGAATTTTTGAGTATGATGTACCTGCAGGTTTCACAGCGCTCTGTACGAAAGGACTTAACGAATAATGGCTTATACAACAATAGATAAACATACAACTTATTTTAATTCAATTGCATATGCTGGAACAAGTTCAGGTGCTAAAGCGGTAACAGGTGTTGGACACCAACCAGATTTGATTTGGTTTAAACAAAGGGATGCTACAAGATCCTGGGTTATGATAAATTCTGTGCGTGGAGTGGGCAAGGCACTTGCTTCTGATGGTGAAGCAGCTGAACAAACAAATGCAAATTATTTAGCCAGTTTTGATTCTGATGGATTTACTACAGGCTCAACGCAAGATAATGGAACTAATACAAATGGTGGAACTTATGCAGCTTATTGTTGGAAGGCTGGAACGACATCAGGAATTGACGCAACAGGAGCAGATATAACTCCAACATCTTATTCTATGAATGCAACTTCCGGTATTTCAATTATTAACTATACAGGAAATGGAACTGATGGAGCTAAGATTGCTCACGGATTAGGAGCTATCCCTGAGCTGATGATAGTTAAACGATTATCAAATTCAAATTACTGGGCAGTTTTTCATAAAAGCGACGTAACAGATTATCTAGTATTCGGTACAACTGCTGCTTTCAGCGATGCTCCAATATGGAAAGATACTATGCCTACTTCAATCTATTATCAAACTGATAATTCTGGTTCGGTTAATGCAAGTGGAGACCAGATGACTGCTTGGTGTTTTAAATCTATACCTGGCTTTAGTAAGATTGGTTCTTATCTTGGGAATGGAAATGCAGATGGAAATTTTGTGTATACCGGCTTTAAGCCAGCTTTCATAATGATAAAATATGCTTCAGGTGGTGGTACAGGTCCTTGGAATATATACGATAATAAAAGCAAAGGTTACAATACGGAAAATGATTATGTTCAAGCTAATACAACAAGCTCTGAAAATTCTGATGGAAACCAACTAGATATTTTGTGTAATGGATTTAAATTCAGATCCAATGATGGTGATTCAAATACAAGTGGTGGTACATATATCTATTATGCAGTAGGCCAAACTTTAGTAGGTTCAAATAATATTCCAAATACGGTACATTAGGCTTTATAGTTTTTAATACATTATAAATAATATTATGAGTAAATTGGATGATAAATTAAATACGATTCTAGGTGTTCCTGCAACATCTTCAAATGAACCTGCAAAGGTTCCAGTTCCTAGAAAAGAAGATAAAAATAAGCAAGACATAGAAAACGATTACAAGTATAGTAGAGAAAACTACTATAACTTAATAGAGCGTGGTCAACAAGCAATACAAGGTATTTTAGATATTGCTGAGGCTGGTCAGCATCCAAGAGCATATGAGGTTGCAGGTAATATGATTAAACAGGTCGCTGACACCGTTGATAAATTACAAGACTTACAAGGTAAGTTAAAACTCTTAAAAGATGTTCCTAATAAAACTACAACAAATGTTAAAAATGCTTTGTTTGTAGGTTCATCTGCTGAACTCCATAAAATGCTTGCTAAAAATAAAAAAAGGTCTGACAAAGAAGATAAAGATTTTAAACAAGCTAAGACCGTATCGGAGCAATCACAGGACAATTTAGAACCAATCTATGATACCCCTACTACTAGTCCTATGTCGGACGAGTAATGAAAATCTATAAAGCAAGAAAAAATCATCCTTTAAAACAAGTCTTTCTTATAAGTAATTTAACTTATATAAGTAAGAGACCTTGGCCATCATTAATGAATGGTGAGGAGATGGAGGACCCAATAGAGGTTATTCAACATAGTATTAGTGATAAACCAAGGTTAGGTAATAATGGAACACCTTATAAAGAAAAAAAATATTCTATTAAAAAAGGTTCTAGTAGAATAAATGCGGCCGTACATAAAGGGTATGACGCAATAGAAGGAATAATAATTAATGCCTGAAAGAGAAGCATATTTAGGAAATCCTAATCTACAAAAAGCAAATGTAGAAAGAGAATATACAAAAGCAGAGATTGTTGAGATACAAAAATGTATGGACAATCCTGTATATTTTATTGAGCATTATTTAAAAATTGTTTCTATTGATGAAGGTCTAGTGCCTTTTCATATGTATGGTTTTCAAAAAGAAATGGTGGATACATTCCACAATAACAGATTTACAATTTGCAAATTACCTAGACAATCAGGAAAGTCAACCGTTATCATTGCATATCTATTGCATTATGTAATATTTAATCCCAATGTTAATGTGGCTATACTTGCTAACAAATCATCAACAGCAAGAGATTTATTACAAAGATTACAATTATCTTATGAGAATTTACCTAAATGGTTACAACAAGGTGTATTAAATTGGAACAAAGGTTCTTTAGAATTAGAGAACAATAGTAAAATACTCGCAGCTGCCACATCTTCAAGTGCAATTCGGGGCGGATCATATAATATTATTTTCCTAGACGAGTTTGCTTTCATACCTGCTAATATTGCTGAACAATTTTTTAGTTCAGTTTATCCTACAATTTCTTCTGGTAAATCTTCTAAAGTAATTATGGTATCAACACCACACGGAATGAATATGTTTTATAAAATGTGGAATGATTCAATACATAAAAGAAATGATTATAAACCAATTGAAGTACATTGGAGTGAAGTACCAGGTAGAGATGATAAATGGAGAGAACAAACAATAAGAAATACTTCCGAGGCACAATTTGCTTCCGAGTTTGAATGTGAGTTTGTAGGTTCAATTGATACATTAATCAATCCTTCAAAACTTAAAACAATGTCGCATTTTACTCCTAAAACTTCTAATGCAGGATTAGATGTTTATGAAAATCCTGTTAAAGGTAGAGAATATATTATGACGGTTGATGTTGCCAGAGGTTCAATAAAAGATTATTCAGCCTTTGTTGTATTTGATGTTTCAAGTATGCCTTATAAGATAGTAGCAAAATTTAGAGATAATGAAATCAAACCATTATTGTTTCCACATACAATAGAGAAGGTTGCCAAAGCATATAATATGGCTAATGTTTGTGTTGAGGTAAATGATGTAGGTCATCAAGTAGCAGACGCATTACAATTTGAATTAGAATATACAAATCTTTTAATGTGTCAAATGAAAGGCCGTGCAGGTCAAATATTGGGTGCAGGATTTTCAAAAAGAGGAACTCAAATGGGAGTTCGTATGACAAAACAAGTAAAAAGAATAGGGTGTGCTAACTTAAAGACTTTAGTAGAGAGTGATAAAATGCCTATACAAGATTTCAATATAATAGAAGAATTATCAACCTTTATAAGAAAAGGACAATCATTTCAAGCTGAAGAAGGTGCAAATGATGATTTAGTTATGTGTTTAGTTATCTTTGCGTGGTTGTCAAATCAAAGATACTTTAAAGAATTAACAGACCAAGATGTTAGAGCAAGACTATATGAAGAACAAAAGAATGCAATAGAACAAGATATGGCACCATTTGGGTTCAAAAATGATGGACTTGAAGAAGATACAATTATAGATGATAAAGGAGAGGTCTGGCATCCCGTAGATATACGCAAAGGTCTAGGATAAGAATTTGATAAATAGAAGTAGAGATAATTGATACTTATTAGCTAATAAGGAAAAATAGGAGAACATATATATGGCATTTCAAGTTTCACCAGGCGTTCTCGTTAAGGAAAAGGATTTAACAAATGTAATCCCATCGGTTGCTACCTCTATAGGTGGTATCGCAGGGCAATTCAAACAAGGTCCAGTAGATGAAGTTGTTTCAATTTCGTCTGAAAAGGATTTGGTTGAACAATTTGGAAAACCTGATTCGAATACTTTTGAATACTTTTTTACTGCTGCTAGTTTCTTAGCATATAGTAATAGTTTAAAAGTTGTACGAGCAACAAATACAGGTTTGCTGAATGCTACGGCAAACGAAAGTGGTCTTTTAATTAAGAACACTACTGACTACCAAGACAACTATGCTGACGGTTCAGGCTCCGTAGGAGAATGGGCTGCTAGAACAGGCGGTGCTTGGGGTAATAATATTAAAGTATCTGTATGTCCTTCCTCAACGGTTTACGAAGAAATCGACAAGACAACGGTTTCAGATGGCTCAATTGCTGTCGGAGACACAGGAGTTACTTTATCAAGTGGCGCTGGTTTTAATGTTGGTGACATCATAAGCTTTGGAGAAGATGGCGGATATGAATATAGAGTCCTTACGGTTGCAGGTGCTGACATCACTTTTTGCAGACACGACGGAAGTAACCAAGGCGGACTACACACAGCCATTGCTAACGGAGTAAATGTTAGACGAAGATGGCAACATTATGATTTAGTTGCAGCTGCTCCAGGAACATCAAGTTATGTTTCTGATAGAGGCGGAAGCAATGATGAAATGCACATTGTAGTAATTGACGAAGATGGAGACATCTCTGGCAAAGCTGGAGAGATTTTAGAAGTTTATGATTCAGTATCAAAAGCTTCTGACGCAAAAACTCCTCAAGGAGATGACAATTACTATGTTAATGTGGTATATAATAAATCAGAATATATCTATTGGATGGATCATTATTCAGCAGGTACAAATTGGGGTTCAGCTGCTCTGAACACTACATACACGGCGGTAACTACTTTGTTATCAAATAGTTTAAGTGGTGGTGCAGATGGTTCAGCAGTTTCAACTGCTCAATTAAAAACTGCTTATGAAAAAATGCAAGACGCAGAAACGGTTGATGTTAATTTATTAATCGCTGGTAAAGGGGATGCTACTCACATAGATAACCTAATTACTATTGCAGAAAACAGAAAAGACGCTGTTGTTTTTGCTAGTCCAGAAAGAAGCGATGTTGTTAATGTTGCTAACTCAAATACACAAACGACTAATGTAAAAGGATTCTTTGACGGAATTCGTTCATCTAGTTATGTTGTTTTTGATAGTGGATACAAATATACTTATGACAAGTATAATGATGTATTCCGTTGGGTACCGTTAAACGGAGACATTGCTGGTTTGGCTGCAAGAACAGATTTAACAAACGACTCTTGGTTCTCACCTGCTGGTTTCAGTAGAGGAGTTATTAGAGGCGCTGTTAAACTTGCGTACAATCCAATTAAAACTGAAAGAGATACATTATACAAAGCTAGAGTTAATCCGGTTACTACTTTCCCAGGTCAAGGAACGATCCTGTTTGGAGACAAAACTGGTTTATCTAACCCTAGTGCATTTGACAGAATTAATGTTAGACGATTATTCATTACTTTAGAGAAGGCAATATCAACTGCTTCTAAATTCCAATTGTTTGAGTTCAATGATGAATTTACAAGAGCGCAATTTAGAAATATGGTAGAACCTTTTTTAAGAGATGTACAAGGTCGTAGAGGTATTACAGATTTCATAGTAGTATGTGATGAAACTAATAACCCTGGCGATGTTGTTGATAGAAATGAGTTCCGTGCTGACATATTCGTTAAACCAAATCGTTCTATTAATTTTATAACCCTACAATTCGTAGCAACTCGTACAGGTGTTGCCTTTGAAGAAGTAGTGGGAGCGTAAGGAGATAAACAATGCCAAATATAAATGACTTTAAAAGTAAGTTAAGAGGCGGCGGCGCTCGTGCTAATCAATTCAGAGTCGTAATGCCTTTTCCAGGTTTTGCAAGTCTTGGTGGTGAAACAGAAACTATGAGTTTCTTATGTACCACAGCTGCTCTTCCAGGAATGAACGTTGAACCTGTTGCAATTCCATTTAGAGGTCGTCAATTATATGTTGCTGGAGACAGAACATTTGAACCTTGGACGACTACTATTTTGAATGATACAGATTTCAAAATTAGAAATGCCTACGAAAGATGGTTAAATGGTATCAATAATATGTCAGATAACGAAGGATTAGTTAATCCTGCTGATTATCAAGTTGACGCATTTATTGACCAATTAGACCGTAACGGAAATGTGATTAAATCATATACTTTCAGAGGAATGTTCCCAGCGTCAATAGATGATATTGCGTTAGGATATGGAACTAACAATGAGGTAGAAAGTTTTACTGCTACTCATAGGTACCAATACTTTGAAACAAATACAACTACTTAATATCATCATAAATAATTAAGTAGAATTGGAGAAATAAATTATGGCAGAACTATTTGGATTTAAGATTGAGCGACTAAAATCGCCTACATCAGATCCACGACAAAATATAGTACCACCTTCAGCGGATGACGGCACACAAGTCGTCCCCGCTGGTGGGTTTTTTGCGTCTTACGGAGGTTTTGACGCAGGTGCTAGAAACGAGTTAGACCTTATAAGACGATATAGAGAAATCGCTTTACATCCAGAATGTGATATGGCGGTGGAGGATATTGTTAATGAGGCTATTACATCAAACGAAAACCAACAATCTGTATCTTTAGATTTAACAAAAGTAGAATATAGTAATCAGATAAAAGAAAAAATTAGACAATCTTTTAGAGAAGTATTATTATTATTACAATTTGATATTAAAGGCCACGACATTTTTAGACGATGGTATGTTGATGGTAGATTATATTATCATAAAATCATAGACGCAGAATCTCCCAGATTAGGAATAACAGAATTAAGATACGTTGATCCACGCAAAATTAAAAAAGTGCGTGAGATGAAGAAAGGCGTTCCGATGCCTGTTCCTGGTATGCCATTTACGGCTGCAGGAAAATTCAATGAGTTTTACTTATTCAACGAAAAAGGAATACACCCAACAGCCGCTAGTAATGTTGGGGGTATTAAAATCGCACCTGATTCAATAATGTATTGTCCATCAGGTTTAGTTGACCAAACTAAAAATATGGTCCTATCTTATTTACATAAGGCGATTAAACCAGTTAATCAATTGCGTATGATTGAGGATGCTGTTGTTATATACAGAATAGCAAGAGCACCTGAAAGAAGAATTTTCTATATTGATGTAGGTAATTTACCTAAAATCAAAGCGGAACAATATTTAAGAGATATTATGTCCAGATATAGAAACAAACTTGTATATGACGCAAGTACAGGTGAAATAAGAGATGATAGAAATTATATGTCTATGTTGGAGGACTTCTGGTTACCTCGTAGAGAAGGTGGTAGAGGAACTGAAATCACTACTTTGGCTGGTGGTCAAAATTTAGGTGAGATTGCAGACATAGAATATTTTAGACAAAAACTCTATCGTTCTTTAAATGTACCAATCAGTAGATTAGAAAGTGGACAAGGTTTTAATCTTGGTCGTGCAGCTGAAATTAGTAGAGATGAATTAAAATTTACTAAATTTGTAGGCAGATTAAGAAAGAAATTTACAATGTTATTCCACGACCTATTGAAAACTCAATTAGTTTTAAAAGGTATTATTTCAATTGAAGAATGGGATGTTTTACAACAACAAATTACTTATTCATTTTTACAAGATGGATTCTTTGCAGAATTAAAAAATTCTGAAATAATGAGAGAAAGGGTTAATCTAGTAAGAGAAGTAGAACCTTATATTGGTAAGTATTTCTCTAATGAATATGTAAGAACAAACATATTAAGACAAACCGATTTAGATATTGAAAAACAAGATAAACAAATTGCAGTAGAGAAACCACAGGAACAAGAGAATCCTGTACAAAATAACGGAGAAGAGGATATAAATAATAACAATGAGTAAAGATGAAATTAAAAAATTTGTAGATTCACTTGATAAAGGAGATAACGATTCTGCTCAACAAGCAATTAAAAATGCTTTAGCAGATAAGGTTAGCTCAAGCTTAGATGATAGGAAAGTTGATGTGGCGAAAACTATTATACAACCTACTCCTGAAGCTGAGGCTCCAAGTGATGAAAACGCTTAGTAATTTTAAAGAAGAAATTATTACTGACGGAAACGATTATAAGCGTACTAGGCAATATAATAAATTAGCGCCTAGAATGAAACGAGCAGTAGACCAAATATTTCGTAATGCTGATGATGACGCTGATGTTATTGCAGACTTTGAACTTAATGTTAAAAAGGCTGCACAAAAATTTAAGGTAAAAATCGGTGACCTTATGAAATATTTTGATAAGGAAACTTTAACAATTTTAAGAAGGTAAAAAACAAATGACACAAACATTTATAAGTAAAGGCGCTTTAGTTGCAGGTACTTTAGCCGATAATGACATCGGTCAAGCTCACTTTGTAAGAATAACTGCTACTGCTGGAACAAATACAATTACCGTAAAAGAAACTGGTGGTGGAACTACTTTAGGAACTTTCTATTTACACGCTGCTGGCGATACGGTTATAGTAGAAAAAGGTCCAACAGACGAGTTAACTTCAAGTGGTAATGTTCAAGCTTCTGCTGTAGGATCGCCTAGAAGTTAATTATGACTATCGCAGCTACACAATTAGCTGATGATAGTTTTAAGACTATTATTTCAGCGTCTGGAGTTGGTGGAGAAACAAACCAAAGGTTATTAGACGCTTCGACATTAATAGGTGCAACAGCAAGTCCAAACTTGTCTATTGCAAATGTATATTATGAACTTATCGGCACAGGAAATTTAAAATTATATTTTGACGCTGAAACTGATGAAGAAGCTTTAAGTATATCAGGCAGAGGAAATTATGGACTTAAACCTAGTGAACCGAAAATTAAACAAGGTGATACAGGAGTTGATTTAATAAACTCCACTGGTGATGTTTTAGTGAGTACAGATTCTACATTAACAAGTTATAAGGTTGTTGTAGAATTTCATAAAGAAAAAGGTTTTAATGAGTAATAAAAGATTAGATATATCTGATAGCACAGCCGTAAGTATGCCAATGAAAAATTTGATTGCTATTGTGGGAGCAGTAGCTATGGGAGTGTGGGCTTATTTTGGGGTGATTGAACGATTAAATAAATTAGAAACCAATACAACACTATTAGAAAAAGATTTAGTACAGGCAGAGGAAGGTTTATCTGCTGACATAGATAAGAATAACGAATTTAGGATCAAGTGGCCAAGAGGAGAGATGGGAAGTTTACCCGCTGATTCCGAGCAATTTATGCTAATTGAATTTTTAAGTGGCCAAGTGGAAGCTATATCAAAACAACTTGAAGGTATGATGAATAATAAGGTAAATATTGAACGGTTACAGACCGATATGGAAAAGGTTTTAAGTGATATAGAAAGATTAAAAGATAATTTAAGAAGTGTCAAAAACGGACACACAACAGGAGAGTAATATGGATGCAGCTACTTTAGTTACCATTATAACAATGTTTATTGTTACCGATACATCTTCAGAATTTGTTAAGTATGATGGACTAATGGATTGTTTGAAAGAGAAAAGAGCAATCGAAAAATTAAAAGATGGTCGTAGAGTAATCTGTGGTCCATCTCTTGCAGAAATTGACGCTAATGGTAATATTATTAGTATCAAAAATAAAATGCCTGACCAATCAGGTAGTCTAAAATTAGGCGGAACAGCTCAATCACTAACAGAAAAAAAGAAGAAAAAACAAACGAAAGTTTTAACACAGGATTAATTATATGAAAAAATTATTATTAGGTTTATTTGTTGCGCTATTTTTAGTAGGTTGCCAATCAACAAATAGTATTAAGATAGAAAAAAAATCAGGCCTACTTGATGTTGTAAAAGAAAGAGGTTATGTTATTTGTGGAGTTAATTCAGGTTTACCTGGGTTCTCTGCTAAGGATGAAGAAGGAAATTGGAGTGGTTTAGATGTAGATTTCTGTAGAGCAGTTGCCGCTGGTATATTTGGTGACGCTACTAAAGTAGAGTTTGTAGGTTTAAATGCTGCTCAAAGATTTCCAACATTAGCTTCTGGCAATATTGATTTACTTGCAAGAAATACTACTTGGACAATCAGTAGAGATGTTAATTTAATGTTTGAATTTGCAGGTGTTAATTATTATGATGGACAAGGATTTTTAGTACCAGAAGAATTAGATATTGAAAGTGCTACAGAATTAAATGGTGCTTTTGTATGTATTACAAAAGAAACAACATCCGAATTAAATTTAAATGATTACTTTGCAGAAAACAATATGGAATATAAACCCATATATGTTGCAAATAACAAAGAGGCAAAAGCAAAATTATTTGCTGGAGAGTGTGATGTATTCACAACAGACGCTTCTGGTTTAGCATCCGCTAGAGCAGGTGCTGAAGATCCTGATAAATGGATTGTATTACCAGAAATTATATCTAAAGAACCTTTAGGTCCACTTGTAAGACAAGGCGACCAAGAATGGGAAGATATAGTAAGATGGACTATGTTCATTATGATTAATGCTGAAGAGGCAGGTATCACTTCTAAAAATGTTGAAATGATGTTAACTTCTAAATCAAAAGAAGTAAAAAGAATTTTAGGAGTAGAAGGTTACATTGGTCCTATGTTGGGACTTGGAATGAAATTCGGATATAATATTATAGAACAAGTAGGAAATTACGGAGAATCTTTTGAAAGAAATGTGGGAGAAGAAACACCACTTGCTTTAGAAAGAGGATTAAACAGACTTTGGAAGGATGGTGGTATACTATATGTTCCACCAATAAGATAATATGTTTAAAAAACTAATAGACAAAATAGGATTTTGCAACGGCGACACTAGATGGTTGTTGAAAATTTTAGGTGCTATATTTTTAATTGCTATAGTATTTGGAATTTTCTTAAACTCAACTAGAGTAGAAGCTAATTGTAATGGTTGTGGAGAAGATAATCATACAAATAGTTGCCACGAATCAGCTGACCATACACACGATCCTGCAGATAAAGAACCAGAAGTAGTTTTTGCAGTATGTGTATTTGCAGATGGTAGTTTAATTGACCATAAAGGTGCAAATAGTATGTCAGATTGTTTAAAGACCAAAAGAGAAGTAGAAAAAGAGTGGAGAAACAGATCCAAAGAAATGGATAGTGTAGAAATAAATGGTATCACTTATAAGATAGATGGTGAATCATTAGCATTTATGTGTGATTTGGTTGACGCAAATGTACATCATTATGAGGATGGTAGCTGGGAAATTATTCAAATATTAGGTAAACATAAAAAGGAAGAATAATGATAGAACAATTAAAGAAATTTTTAATAGATTTATCAAGTGAAATTTGTAGTGAAAGCACAAAGACTGCAGGTGAGATTTGTGATAAAACAAAGAAAGCAAATGCTGACTTTGTTAAAGCAATAATGGAGAGTATCTAATGGCTGACGCAGTATCAGTACAAACAATTGCCGATACATCTGGCGTAAAATATGTTTGTAAATTAACTAACATATCAGACGGAACAGGTGAAACTTTAGTCAAAAAAGTTGACGCAAGTGAATTAACTTTTATGACCGAAGATGGTAATAGAACAATTGCACGAGCATATTGGTCAGTTAATACTGCTAATTCAAAATCAGCAGTAGAGTTAGTTTGGGATGGTGCAACGAATGCCACGGCATTATTGTTATCTGGTCAAGGTTTTATGGACTTTAGAACAGATGGAAATAGTGTTCCAAACAATTCAACAACACCTACAGGCGATATTTTGTTAAGTACAAAAAACTTTGCCAGTGGAGATAATTATACAATTATTGTGGAGTTTAGATAATAGTTTGTATAAATAATAAAGAGAGATAGATTAGATGAAGCTAATTACCGAAGAAATACAAAACGCAGAATATATTGTAGAAGAATCTAAAGATGGCAAAAAGAATTATGCCATTAAGGGGATTTTTATGCAAGCGGATGTCAAAAATCGTAATGGTCGAGTCTATCCACAAGAAGTATTACAAAGAGAAGTAGTACGTTATAACCGAGAATTTATCAATAAGAATAGAGCATTTGGGGAGTTGGGTCATCCAGAAGGTCCAACGGTGAATTTAGAACGAGTAAGTCATATGATTAAATCACTCTATCCTGACGGAAAAAACTTTATGGGGGAAGCTAAAGTTTTAGATACCCCTTATGGAAAAATTGTGAAAAATTTAATTGACGAAGGCGCTAAACTAGGAGTTTCAAGTAGAGGAATGGGAACTTTATATCAAAGAGGTGGCGCTAATTATGTCAAAGACGATTTTTACCTTGCTACGGCTGCAGATATAGTTGCAGACCCATCAGCTCCAGACGCCTTTGTAGAAGGCATTATGGAAGGCAAAGAGTGGGTTTGGGACAATGGCAGATTAAAAGAGCAAGCTATATCAGAATTAAAGTTGCAGGTCCTGAAGGCTAAGAGAGAACAAATCGCAGATGTTAAAGCTCGTGTGTTCGAATCTTTCCTTAAAAACCTGTAATTTTATAAATAATAACACGCAATTCCCTAGGGAATAGTGGGATTATTTTTAATTAACAAGCGAACCTTAAAAGGGAGAGAATAACAATGGCAAATACAAATGCAGACGCACCTAAAAGAAATGCAGTTGCAGGCGAAGCCCCAAAAAGTTTAAGTACGACTATTCAGAATGTGATCCAAAAAGCGGTAACATCTCCGAATGATCCAAAAATAGATTTTGCACAAGGAGTTAACCACATAACTGGTGACGCTCATCAAAAAAGTGCAGGCAAAGCTGACCCAATGCAATCTTTAAAAGCTTCTACTGAACCAGAAAAGAAACCTGAGGCAGTAAAAGAAAATGAGGATGCGCCTAAGGAAAAAGAAATAGTGAAAGCAAACGCTGAGAAAGAAAAAGAAGTGAAAAAAGAATCAGATGATGAAAAGAAAAAAGAAATCAAAGCAAATGCTGACGCTGAAAAAGAAAAAGTTGCAGAGCAAGATGAAAAAGAAGTAGTTAAAGCTCAAGACAAAAAAGATGATGAAAAAACTTTAAAAGCTAACGCTGACAAAGAAAAAGAAGTGAAAGAGCAAGACGAAAAGAAACCAGAAGAAATCAAAGCTAACGCTGAGAAAGACGCTGAGAAGAAACTTCAAGCTCAAACAGACGCTGAGAAAAAAGCTGATGTTAAAGAACAAGATGATAAAGAAAAAGAATTGAAAGCGAATGCCGATGCTGAAAAAGCAAAGGAATTAAAAGCTCAAGAAATTAAAGATAAAATGAAACAAGTTGATGTTAAAGAAGATGTTAAGGCTTTAGTTGGAAACGAGTCTGATTTATCAGATGAATTTAAAACAAAAGCTTCTACAATATTTGAGGCTGCAGTAAGAAACAAACTTGCAGAGGAAGTAATCAGATTAGAAGATGAGTACGCTGAAAAAGTAAAAACGGAAACTGAAACTGCTAAAAACGAAATAGTAGAAAAAGTTGACGGTTACCTTAATTACATAGTCGAGGAGTGGATGAAAGAAAACGAATTGGCTGTAGAAAAAGGACTTAAAGGCGAAATCGCTGAGGACTTTATATCTGGCCTCAAAAAACTATTTGAATCTCATTACATTGATATTCCGGAAGAGAAATACAATGTTATTGAGGATCAAGCTGCTAAGATAGATGAGTTAAACAAAAAACTTAATGAGTCTATTGAGAAAAATGTTAAACTTAACCAAGAAAATGCTAAACATACTAGAGATGAGATCCTTGCGGATGTCGCTTCTGATTTAGCTGATTCTCAAAAAGATAAGTTTAATGGCTTGGCAGAGAATGTTGAATACAATGACGCTGCTGATTTCAGAAAGAAAGTAGAAACTTTAAAAGCTTCTTACTTTCCTAGAGAAAAAGCAACGAGTGATGAAGTAAATGATGTGGCGGGAACACAAGGAAATGTTGATACAGAAGTTACTGAATCAATGGCTGCATATACCGCTGCTATAAGCAAACAAAAAAAATTAGACATTTACAATAAAAAGTAAAGCTAATTTATTGTTAACAATAATAAGATAGAGGAGAGATAGATATGTATTTATCTGAAGCTATACAACAAAAGTGGCAGCCAGTTTTAGACCATCCAGAATTACCAAAGGTAACTGATGGCTACAAACGTGCGGTCACTGCTATGGTGTTAGAAAACCAAGAGAAAGCGCTTAAAGAAGATGCTCAGTTTATGTCTGAAGCAGCTCCTGCTAACGCAACTGGTTCTAATGTCCAAAACTGGAATCCTATCTTAATTAGTCTAGTAAGACGTGCTTTACCTAATTTGATTGCATATGACGTATGTGGTGTGCAACCAATGTCAGGTCCAACTGGTTTAATATTTGCTATGAGAAGCAGATACGCAACGCAGTCTGGAACTGAAGCGCTTTTTGACGAAGCTGATTCAGATTTTTCTGGTAGAAATGCTGCTGGTAGTTCAGTTGACGGTTATTCAAGTACCGCTCACGCTGGATCTAACCCAGGAGTATTAAATGATGGTTCACCTGGTACCTACACAGCTGGTACTGGAATGACAACTGCTAAAGCTGAAGCTTTAGGAGACGCAACTGGTAATGCATTCGCTGAAATGGCTTTCTCAATTGAGAAATCTACGGTGACTGCTAAATCAAGAGCTCTTAAAGCAGAGTACACAATGGAACTTGCTCAAGACCTTAAAGCAATTCACGGTTTGGATGCGGAAACAGAATTATCAAATATTCTTTCTGCTGAAATACTTGCTGAAATTAACCGAGAGGTAGTGAGAAGTATCTATGTAGGTGCTGAATTCGGACAAGCAGATAACGATAACTCAAATGCGGCTATCAATACAACTACAGCTGGTATCTTTGATTTAGATACTGACTCAAATGGTAGATGGTCTGTTGAGAGATTTAAAGGCTTAATGTTCGCAGTAGAACGTGACGCAAACACAATCGCTCAAAGAACTCGTAGAGGAAAAGGTAATATAATTATCTGCTCTTCAGACGTTGCTTCTGCATTGCAAATGGCTGGTGTACTAGATTATACACCTGCTTTAAATAACAACTTAAACGTTGACGACACAGGAAACACTTTTGCTGGAGTATTAAACGGAAAATATAAAGTTTATATTGACCCTTACTCTGCTAACCTTGGCGCTAACGCTTCACCAACTAAACAATATTATGTTGTTGGATTCAAAGGTGCTTCACCTTACGATTCAGGAATATTCTATTGCCCGTATGTACCATTACAAATGGTTCGTGCTGTTGGACAAGACACATTCCAACCAAAAATTGGTTTCAAAACAAGGTACGGCCTAGTTGCGAATCCTTTTGCTGGTGCTGGTTCTGGAGATAACATTACTGCTGACGGCTTAACAGCTGCTAACAGCAATAGATACTACAGACGTGTTCAAGTTGCTAACATTATGTAATATCGTTATATTACAATAAACGAATTAAAAGGGCGGGGAAACTCGCCCTTTTTTTAGCCTTCCTTCCCATATAAATAGTAGTATGACAACATTAAAAGTATTAGATAGACAACCGACTAAAATGGACTATGCAAGTCCTACGCAGTTTAAATTCTCTATTCAAAAATTGCCTAAAGTAGAATATTTTTGTACAGCAGCTAATGTACCAGGTATAACTCTAGGAACAGCAATACAAGAAACTCCTTTAAAACAAATGCCTATGCCAGGCGATAAGTTAGATTATGAAAATTTAACAATTAGTTTTATTGTAGATGAGAATTTAGAAAACTGGAGAGAATTACACGGATGGATGACTGGTTTAGGATTCCCTAAAGACTGGTCACAATTTAGAACATTACAAGGAGCTGCAGACACTCAACCAGGAACAACAAATGTAGGGTTGAGTAAAGAGTTAGGTAAGATACAAAAACCTATACAAGATGACGCAGGATTATATTCGGATGCTACTTTGCATATATTATCAAGTAAGAATAATACAATATTAGAGGTTAGATTTAGAGATTTGGTCCCAATCAGTTTATCTGGTTTAGATTATAACCAACAACCTACTGATATAGATTATTTAAGAGCAAGCTGTACATTTACATATAAGATATATGAATTTGCTCAATCTATGGCTTCTCAAACTATAGAAACTACCTCGTAGTCCTTGACTTTTTTATATTTTTTGATATAATAGCTATATAACTGATTTGGAGATATTATGACATTAGAAGAATTACAAGATTTAGCAGACAAAGATTTAAAGATAAATGATACTGAATTGGATTTAGAATCATTAAAGACACCACAATTACATAACAAGTATTGTAAATTTCACAACAAATTTAAAACACTATTAAAACAATCGGAAGACCAATTAGCGATTTTGCATAGGGAGAAATGGGAATACTTTACTGGTAAATCAGACCCAGCAGTCTATCAAGCTAAACCATTTAATCTAAAAATTTTAAGACAGGATGTAGATAAGTATATCAATTCGGATCCTGATATAATAAAAGTATCTCAAAAAATCAGTTATCAACAAACCATAGTAGATTATTTGGATAAACTGATTCGTCAAATCGCTAATAGAACATTTACAATTAAAAACGCTATTGAATGGAGAAAATTCACCTCTGGTGCAATTTAATTTTTTATGTATAGACCTTTACCATACGGCCTTACACTAAAGAAATCCTCTATTGAAGGCTATGGTATATTCGCAACCGAAGATTTTGAAGAAGATACAAAGATAGGGTTATCTCATTTGGTTGTAGATGGAGACCTTATAAGAACTCCATTAGGTGGTTTCATAAATCATAGTAATACACCCAATGTAATAAAAGAAAAAGTAAAAGATAGATATTATCTTTACACTATAAAAGATATTAAGAAAGGCGAAGAGCTTACTTTAACATATACATTTTATAGTATGGAAGAATAATGGCACCAAGATATATTATAGTAGAAAAACTTAATGAAGTTTATTTAAAATTAGAAGCCGACGCCGACCTTAGAAGAAATTTATCAGACTATTTTTCATTTGAAGTTCCTGGATATCGTTTTACACCTCAATATCGCAACCGAGTTTGGGATGGAAGAATCAGATTATATTCATACGCTACAGGTCAATTATATGTTGGATTGTATCCTTACCTAGAACACTGGTGTTCCGAGAATAAAGTAGAAATAGTTAAAAAGGGTGAAATCCTTGCAAATAATAACACCATAGCCGCCGCCACAGACGGTTTAATAGAGTCTTATGATATACGCATACCCCCTAGGAATTATCAAATTGACGCCTTCAAATATGCCTTACAATATGATAGAGGACTGATTCTATCACCTACAGCCTCAGGAAAATCTTTAATCTCTTATATGCTCTGTAGATACTATTTGGATAAACTTAACGAAAAAATTTTAATTATAGTTCCAACAACATCATTAGTAGAACAATTATACAAAGACTTTAAAGACTATGGGTTTAAAAGCGATGAAAATATCAGTAGAAATTATCACGGTTATGATATAGAAGATGATAAACGAATCGTTATCTCTACTTGGCAATCTTTATATAACTTGCCTAAAACTTTTTTCGCTCAATTCGGAGCTGTAATCGGAGATGAAGCGCACTTGTTCAAGGCGGTTTCCCTTACGAAGATAATGACCAAGTTGGTTGATTGTAAATATAGAATAGGTATGACAGGTACTTTAGATGGCTCAAAGACACATAAACTAGTATTAGAAGGTTTATTTGGAAGAGTTAATCAAGTTGTAAAGACAAAAGAATTAATAGATAAAAAACAATTATCAAATCTTAAAATTAATTGTTTAGTTTTAGGTCATACAGAATTTAATAAAAAGAAAATGTTTGGTTGTAAGTACCACGAAGAAATAGAATATTTGGCTCAAAGTGAAAGTCGTAATAAATATATTCAAAATCTTTGTTTAGCATTGGACGGTAACACGCTCTGCCTTTTTCAACTCGTTGAGAAACACGGAAAACAATTATACGAAATGATAAAAAAGAAAGCAGAAAAAGGAAGGAAAGTATTCTTCATTTATGGAGGAGTAGAAGCAGATGAAAGAGAGCAAGTTAGAGCCATTACAGAAAAGTCTGATAATGCGATTATTGTCGCTAGTTATGGGACGTTCAGCACTGGTATTAATATCCGTAATTTACACAATATTGTTTTTAGTAGCCCTAGTAAATCTCGTATAAGAAATTTACAAAGTATAGGTAGAGGATTAAGAGTAGGGGATAATAAAACTGAAGCAACCTTATATGATTTATCAGATGATTTAACATACAAAGAAAAGAAAAATTTTACCCTACAACACTTCGCTGAAAGAATAAATATATATAATGAAGAAGGGTTTGATTATCAAATATATAATGTCAGTCTTAAAGAGTAAAAGGAGCAAAACAATGCACCAACCTACCAACGAAAAGAAACCAGAGATAAAAGAAGCATCTATGGCTAAAATCATAAAACTATCAAATGGAGAAGAAATAGCGTGTATAATAGCAGAGAAACAACCAGATGAAAAATCGCCGTTGATTCGAATTGAAAATCCTCTTTTGGTAAAATATGTGCCTAGAATAGATGAGTTAGGTATAGCAGATTATATAGCACTAGTTAAATGGGTAGGGTTTACAAATGACAAAGTAGTCAGTATTCCTAAAGATAAAATATTAACTATATGCAATGCCACGGCTCCATTTACTAAAAGATATAAAAAAATACTAGCAAATAGTGAAAGTTGGGAACAAAAACTTCCTGATTATTTAAATAGGAATATGAGTAAAAGAGAACTGGAAGCTAACCAAAGAGAGTTTGAGGATAGACTAGATACATTGAAAGACCTTATAGATATGCCTTCTAAAAAGTTGCACTAGGGGGATTAGCTAGCTCCTCTATGGGGGACCTACACCCTTATTATATCAAAATATATGAATTTGTCAACAAGCCACGATAGAAAAAATAGATTAATCATCGCCAAAAGACCGGCCGTCGGAATCCCGATACAAGTCAAAAATCTATGTAAAGAACTTAAAGATTTTTTATTCAAAAAGCCACAAAACATTGACAAAAAAGAAAAATTATAGTATTATGGATATATGAATAAAAGAATAAGAATAAAAAGAAAACCTGAGCATTATGTAGATAATAAAGAGTTTCTTGTTAAGATGATAGAATACAAGAAACTATGTAATAAAGCTAAGCGTGAAGGAAAACCTAACCCTCCAGTTACTAATTATATTGGTGGGTGTTTTTTAAAGATTGCGAATCACTTATCTTTTAGACCGAATTTTATTAACTATACTTTCCGAGACGATATGGTTTCAGATGGTATAGAAAACTGCTTACAATATCTTGCTAATTTTAATCCAAGGAAATCGAAAAATCCATTTGCATATTTTACACAAATTATATATTATGCGTTTGTTAGAAGAATACAAAAAGAGAAGAAACAAATTAATGTAAAATATAAAATGATTGAGGACGCAAATTTTGATGATATGTCCTTACAACCTGGAGATGATAGAGAATTTAAGAATCAGTTTGTAGAATTTTTAAGAAAGAATAAGCCAGTAGATGATGAACCGAATAAGAAAGCTGAACAAGAAAAACCTAGAGTTAAAAGAAGAAGAAGAAAATCGGCACCAGAAACGGCATTGAGTAAGTTATTATAAAATGAAAATCGCAATATTAAATGATACACACTTCGGTGTGAGGAACGATAGCATACCTTTTAGAGATTATCAATTAAGATTTTACAATGAAATCTTTTTTCCTTACATTAAACAACACAATATCAAAACACTAGTCCATTTAGGAGATGTAGTTGATAGACGAAAGTTTATTAACTTTGAAACTGCTAGCACATTTAGAAAACATTTTTGGGATGTGTTATGGAAAGAAAAGATTGATACACATATTATTATTGGGAACCACGATACTTATTTTAAAAACACAAATGAAGTAAATGCTGTAGAAAATTTATATACAAGTTTTGATGGGAAAAATGAACCTTGGATTTATACACGACCTAAAATTGTAACCTTTGATGGTTTAGATATGTTATTTGTTCCTTGGATTTGTGATGACAATAGGGAAGAAACAATGCACCTATTAGATTCAGCACCTGTTCCTATTTTAATGGGGCATTTAGAAATTAAAGGTGTTGAAATGCAGAATGGTATTATTAATGAATATGGAAATGAGAAAGCAGATTTTAAAAGATTCGAAAAAGTAATATCAGGACATTTTCATAAACACTCAAATGATGGTCAGATAATTTATTGTGGTGCTCAATATGAACAAACTTGGTCAGATTATAATGACCCAAAAGGTTTTCATATATTTGATACAGAAACCAGAGAATTAGAAAGAATATTAAATCCATATACTATACATAAAAAATTTATATACAATGACAAAGAAACAGATTATACAAATTATGATATTGCAAAATTTGATAATCATTTTGTTAAATTAATTGTATTAGAAAAAACAAAAGAAGATGTTTTTAATAGACTAGTAGAAAGATTATATAATGAAATTAATGTCCACGATTTAACTATAGTGGAAGATTATTCAGATATTAAAGCATCCGTTAAAAGTGATATATTAGAAATGGGTGAAGATACGGTAACATTTTTAAATAACTATGTTGACCAATTAGATACAGATGTTGATAAACAAAAATTAAAAGAATATTTAAAATCATTTTATATAGAGGCAAGTGACCATAACCAATGATATATTTTAAGAAATTAAGATGGCGGAATTTTTTATCTACTGGTAATCAGTTTATAGAGGTGGATATGAATAAGTCTGCTTCAACACTTATTATAGGTAAAAATGGATCAGGCAAATCAACATTATTGGATGCTTTATGCTTTGTACTATTCAATAGACCATTTAGAAATATTAAAAAAGAACAATTGGTAAATTCTATTAACAATAATGATTGTGAAATACAATGTGAATTTTCAATTGGTAATAAAGAATATAAAATTATACGAGGAATTAAACCGAATATTTTTGATATTTATTGCAACGGCGAGCTTTTAAACCAAGACGCTTCAACAATAGACTATCAGAAAACCCTAGAGCAAAATATAATGAAGCTAAACTACCGTTCTTTTATTCAAGTAGTTATATTAGGGTCCTCTTCCTATGAACCTTTTATGCACCTCCGTGCAAGGCATAGGAGAGAGGTAGTAGAAGAAATATTAGACATAAGAGTTTTTACTCATATGGATATTTTATTAAGACAAAAACAAGCAGAATTAAATAAAGCTGTAACCGATGTAAGCCACCGTTATGATTTAATGAAAGAAAAATTTGAATTACAAAATAATCATTTTATACAATTACAGAATAGAGATGAGTCTGATATAACAGAAAGAAAAGATAAGATTAAACAGGACGAACAAGATAAAAAACTTTATAATGATAAATTAACTATATTAAATGAAAAGATAGTACAAAATAAAATTGAATTAGTAGATGAAGATAAGGCTAAAGAAGATGTTAATACACTAGCTAAATTAGAAGCTAAGATAGAAACAAACTTATTAAATCACAAAAAGAATTTAGAATTTTTTGAAAATAATAGTAAATGTCCTACTTGTACACAGGACATAGGTGTAGAATTAAGAACTGAAAAACTTGCTGAAGAAAAGGCAAGAATTATAAAGTTAGAAACAGGACTAAAAGAATTATTAAATGAAATTATTAAAACAGAAACCAAAGTTAATGAGTATGCTAAAATAAATGAACATATAGGAGAGTTAGGAATTGAGATTGCAAAAATAGACACTTCTATTACAGAATTAAATAGACACTCAACAAGAATACAGGAAGAGATTAATAAATTAACTTATGATACAACCAATACAGAATCAATACAAATGGAACTATCTGTTATTAAAGTACAATTAACAGAAATAGAATCTGAAAAAGATAGGGTTGTTAATGATAAGAAATATATAGATATAGCAAGAGAGATATTAAATGATACAGGAGTTAAGGCAAATATAATTAAGAAATATTTACCTATAATGAATCAGTTAATAAATGAGCATTTACAACAAATGGATTTCTTTGTTAATTTCCATCTTAATGAAGAATTTGAAGAAACTATAAAAAGTAGAAATAGAGATACCTTTAATTATAATAATTTTAGTGAAGGTGAAAAGATGAGAATAGATTTAGCATTATTATTTACTTGGCGAAATATTGCTAAATTGAAAAATAGTGTGAATACAAATATATTAATTTTAGATGAGATATTTGATTCAAGTTTAGATGGTCAAGGAACAGATGACTTTTTTAAAATATTAAAGTCATTACAAAAAGAAAATGTGTTTATTATATCCCATAAAGGAGATATAATGTTTGATAAATTTACGAATATTATAAAGTTTGAGAAACACCAAAACTTTACGAGGTTAGCATAATGGCAGTTATAACAGATGAGAAAATGAAAAAGGATACAATTTACGAATTGTTACCACCAACAGATCCGAGAGTATTATCAAGTATAGTACCTTTTGATAAAGATATTTTTTTGAAACAAGAAAGTATATCAACCCAACAATTTGTAAGAAATATGTTTGCTACTATGCACAGGTATGGTGGGATAGGACTATCAGCAAATCAAGTTGGTAAACCTTATCGTATGTTTATAATGGGAGGTCAACCTCAAATAGAAAACGGCAAAGTTTATGCTTGTTTTAATCCTAAAATTATTAAATCAAGTAAAGAAACGGTTAGATTTAAAGAAGGGTGTTTATCTTTTCCTTTTCTATTTTTAGATATAGAAAGACCTCAAAGAGTAGAAGTAGAATTTTTAGATGAGAATTTAAATAGAAAAGAATATCAAATGGATGGCATTATGGCTAGATGTTTCCAACACGAATTAGACCATATGGATGGAGTAGTATTTACAGAAAAAGTAAGTAAGATGAAATATGATATGGCTATGAAAAAAAGAGATAAGTATATAAAGAGATTAGCTGCTAGAGTAAAGGGGGATATAAAAGATGATAAAAAAACTGAAACGACCAATACTTAAAGAATTAGATTTACCTCAATATAAAAGGCCTGACCTTAAAGAGGCTTGTGATTTTTTAGATATGCAAGGACATAATTTTTCTGTTGTCAAAACAAAGTATAATAAAAAAGGACAATGGGATGCTATTTCATTAAGAGGTTATAGTGATAATCCTGCAGATATTTTAAAACCTGGAGTATTAAAAAGTGATATTGCACCAGCAGAATTAAGGGATACACATTTAACGCAAGTATCAAATTTAGTTCCTTTGATAGAAATACTATCACATATACCTGCTAAATTTGAAAGAGTAAGAGTTATGAGATTAAAAGCAGGAACAAGTATTTCAAAACATACTGATAAGGTTGATAAGTCAATAGGATTTGAAGATGGTGAAATTGTTAGAATACATATACCGATAAGAACAAACGACAATATATATTTTTATATGTGGAGAGATAAAAAACAATATTGTTGGAATTTAGAACAAGGTAAATATTACTATACGGATGTAACTAGACCACACGCTGTACATAATAAAGCAGATATGGATAGATTACATTTAGTTGTAGATTGTTATTCTAATGAAAAAATAAGAGCATTGATATTACAAGATAATGAGCAAGATAATGAGATTGGCGATACAAAGTGAATTTGAAGATATAAAATTAATTTTTTATAAACATAAGAAATGGTTTCCTCATATAAGAACAGATTATATGAGGAGGATGATAGAGAAGAAAAGATTAATATACCAAGATGGTGTAATAATAACTTTTCATCACGCCGCTAGAAAACAAAAGATTGGTAATGTTCCTGTGAATAAAGGCGAAACAATACTACATCAAATAGCAAACAAAGAATCAGGCAATGGAAATGCAAAGAAAATACTATTGCAGTTTTTTGATTGGTGCGAAAAAGATGTGTATTTATCAGTAAGAGCTGACAACTTGAATGCCTGTAAATTTTATGATATAATAGGTATGAAAGAAATTGGTGAACACAATTGGGCAAAAGGAAAGATAAAAGGTAAAGTATATGTTAGACGAAAATCTATTACACGAAGTTTATACTGATTGGAAGAATAAAGGATTTCCTAAATATCCTACAGATAAAAAATGGAGAGATAATGCTTTCCAACAATTAGTATCATTTAAAAGAGAATTAATTATAGACCGTAAGTTAAATATTATAGGTCAATCACCCCACGGATTATCACTTGCCTGGTCTTATATGGAACATAGTTGGGGTATCAAATGTGGTAAAATGAAAACCCCTATGGAAATATGGAATGATGAAGAGCATTTAAAGAAGGGTATTAATAAGATTTTATCAGGCACATTTTTTAAACAAAAAGAACATCATCAAATTACAGAATCAGATATGAGGTCTATGTTAAGAAGATACTCAGGAACTCAAATGGTATCAAATTTTAGACCAACAGCAGCCGCAGCTTTATATGATGTATTTGTAGAGAAAGAAAGTCCTTTAGAAGGAACAGAAGCAGGTCTAGTATGGGATCCAAGTATGGGTTATGGGGGTCGTTTATTAGGTGCAATTGCAGCTGGGGTAAATTATATAGGTACGGATCCTTGTATTCCTACTTATGAAGGTTTAGAAAAAATTAGAGATGAGTATGGACTGAAGGATAAGAATTATAGATTATTAAGACAAGGTAGTGAAACATTTATTCCACAACCAGATACACTAGATTTTGTAATGACTAGTCCACCTTACTTTGGTTGGGAACAATATGGTGAAGAAGAAGAACAATCATTTAAAGCATATCCAGAAGAAGATATGTGGAAAGAGAAGTTTTTGAAAAAGACTTTCCAGAACGCTTATATAGGATTAAAACCAGGTAAGTATATGGCAATCAATGTTGCGAATACAAAACAATATAAAACATTTGAAGAAGATACGGTTGCATTAGCTTTAGATGTAGGATTTAAACAATCAAATACTTGGTGGTTATCACTATCAACACAACAAAAAGACTCTAACCAAAAAAGAGAAGAAACTAAAAACTTCCCAGGTGGGAGAAAATATGAACCTACTTTTATATTTCAAAAACCAGAATAATGAACAAGTGGACAATGGATGTTAATTTTAGGCACGACCGTTTAAAGAAAAACCACCCAACAACATTTGAATTAAGAGTTGCCAACGATAAAATTTCAAAGAATTTTATCAAAGAAACAATCACACAATTTCATAGTTATGTACCATCTACGGTTTCAGTAGGAAGAAGAATAGATTGGGTTGTATTTAATGATGATAAACCAATAGGTATGATTGGTATAGGGTCGTCTGTTTATCCACCACCTAAAGATATATTAACACATATTAAAATGACTAAAAATGAATATAAAAATAACTTTAATTCATTTGCAAATAACTGGAGATTCTGTATGAGAGAAAAAATCAAAAATGCAGGAACTCAAATATTGAAAGAATTGCGAAAACAAGCACCCCTTATTTGGAAACAGAAATACGGCGATACATTAAAGTACCTAGTAACCTTTGTTGCTGGGGGAAATAATGGGGCAGTATATAAAGCAGATAATTGGAATATGATAGGTTATACTGCAGGTCTCCCACCCCACAAATCAGTATCTATGAAATGGCACGATAAAGAATCACTTAAAAAATTATATGTGAAACCTACTGGAGAGAACAAAAAACTCATCTTTTTTAAGAAAATAGAACAAAAGTAGAACATTTATTCCAGAAAACCTAGGGTTTATGCGATGGAATAATCCATTATTTGCTTGAAAATAATATCGATTCGTAGTAGCATAGCAGTATATATTATGATAGATTTCAGTAAAAAGAAAGTTGAAGATAATGATGTAGAGAAAAAATCTACACTTGCCAAATTACTTGCAACAGAAAATATAGAAGTACAAGAAAACTCTGCTCAGACAGCTAGTTTTGATGTTAAAGATAGAATTTTAACAATACCGATTTTCAAAAAAGAACACAAATCCAAAAATGTTTATGATATGTTAGTTGGCCACGAGGTCGCTCACGCATTATGGACACCAACAGATTCTTGGATAAAGATGAAAAATAAAACAGATGAATTTAGGTCGTTTGTTAATGTGTTAGAAGATTGTAGAATAGATAAAAAGATTCAACAGAAATATCCTGGTCTTAAAAAAGACTATTTAGAAGGATTTAAAAAATTATATAAAGACAATTTCTTTAAAACTAAAGGAAGAAAATTAAACGATTATTTAACAATTGATAAAATCAACCTATACTTTAAATCATCAAAAACTTTAGATTTAGATTTTGATAAAAAAGAAAAAATCTTTGTTAAGTTAGTTGATGAATTAAAAACTTTTGAGGATGTTAAAAAACTTGCTGAAGAAATATTAGGACATTGTAAAAATCAAATGTCTAAAATACCAAATTTAGATACACACGCAACAGCAGATATATATGCTCCCCCTAAAAAGGAAGATGATGAAGAAGAAGGAAATAGTGATTCAGGTAATTCTGCTGAAAGTAAGGATGATGACAATAAATCTGGTAGTGAAAAATTAGATGAATTTTTAGATAAGAAATTAAAAGAACAGGAAAAAGGTTCTTCTGGAGATGATAAAAAAGACGGTGATGATAAAGACGGAAAATCAGACTCTAAAGAAAAAGAAAAAAAAGAAGATAATCAATCCAAAAAGTTTAAAGGATTTTCAAATAATGCAGGAGGTCAAGTACCAATAAGACCTGTAACCGCTGACTCATATGAAGAAGCAAGACAAAAAATGGCAGATGATAATATTAGTAAAAGAGATTATTGCCACTTACCTAAAGTTAATTTAAAAAAATTAATTATTTCAAATAAAGATTTTATTAAAAAGAATATTTTAGAAGAAATTAAGGAAAGAAAACACTCTGGTTATGGTTCTGCTCTTGATGAACACGGAAACATATTTAAGAAATTTATACACAATTCTACAAGAACGGTTAATTATCTAGTTAAAGAATTTGAAATGAAAAAAAATGCTAGATTACACGCAAGAGCTTCAACAGCAAAAACTGGTGTGATTGATCCATTAAAATTATATTCATACAAATATGCTGAAGATATATTTAAAAAAATTACAATAGTTCCAAATGAGAAGAACCACGGAATGATATTTTTATTAGATTGGTCAGGTAGTATGAGTAACCACTTGTTACCTACGGTTGAACAATTATTAAATTTAGTATTATTTGCTAGAAAAATTAATATACCTTTTTCAGTATATATGTTTTTAAACAATTCTTATTATAGAGGTTTGTTTGGAAATGAAAAAAAAGACACACCAAAAAAAGAACAACCATTTAGTGAAGGACCAAATGTAATAGGGGCAGACCAATCAACAAAGTTGGTTCAATTGTTTTCACATAAACAATCAAAAACAGATATGTATAAGTCTGCTTTATATTTACATAGATACGGCGTTTATTATAACCACTCTTATGCTAGAAGAAAAGAAGTTATGTATTCAGATTTTGCAGAAAAATTAAATAGATTGCCACATCCACCAGATGAATTTGGTTTACATTCAACACCTTTAGATGAATCTTTAATTGCAATGGATAAAATAATTGGAAAATTTAGAAATGATTATAAAGTAGATAAAGTTGCTTTAATTGCTTTAACTGATGGTGGTTCAAACGGAATGAGGCAACACGGAGATATTTGGTTGAAACTAGGAAAGAATTATGTTGATTGTTCTGGTTATGGAAGTAGAGAACAGAAAATATCTTTAACAGGAAGATTAATAAGTTATTTGAAAAAAAGACACGGCATACAGGCAATCGGATTCTTTTTAGTTAGAAGATATAAAGATTTATATTGGCACTTTAATTGTCCTTATGATAAAGTTGCTTTGGCGAAAAAGACATTTAATAAAGATAAGGTTCTTGCTGACAAGAATACTGCTTATGACAAGTATTTTTATGTTAAGGCAGATACAGCAGTTAAGAATTTTAATTTAGATGAGATAAAAGAAGATATGAAAAAAAGTAAAATTAAAACGATTTTTGCAAATAGTATGAAGGATAGATTAGTATCCAGAGTATTATTACAAAAATTCATCAAGGAGGTCGCATAAAACAATGCTTTTTTATGGGTTGACAATTGATGAAAAAACTGATAGCATAGCTATAGTTAAGATGACAAAAACTTACATTATGAAAGGAGAGAAATAATTATATTATGGAACTTAATGTAAAACAAAAATCCGTAGTTGATTTATTGAATAAAGAATATAAATCAGAAACGGTTACTAGGGCACAAATTAATGCTTTAGTAAAAAAGAAGGTTATCAAAAATCCTTCTTGGTTAAAATCCGACAAATACAAAGTCGGTAGAGGAGTTTATAAACTACCTCTTAATGATAATGAGGAGACAGCAGATAATAATGTTGTTGAATCACCTAAAGTTGAAAAAACAGAATCGAAAGCTGCTTACATAGTTAGTTCGCTAACTGAAAATGTAATACCAGATAAAGATAAAGACTTTGTTAACTTTGGTAATTTTAGTGATATTAGAAATATCATAACTTCTAAAAAATTCTATCCTGTTTTTATTACTGGTTTATCTGGTAATGGTAAAACACTTGCGGTAACACAATCTTGTGCTGTTGCAAAAAGGGAGATGATTAGAGTTAACATTACTATTGAAACGGACGAAGATGATTTACTTGGCGGTTATAGATTAAGAGATGGCCAAACGGTCTGGCAAAATGGTCCTGTTATAGAAGCAATGAATAGAGGTGCTGTTCTTTTACTTGATGAGATTGACCTTGCAAGTAATAAGATAATGTGCTTACAACCAATACTTGAAGGTAGTGGAATCTATGTTAAGAAAATTAACAAATGGGTTAAACCGAAATTTGGGTTTAATGTAGTTGCTACTGCTAATACAAAAGGACAAGGATCCGAAGATGGTAAGTTTATCGGAACTAATGTTTTGAACGAGGCGTTTCTGGAAAGATTTCCAGTTACCTTTGAACAAGAATATCCTGCTGCTAAAACAGAGGAAAAAATAGTTGCGACTAAATTGAAATCGGCTGGTAAGTCAGATGTCAAGTTTGCTAAAAATCTAGTAACTTGGGCAGATGTAATTAGAAGAACATATTTTGATGGAGGAGTTGATGAGATTATATCTACAAGAAGATTAGTCCACATCGCCGAAGCATATGGTATCTTCAAAAACAAAATGAAAGCTATATCAGTTTGTACTAATAGATTTGATGAGGATGTTAAAACATCTTTTGTAGATTTATATAGTAAAGTTGATAGTGGCGCTTCAGTTGATGAGATTTTGAAACAGAAAAAAGATGAAGAATTAAAATCTCAAATACAGGAAGACCAAAAAGATTCCGAAGATGATGAGGATGACGAAAACGAAGATAAAGATATCCAAGTTTAAAGTCTAAAAATCATCCATAGTGTAAGTCCGCTTGGGGCGTTAATCGCCCCAAGTTTTTTGCACATAGAAGGGAGTAGAAAAAAATAAGATGAGTATAACCGTAGTAGTTAGAAACAATAATGTTGAACAGGCTTTAAGAGTATTAAAGCGTAAGATTCAAAAAACAGGCCTAATGAAAGAGATTAGAGATAGACAATATTACAAAAAACCTTCGGAAAAAAGAGTTGAAAAAATGAAAGAACGGGATAAAGTTCTTGCTAAAGCTCGTAAGAAAAACGAAGAAAATCTAGGATTTGTTTGGGTTAAAGGTAAAAAAGTAAAAAGAATTTAGAGATTCTATGCCGTGTGTCTGATATATATATTATGCTACAAGCAATTCATAAGTCTTGTAGAGGCGTAGATGGCTTAGGGTTGTGCCCTGGTTATTAAGTTAATCAAAAACAACCCCATAAAATAAGGGCTTGTAAAACACAAAAAAGTTCTTATATAAATAATAGAGTAATATGCCATTAAGGGTATTACAATATTAAATTAAGATAACTTTGCTTATAAAAGGAGGTTAATATGACCAATAAAGCACTATCTATTTTTAACAAGTTAAGACCAGTAAGTATAGGATTTGATTCTATGTTTAATCAATTTGAATCAATGTTTGATGATGATTTTTTCAATCTATCATCTACACTAACTGCTAACTACCCACCTTACAACATAGTTAAGTCTGGTAAAAACAAGTACGATATTGAAATCGCTCTTGCAGGATTTAACAAGAAAGACATTGATGTCAATGTTGAAGATGGAATGTTAACCATCGAATCAAAGGTTAAAGCTGTTGTTTCTGATTCAGTAGGAGCAGACCAACCAAAAGATGATGAGTTGATTCATAAAGGTATATCTAAAAGATATTTCAAAAGGTCTTTTTCAATTGCTAATGATGTTGAAGTCAAAGGCGCTGAATTGAAAGACGGTCTTTTAAGAGTATCTATGGAGAAGATAATTCCAGAAGGTAAAAAACTTAAAACAATAGATGTTAAGTAATTAACATTTACTATAGATAGGGCGGTAGAAATATCGCCCTATTTTTTTAGCGTGTCTTATTGACAAAACCCCTATATTAAAGTATAATAAATAATAGTATGAATAAAATATTAATTATATTAATCAGTTTGATTCTTGTAGGTTGTGTACAAAATCCCAAACTATCATTTGGAAAAAAATGCGTAGAAAAAGGTGACCAGGTTCACTTTTCTTATGTGTGGATATATGATAAAGAAGCAGGATTACAAGCAGACGAAATTACTTGCGAATTGATTGATAAGAAATAAAGACTAGGAGATATTATGAAGATAAAGGACTTGAAGTTAGTCCACATCGGAATTGGACTTATTATCATAATCTTTTTTGCTGTTCTGGCAAATGAATTAAAAACAACAAAGGAATTAAGAGACCGTATTCAACAAAGTGAAATGCACTTCCAAATAATGGAAGGTGAGTATTTGGACTCCATTGCTAGTAATGAACGAGGATTACAAATATTAGAAAAAGAAGTTAATAATACTCAAAGAGAATTACTTGAATCTCAAAGTTATATTGAGAAGGTAGAGATTATTATTGCGAATCTACAAACAGAATTACACGGATTAAAGCAAGAGTTAAAAGATACAAAAACAATGCTAGATGTGTGTTCCAGTCAAAATCAATAGGTCATTGACATTTTATTGATTTTTGATATAATAGATTCTATATATTATGAAATATAATGAAGAAAAAATTGCCAAAGAAATTTTAGATTATATTAAAGGTACTTATGGTCAACATTACTCAACAGGTAAAGGTGGCTTTCAAATACAAGATTTATTTAAGACTTTAAATATAGGTAAAGATTTTTGCCACGCAAATGCAATTAAATATTTGTGTAGGTATGGTAAGAAAAACGGATATAATCGGGCAGATTTATTAAAGGCTGCTCATTATATTATATTATTATTAAATTATGATGAGGAGAAAAAATGAAGTTGTCAAATGAAACCGTTAATGTTTTAAGAAACTTTTCCGATATAAACCAAAACATATTATTCAAAGAAGGAAATAAGTTAAACACTATTTCTACTATGAAAAATATTATGGCGAAAGCGGAAATCAAAGAAAGCATAGAACAAGAATTTGGAGTATATGATTTACCTGAATTTTTGAGAGCGATAGATTCGTTTCAATCGCCTGTTATTAAATTCAACGGCACTACAAGTTTAACTATCAATGACGAAAAATCTACATTAAAAGCTAGATATGCGTTTGCTGATAAATCTACTTTAGTTGCACCTGAAAAAGAAATTAAAATGCCAGACTTGTCTGTGTGTTTTCAATTAAAGAATAACAATTATGAATCTTTGAAAAAACTATATACAAATTTATCACTACCTGATATTGCGATAGAAGGTAAAAATGGTAAAGTAAGTTTAGTTGCTTTAGATAAGAAAAATAGTAATTCAAATCAATCATCAATTGTTGTTGGTGAAGCTGATAGTGAATTTAAAGCGTTTATTAAAACAGAAAATATGAAACTAATCCCTGGTGATTATGATGTAGTTTTATCTAAAAAGAAAATTGCACATTTCAAAAACCAAAAGGTTAAAGTTGAATATTGGATTGCGTTAGAAGCTGATTCTGTTTTTAATTAAACATAGGTGAATATATTATGAGTGATTTTTTATGGGTTGAAAAATACCGTCCAAAAACTATATCTGATTGTATTTTAACAGATGAGTTAAAAAATACATTTTCAGAATTTTTAAACAAAAAAGAAATACCAAATCTATTATTATCTGGTACTGCTGGTACTGGAAAGACTACCGTTGCACGAGCCTTATGTGAAGAATTAGGCTGTGATTATATAATGATTAATGGTTCCGATGAAGGTCGGCACATTGATACATTAAGAACACAAATTAAAAATTTTGCGTCAACCGTATCTTTAGAAGAATCAAACAAACATAAAATAGTTATTATAGATGAAGCGGATTATATGAATCCAGATTCAGTTCAACCTGCTTTAAGAAATTTTATAGAAACATTTTATAAGAATTGTAGATTTATATTTACTTGTAATTTCAAAAATAAAATCATCCCTGCATTGCATAGTCGTTGTACCGTTATAGACTTTAGAATTACTAATGGTCAAAAGGTACAAACGGCTACGGCGTTGCTAGAACGGCTTATGACTATATTAAAAGAAGAACACATAAGTGCTGATAAAAAAGTAGTAGCAGAATTAATACAAAGACACTATCCAGATTTTAGAAGAACCATAAATGAATTACAAAGATATTCAGTAAGAGGTAAAATAGATAGTGGAATTTTAGTATCTATATCTGAAATCAATAATAAAGAATTGATTAAGATGTTAAAAGAAAAAAGATTTGGTGATATGAGGAAATGGGTTGTACAAAACCTAGATAAGGATCCGTCCTCACTATTCAGCAATGTCTATGAAGTTTTATACAAACATTTGGATCCAAAATCTGTGCCACAAGCAGTTTTAACAATAGCAGATTATCAATATAAATCTGCCTTTGTAGCAGACCAAGAAATTAATTTAGTTGCTTGTTTAACTGAAATAATGGCACAATGTAAGTTTAAATAAAATGAAACATAAAAATTTTGAAGTAAATAAAATAACACCATTACACGATTTATCTTGGTATATAAAATGGATAAGTTCAATAATTATATTAATAGGTATGTTATTAACCTCACTAGAAATGACACCATTTAATTTGTATTTACATTTAATTGGAGTTAGTGGTTGGTTTGTAGTAGGTATGTTGTGGCACGATAGAGCATTAATTTTTTTAAATGGTGTTGCAATAGCAGTATTCATAATGGGCATTGTTAAATTTCATACTACTTGCACCAATTGTATGATACCTTTATGATGAATCAATATAAATTATCTGATTATTTAAACGCACTTAATTTTTCAAAACAACCTTTGTTGGATAGCGATGATATAACTTGGGAAAAGAAATACCCACCTTTTGTTATTAACCGTTGTTTATCTCAACATATGGATACTATTTTATATGCAAATGAAATGAATCAAAGACACGGCCTGGCCAAACGGCTGCAGTTCCATTTTCTTCTAAATAGTATAAGAAAGAGAAGGAGATTTGGTGGTAAGTGGATATCAACACATAAACCAAAGAACCTTGAGTATGTTAAAGAATATTATGGTTATAGCAATCAAAAAGCTAAAGTTGCTCTGGACATACTATCAAAGAAACATATTGAATTAATTAAAACTAGACTTGAAAAAGGTGGGAGAAAAAAATAATGAGTGATGAACCTATACAATGGTCAGCTGATAGTATGTTAGAAATAACATTAAAACAGCCTGACGATTTTTTAAAGATTAGAGAAACCTTATCTCGTATAGGTGTTGCAAGTAGAAAAGATAAAATACTTTATCAATCTTGCCACATACTACACAAACAAGGAAAATATTATATAGTACATTTCAAAGAGTTGTTTGCTTTAGACGGCAAGAAAGCAACGCTAATCCAAAACGATATACAAAGAAGAAATACGGTTGCGAGTTTATTGCAAGATTGGAATTTATTATCAATAGTTAAGAAAGAACAAGCGGAAGATAAAGCACCTTTATCGCAAATAAAAATTATTGCGTTTAAGGAAAAGAAAGAGTGGAATCTTCAAGCGAAATATAACATTGGTAAAAAATCATCTACTCCAGATGTAAAACAGGAAGAAACTTCTACTCCAGAAGTAAAACAGGAGAGTGAATAAATTAAATACTTGAAGGAGGGTATATTATGGAGAAACTACCAGAAGTAGTTTTTAAAGTAAGAGAAAATAATGAGTGGGTTAACAAATCTACTAGCGACTTTTTTGCAGGAAAAAAAGTTGTAATGTTTTCTTTACCAGGTGCATTTACACCAACTTGTTCCAATTATCAATTACCTGGCTTTGACCAGCATTATGACCAATTTAAAGAATTAGGCATAGACGACATTATTTGCGTTTCTGTTAATGATTCTTTTGTTATGAATGCTTGGGCAGAATATCTAGGAGTTAAGAAAGTTAAAATGTTACCAGATGGTAATGCTGACTTTACTAGACAATTAGGTATGCTAGTTAAGAAGGAAGATAAGGGATTTGGAAATAGGTCTTGGAGATACGCTGCTATAGTTAATGATGGCGTTATTGAAAATGTATTTGTTGAAGAAGGTCGTGGAGATAATACTAAAATTGATCCTTACGAACATACAAAACCAGAAACACTTTACAAATTCATATCTGAAAACAAATAAAGGTTACATAAATGAAAGTAACCTTTGTTCAGCCTAACGGCGATAGAAGAACGATTGAAGTAGAAGAAGGCCGTACTTTAATGGAGGCTGCAAAGTATATTGCTCAGCCTTATGTGGAAGGTATAGAAGCCATCTGTGGAGGACAATGTATATGTGCCACTTGTCATATTTGGGTTGCCAAAGAATGGGTAGATTTAATAGGTCCCCCACCACATAATAGTCAGGAACAGGCCTGGTTAGATTATGAAAAAACTGCAACGCTATCAAGTAGATTATCTTGTCAAATTAAATTAACAAAAAGACTAGATGGTTTAGTAGTACATATACCTTATGATAAAAATGAAACATATAAACCAAGAGCAATAGACGGATTCGGTGAATAATATATGATGTTTTATACCAATGTAATTGAACATAAAAGTAAATTATTAATAAGAGGAGTTAATAATGGTAAACCATTCTTAAGCCGAATAAATTATCAGCCGACTTTATACACGCCAACAAAAGAGAAATCTATATATCAGACACTAGACGGCATTAATTTAAGACCAAAAACCTTTGCTAGTATATACAAGGCAAAAGAGTTTAAAGATACTTACAAAGAAATGCCTCAATTCAAAATCTATGGAATGGATAGATGGCCATATCAGTATATTGCTGATGAGTGGGGCAAAGATATTGAATGGGATAAAAATCAAATTAAAATATTTACTTTAGATATTGAGTGTGAAGCAGAGTCAGGATTCCCAGATGTTGATACTGCTAATGAAACTATAATTTGTATTACGGTTAAAAATCATAGTAATAAACAAATTATAACTTGGGGTACTGGAGATTTTATAACCAAACAAAATAATTTAACTTATGTAAAATGTAAAAATGAAAAAGATTTATTATTAGAGTTTATGAAATTCTGGTGTAAAAATCATCCAGATGTAATTACAGGATGGAATGTTAAATTCTTTGACATACCTTATTTAATGAATCGTATGAGAAAACTATTTGACAATGATGTTATTAATAAAATGAGTCCTTGGAATTATATTAATGCTGAACGAGTACAAATGGGTAATAAAAATGTTCAGTATTGGAATATGTTAGGCATAACCGTATTAGATTTTTTTGATTTATATAAAAAATTTACTTATGTTCGTAGAGAAAGTTATAGATTAAATTATATTTCCAGAATAGAATTAGGAGAAGAAAAGGTTGAAAATCCTTATGATACTTTCAAAGATTTTTATACTAAAGATTATCAAAGATTTGTAGAATATAATATCCAAGATGTAGAGTTAGTGGATAAACTTGAGGATAAAATGCGTCTAATTGAATTATGTTTAACTATGGCATATGAAGCTAGAGTTAATTATATAGATGTGTTTAGCCAAGTAAGATGTTGGGATACTTTAATCTATAATCATTTAAGGCAAAAGAATATAATAATTCCACCAAGAGTGGAACACGATAAGAATACAAAATATGAAGGTGCATATGTTAAAGATCCATCTTTAGGAATGCACGATTGGATTGTAAGTTTTGATTTGAATAGTTTATATCCACATTTAATAATGCAGTATAATATTTCACCAGAAACATTTGTTGGAGTTCAGACACACGGCATAAATGTTGATAGTGTATTAAATGAAAAAGCAAATTTAGATTTTGCAAAAGAAAAAAATATAACAATTGCTCCCAATGGTGCAATGTTCAGAAAAGATAAACAAGGTTTTCTTCCAGAGTTAATGGAAAAAATGTATAGTGAAAGAGTTATATTTAAAGACCAATCAATTAAAGCAAAAATAGAATATCAAAAAACAAAAGATCCAATTTATAAAAATGAAATATCTAGGTGTTATAATATTCAAATGGCAAAAAAGATTGCATTGAATAGTGCTTATGGTGCTATCGGTAATCAATATTTTAGATATTTTGATGTTAGTCAAGCAGAGGCAATTACATTAGGTGGACAATTATCAATTCGTTGGGTTGAAAATGATGTTAATAAATTTATGAATAAAGTATTAGGCACAGAAAATAAAAATTATGTAGTTGCTAGTGATACAGATTCAATTTATATAACAATGAAAGATTTAGTTAATAAAGTATGTAAAGGAAAATCTATACAGCAGATAACTGATTTTTTACATAAGGCAAGTGAAGATAAACTACAAAAGGTTATAGATGATAGTTATAGTCGTCTAGCGATGTATGTGAATGCGTATGCTCAGAAAATGATAATGAAACGAGAGGTCATTGCAAACAAGGGTATATGGGTCGCTAAGAAACGGTATATGTTGAATTTGTATGATGAAGAAGGCATACGATATATAGACCCTAAATTAAAAGTTATGGGTGTTGAGGCAGTTAAATCTTCTACACCAGAAGTTTGCCGAGGTAAAATTAAAGAAGCGATTAGTGTTATTATGAATAAAGGACAGGAAGAATTAATTAAATTTGTTGCTGACTTTAAAGAAGAATTTTTAAAGATGACACCAGAACAAATTGCTTTTCCTAGGTCGTGTAATAATGTTTTAAAATACACAGATAGTTCCAATGTATATAAAAAAGGAACTCCAATTCACGTGAAAGGTGCTTTAATTTATAACCATTTTTTAAAACGAAATCATTTAACACACAAATATCCTAGAATACAAGAAGGTGATAAGATAAAATTTTTAATGTTAAATTTACCCAATACATTTAAAGAACAAGTAATAGCATTTTCATCTATTCTTCCAAGAGAATTTGATATAGAAAAATATGTAGATTATGAAACACAATTTCAAAAAACATTTACAGACCCATTGAAATTTATTTTAGATTCAATTGGCTGGTCGTTAGAAAAAGAAGCGACTTTAGAGGAGTTTTTTGGATGATGTTAGAGGCATTTTTAACTTTTATATTAATAGTATGGGGATATAGAACAGGAGAATTATTAGCAATGACTAAATTAAAATTTGCAACATTATTACTTTGGTTATTAGCAGTTAAATTTGTATTGGTAAGTTATGGAAACTAAAATAATAAACGCAGATAGTCTGGAACATCTAAAAACTTTAGATGATAATATATTTGATTCGTGTGTAACTGATCCACCATATCATTTAGCGTCTATTGTTAAACGATTTGGACCAGGTCAAAAAGGAATTAATAATAAAGATGAGAAAGAAGGTCGTAATGGACCATATCATAGAGCTGCAAAAGGTTTTATGGGACAGACTTGGGATGGAGGAGATATTGCATTTCAAAAAGAATTTTGGGAACAAGTATATAGAACACTTAAACCTGGTGGTATTCTTTTAGCATTTGCTGCTACTAGAAATTATCATAGAATGGCAGTTGCAGTTGAGGATGCTGGGTTTGAAATATTTGATATGATTAATTGGATATATGGTAGTGGGTTTCCTAAAAGAAAAAACTATTTAAAACCTGCTCACGAACCTATTGTTATGGCAAGAAAGGGAGTTAACCCTAGTTTAAATATAGATGATTGTAGAGTGCCTGGTTATGAATGGGACACATCTAAAAATAGAAGAAATACACAAAAGGAACAAATCTTTAAAGGTGGTTGGAAGGGAAAAGAAGGTGGCGAAAAAATATCAGGTCGTTATCCTGCAAATATAATACACGATGGATTGGAAGAAGATTGGGCAAAATATTTTTATAGTCCAAAAGCAAGTAAAAAAGAAAAAGGAGACACTCAACACCCAACGGTTAAACCTTTAGCATTAATTAGATACTTAATTAAATTGGTTACACCTAAAGAAGGATTAGTATTAGACCCATTTGCAGGAACAGGAACTACTGGAGAAGCCTGCATATTAGAAGGTAGAATTGGATACTTGATTGAAAAACAAAAATCGTATATAATAGATATAGAAAAAAGATTAGGAAAACATAATGAGCTTCTTGGATAAACATATTAATGAAAATAGATTACCTGTAATGGATCAACCTACCTTTGAGCGTATTACTAATGAGATAGGTAAAGAAAAATTTAGGGAAGAGTTAGCAGAATATATTGCAGAAAAACGACCACCATTTCCTTTAAAACAAATTTCAATTGGATTAATGGAACAATCATTTAAAGGTTTATTAAAACAAGATGTATGGGAATATGCCCAACCTAAAGAACAAGCACAAAAAACAATCTTTGAAAAATATGATGATTACAAATACAATTATAAAGAACACGGACTAGGTCTTATAGACGCACCATCAATTTATAATGATGTATCAAATTATTTTCACCAAGATTTAAGATTGAATTGTTCAAGCTATAGTTTCAAATCTCCTATTGATGTATGGACTAAAGGCACAGCAAAAGATATATGGAGATGTTTAGGTCCTATGTGGCGAGGTATCAATGGAATGAAACCTGTAATGGTTGATGGTAAAGAAGAATTAAGAGGTGGTCAATTAAATGATAAAAGTTATGTATCAGCATTTAGATTACAAACTTATATTGCAACACAATTTAAACCTAATGTAGCAAAAATGGTATATGAAATGACGGATGCTAAAAAAGTATTAGATACAAGTTGTGGTTGGGGAGATAGACTTGCTGGGTTCTATACAAGTAAGGCTGAAGAATATATTGGTTGTGATCCTAATCCAAATACCTTTGAAAGATATGCTCAACAAATTGAACACTATGAAAGATTATTAGGTAATAAAAATAGTAATATAGTTATAGATACATTTGATAGAAACCATATTATCACTTGCGATGGAATTAAAAAGGTAACAATATATAGATGTGGTGCTGAGGATTTACCTTGGGATGAAATTAATAATATAGATTGTGCCTTTACAAGTCCCCCTTATTTTTCAACAGAAAGATATAATGAGGGTGGCGAATTTTCACAGGATCAATCGTGGAGTAAGTTTAATGAATATGATTTATGGAGAGATAATTTCTTTATCCCAGTTTCTATAAATAGTTATAATAGTTTAAGCGATAAAGGACATATGTTTATTAACATAATGGATCCTACCGTTAAAGGTACTCGTTATAAAAGTTGTGATGAATTAGTTGACGCTTTGATTAGTCCAAGAACATTAGGATTTCCAAAGAGATTTAAAGGTCAAATTGGAATGAGAATTATGCAAAGACCACAAGGTCGTGCTAAATTTAAAACGGAGGAAGAGTTGAAGGCTTTTATGAATCAATTGTATATTGAAAATGTCTGGTGCTTTGGTAAAGCAGATTTAGATTACTTTAGACACGCTAGAAAAAATACTTTAGAACAATTTTTTAATTAATATGCCTATGCCAATTACAAAAGAAAGTTATCAGGACCTAAAAGAGTATTGGGACTTCCAAAGAAAAATACAATTTAATAAAGAGAAGATTAAAGCATTTGCTGAACAATTTGAAAATAGAGTATATAATGAATTTGGACAAGTTAATTTAGAGGAGTTGTATGAGTTATTATGGACAAGATGTAAAGAAACAGATTATGATGATCCACACCCAGCCTGGATACCACAAGATGAAAAATTGAGATTTTGGTGGGAAGGAGAACCACATAGTAATTTTAAGATGATAGAACCTCCTGTAAAGAAGGGAAGACCTGTTGTTTTACGGGCAAAAGTGTCAGATGAATTAGATAAAAAAGTTAGAGATATTTTTTCATCGGATATTGACAAAGATGAAAAATAATGTTAGTATAATATAAAGGTAAATATGAGTGATTTTTTAAAAGATATAATAAAAGAAACTGGAAATGAATATGCAACACTAGTAAGTGAAGGTGTTGAGGCAGGAGATGTACATAGTTATATAGATACAGGCTCGTATGCTTTAAATGCTTTATTATCAGGATCCATATTCGGTGGATTACCATCAAACAAAATTACTGCAATCGCAGGAGAAGCCGCAACAGGTAAAACATTTTTTGCTTTAGGAATAGTTAAACACTTTTTAGACAAATACAAAGAAGGTGGAGTAGTATTCTTTGAATCTGAAAGTGCTTTAACAAAAGATTTAGTTGAGAGTAGAGGAGTTAATAGTAAAAGAGTTGTTATAGTTCCTGTTTCAACCGTACAAGAATTTAGATACCAAGCAATAAGAGTATTAGACAAATACATAGAACAAAAAGAAGATGAAAGAAAACCAATAATGTTTGTGTTAGATAGTTTAGGAATGCTATCAACAACAAAAGAAATGGAAGATACAGCTGAAGGAAAAGAAACTAGAGATATGACAAGGTCTCAAATAGTGAAGGCTGCATTTAGAGTTTTAACACTTAAATTAGGGAAAGCAAAAGTCCCTATGATTATGACTAACCACACCTATGATGTTATAGGGTCAATGTTCCCACAAAAAGAAATGGGTGGTGGTAGTGGCTTAAAATATGCCGCTAGTAATATAGTCTATCTTTCTAAAAGGAAAGAAAAAGAAGGTAAAGAGGTTATAGGTAATGTGATCCATTGCTTAAATTATAAAAGTAGATTGACAAAAGAAAATGCGAAAATAGATGTAAGACTAACTTATGATAAAGGTTTAGAAAGACATTATGGTTTATTAGATTTAGCAATTAAACATAATATATTTAAATCAGTATCAACAAGAATAGAATTACCAGATGGAACAAAACAATATGCTAAAACTATCAATAATGAGCCTGATAAATTCTTTACTAAAGCCATTCTCAATAAGATTGACGAGGCAGCCAAAAAAGAATTCCTTTATGGCCAAGACTAATAAAGATTATGTTTTTGCTCAAAGAGAGCAAGATGAATTTTCTTGTATAAAGATTATCACAGGTGAATATAAAGATGTTATTTACAAATATGGACGAGTACAATTCGCAAGCGAACCAAATCAATTGGATCAATTGCCTTTAAAATTTGATTATGAAGTTATGAAAAACCCCAACAATGTAGATACACAAACAGAAAATTTTAGACATAAAATAGGTGATATATTAGTTGAAGTTATGGAGGAGCAATTAAAAAATGGCAAATTATCAATCATCAACAAGTGATAGATTTGAATTAACAATATTAAGGAATTTAATCCATAACGAGGAATATACTCGTAAAGCACTTCCCTTCCTAAAAGAGGATTATTTCAAAAATAGAGATGAGATAGTCCTCTTTAATACTATAAATCAATTTGTAGTTAAATATAATAAATTACCTAATAGAGAATCCTTAGCAATAGATATAGGAAATTTAAAAACTATTACAGAGGAAGAACATAAAAATATTATCAACATTTTAAATAATTTAAATGAAGGTATACAAGTTCCATCTATTGACCAACAATGGTTATTAGATACAACAGAAAAATTTTGTAAAGATAGAGCAGTACATAATGCTATCTTATCAGGTATTAAAATACTTGATGGTAAAGATAAACAAAGAAATCCAGAATCAATCCCACACATATTAGCAGAGGCACTTGCAGTTTCATTTGACCAACATATTGGACACGATTATTTAGGACAGACCGAAGATAGATACGAGTATTATCATAAAGTAGAGGAAAGAATTAAATTTGATTTATCTTATTTTAACAGAATTACAAAAGGTGGGTTGCCACCTAAAACTTTAAATGTTGCATTAGCAGGAACAGGTGTTGGTAAGTCCTTGTTTATGTGTCATTTGGCATCCTCATTTATACAACAAGGTAAAAATGTTTTATATATTACTTTAGAAATGGCTGAAGAAAGAATTGCTGAAAGAATAGACGCAAATCTTTTAGATGTAACCATTGATGAGTTATATGAAATGCCTAAACATTATTATGAAAGTAAGATTGAAAAATTACAGAAAAAAGTAAGTGGTAAATTAATTATAAAAGAATACCCAACAGCGGCTGCTCATAGTGGTCACTTTAAAAATTTAATGGACGAGCTATCATTAAAGAAATCATTTAAACCAGATGTATTGTTTATTGATTATTTAAATATATGTGCTTCAAGTAGATTTAAAGGTGGAAATATATCATCTTATTTCTATATTAAAGCAATAGCGGAAGAGTTAAGAGGAATGGCAGTAGAATATAATGTACCAATTATATCTGCCACACAAACAACAAGGTCAGGATATATGAGTTCGGATGTAGGATTAGAAGATACTTCCGAAAGTTTTGGTTTACCTGCGACAGCAGATTTTATGTTCGCTTTAATTACTAATGAGGAGTTAGAACAATTAAATCAAATGAAGATTAAACAATTAAAGAATCGTTATAGTGATCCTGCAATTAACAGAGCATTTATTATAGGTGTTGATAGAGCAAAAATGAGATTGTATGATGTTGAACAACACGCTCAACAAATTGTAGATAGTAACCAAGAGTCAAAAGAAGAAATTGAGAAACCACAAGGTCCTCAACCAGATGACACTTATGACAAATTTTCAGGATTTAAAGTATGAGAAAAAAAGGATTTAGACAACCAAAACCAACTAAAACAAAGCTATATTATAAAGCCGAAATGAAAAAAGTAAAAGGTAAGATAATGTGGCAGGCAGTAGAAATGCCAACCAAATCTATTATCATTGAATCATTTTTTGAGGAAGATGTTAAGAAATTAGTTAAGTTTCAAAACAAACATAAAGTATGGGAAGCAAGTGGTGGTATAGTTTCCTTCTTATGTCATAGATATGGTCCTTTAAAACCACTTATAAAATCTCATAGATCCAGAGCTTGACCTTTTAATTCTTTTTTGTTATAACATAAATATAGCAAGAGAGAGTATAAAATGGCAGAATTAAATAAAAAAGATTTCACAAAACCTTGTTCAAAAGGACCTTACGCAGGTAAGAGTCGTTTAGAAGCTTGTAAGCTTAAAATAAAAGATAAGAAACCTTTTATTGTAGGCAAAAATGCAAGTGGTCGTAAAGTCTATGCTACAGCTATAACACCTACTTGGCCTCATACTTTAAATGCAGGTAAAGAAAGAATTTCAATAACTAAAATATTTAAAGATCCAGATTTTGGAGGTGGTGGAGGTTCTCGTGGAGGTGCTGAACTAACAAAATTAACTGAATCAGGACAATGTTATTATTGTTCATTAGCATTTAATGTTATGAAAAAAAAGATTTCTAAAAAGGATGCTACTACTAAAAATATGATGAAGGCATCCCAATGGGTTAAAGCAACAAAATCTTTTAAAGAATTTGATAAAGAAGGTCCAAATGATTGGATTGAAGAAGATGTTTATATAAAAATTGCTAATGAATTATTTACAAAATATAATACTAATGTTGCTAAGAAACCAGTTTATTTTCATAGAGGTTCTAAATTTATGCAGGCTGTTTATGACGCTAAAAAAAGAGTAATGCTTGAAGATAAAAAATCCCAAACACCTCAAGCACCAGGAACATTTTCAGATGATAAATGGAACCCAGGTGATATATGGATGACTACTATGCTTCCAAGTGAAGATCCTTTTAAACAAATTAAAAGAGATTGGCAGATATTAAATAGAGAGGTATTAATTCAGGCAGGCAAAGTTAAACAAAGTAGAACATTCCTATTAGGCATATCATTAAAAAAGACAGGCAGTCCTAGAATAACAGAATTTAATTTACCTAAAAGAGTACACAATAAAGAAGTACCATTTAAAAAATATTCTTTTGGACATAACAATGATTTCTTTTCTTCAATAGATATGTATTTCTATATGGGAGAAGGAAAAATACAATTTAGAAATACTAATGTAACCGCAATGTGGCAAGGAGAAATAAGTGGTGCTACAGCTGCAGGTGGTAAAATTGGTGGTGGTAATGTTAATTATTATTGTGAAAAACATTTTAAAAAATCTATTGGTTATAATAAAGTAGAACCTAATTGGAAAGAATTTCCTTTAAACAAAGTAGATTTAAAAAATATGTTTCAATTATATAAGAAGTATGATTTAGGAGATGTTAGGTCAAAAGTTAAATCAGAGCAAGATTTTATTAAAAAATCTAAAGCAAAAGGACCTGGTTTTATGTCATCTAAAAATATGTGTTTAAAATTTTTAGATACATTTAAGTCTGGTACTAAAAGAAAACAAGATGAATTTTGTACAGATATGATAAGATACGCAGCTTCTAATACGGATGTATCTTCCTTTTTTATTAAAGTATCATAGTTTTATAAATAGTAGTACACTTGATTTGTTAATGGGAGTGTGATTATTTGGTTGATGGACATAGTGGAGAATAAATGCAAAGTTTTAAACAATATTTAAGTGAATCTAGGAATACACACCTAGAACATTTAGAGGACGAAATAGTAAATAACGGTTATGACGGAGGTGTCAATGCCGTTAATTTCTTAAGCTCAATAAGAGATATGATGTTGGGCTCATCTAGGTCCAAGCTCAATGTATCAGTAAAATGGGATGGTGCACCAGCAGTTTTCTGTGGTATCAATCCTGAAAACGGCAAATTCTTTGTCGGTTCAAAATCAATCTTCAATGTAACCCCAAAAATCAATTACACAAATAGAGATATAGACCGTAATCACGGTGGTGGTTTAGCGGATAGATTAAAAGTGTGTTTAGCACATTTACCAAGATTAGGTATAAAAGGAATTGTACAAGGTGATTTACTTTTTACTCCTGGGGATATTAAAAATGTTTCCATTAGAGGAGAGAAAGCAATTGCTTTTACACCTAATACTATTACTTACGCTGTACCACAAGATAGTCCTTTAGCAAGTAGAATATTAAGAGCAAAATTAGGTATCATATTTCACACATCATATTCAGGTCGTTCAATGAATAAACTTAAAGCAAGTTTTGGTGTTAATGTAAATAGATTTAATAAAACACCTGCTGTATTTTTTGATGACGCTAGTTATAAAGATACAAGTGGTGTTGCAAGTTTTACAGCTGCTGAAAGTGCAGCTATGGATGGTCAATTAAGAATGGCAATGGGTTCAATTAAAAGAGGTAAACCAGTTTTAGAATTAATGAAAAGACAAACTAATTTATTATCAGTTGGTGCTAGATTGAAAATCTTTTTTAATGATTATATTAAAAAAGGTAGAAGTGTTCCATCAGCAAAGGGTGCTTACAATGACTTTAGAAAATATTATGCTAGTGTATTAGATGATGAAGTGGATGCTAGAAAAACAGATAAAGCAAAAAGTAAATATGCAGCTATTAGAAATGATGGTTTAAGATTTATAGACAGATATAATACTGAATTATATTTTGCAATTGCTAGTTATATGACTTTGCAAAAAGTTAAAACATTTTTAGTACAGAAAATGAATCAAATTAAATCTATTGGAACATTTATACAAACAGGTAATGGTTTTAGAGTTACCAATCCAGAAGGATATGTTGCAGTAGATAGAGCTGGAAGTGCTGTTAAGTTAGTAGATAGATTAGAATTTAGTACACAGAATTTTACAGCGTCTAAAAATTGGGTAAGAGGTTAATATGGAAAAATGTCAAAATTGTGGTAAGGATGCTCATTGTCCTGAAAAATTAGTAGAGTTAACACCTTTTAGTCCACAAGGGAAAACTATTTGCAATAGATGTAAATGTTCTGCTTGTGATACAGACAAAGAAAGACCAGATGTGGAGATAGTACAATGAAACAATTTTTAACTCATTTATCTGAAGGTGTATATGATAAAGGAATATTTAAAGCATTTTTCCTTGCAGGTGGTCCTGGATCAGGTAAAACATTTGTAACTCAAAATGTCTTTGCAGGTATGGGATTAAAATTAGTTAATTCAGACCACCATTTTGAAAGAAAATTAGTTAATGCAGGTTATTCTTTATCAATGCCCGACCACGAAATGGAACCTAGAGATAGAATTAGAATGCAAGCAAAGGCATTGGCTAGTGACCAAATGACAAAATATTTAATAGGAAGATTAGGACTAGTTATAGATGGTACAGCAAGAGATTATCAGTTAATAGAAAGACAAGTACAATTATTAAGAACAACAATAGGTTATGATTGTTATATGGTATTTGTTAACACTACTTTAGATGTTGCATTGGAAAGAAATGCAGGTAGAATAAGACGAGTACCACCTGAAATAACTAAAAAGTCTTGGCAAGGAGTCCAAGCAAATATAGGTAAGTTGCAATACTTATTTGGAAGAAAAAATTTTATTATTTTAGACAACACAAATGCTAATGAAGATGTATTAGGCAAAGTTGCTAAAAAAATTAGACAATACCTTAACAACCCAATTCAAAGTTTTACTGCAAGAAGATGGATTGTTAGGCAATTGAAAGCAAAGAAAAGAGCATAATGGCAGGAGATGAATGACTTTAAAGGTTATTGTAAACCAATGTCTTATGTTAAAAAACTTGCAGGCATTATAAGGGAAGTAAAAAAAGAAACTGGAGAGGAAGATGTTTTTAAACTTGTTAACGAAGCACTAAAGAGAATGGAAAAAAGAAGTTTAAGAAGAAAAGGAACAAGGAATGCGATTTAAGGATTATATAAAAGAATCTATTATAGACATACCTAGAAGTACATACGCTAGACCTGTATTTGATAAAGCAGATACAGATAATCCTGTCCTTAAGCCTTCAGTAAGAAAACAATTATTAGACGGAATTAAACAATTTGAAAGATTTGGAAAAGTAGTTAACCATACACTAATCGGTTCTATATTAACAAAACGATATAGAGATGACGCCGATTTAGATGTTAATATCTTATTTAAGATACCTGGTTCAAAAGCACAACAAGAAAAGGTACACGAAAAAATAAGAGAACATCAATGGGAAGCTAATGGTGAAAAAGTAGGTGATAGTAACCATATAATAAATTATTTTTCCATAATAGATCCTGCCATTTTTAGTAGGAATCGAGCAATGGCTGATGGTACTTTCGATATAAGCGACAATAAGTTTATACGAAAACCAAAAGGCGATTCGTTTGACGCCGAAAAATATGTGGCGGATTTTCAGCATAAGGTTGCTGAAATAGATGTGATAAGAGGTGAACTAAAGCGAGATATGATTGATTATAAAGAGCTGCAGGGATTGTCAGCAAAAGATGTGGATAATCTATCTCAACTTGTGGCTAAAAAGTTAAGTGAAATAAAAGACTCTATCAAATCATTGATTGATATGGGAGACAAAGTAATGCAAGACCGTGCAGACGCCTTCAATACTCCAATGTCTCCAGACGATATTAGAAAGTTTGGTGTACAACACAAATTACCAAAAAATGTGATTTACAAAATGTTAGAAAAGTATCATTATCTCAACTTTTATAAACATTTGGTAGAGATTATGAAAGATGGTAAGATAACACCAGATGAACTAAAATCATTATCAAAAATAACCGAGGCCAGAGGTAGACACATAGCGTTTACCTTTGGCCGTTTTAACCCACCAACAATTGGGCACGAAAAATTGTTGAATAAAGTAGCGGCTCAAAGAGCAGACCAATATATAATTTACTTAAGCCGTTCAGAAGATTCTGCTAAAAATCCTTTAGCATTTAGAGAAAAGGTTGCAGTTATGAAGCGTATGTTTCCAAGACACGCTGGCAAAATTGCAGTAAGTAATTCTAATAAAGTATTTGATATTTTAATAGAATTGTATAAGAAAAAATTTACAGAAATTACAATGGTTGTAGGTTCAGATAGAGTAAGAGAATTTGATACAATCATTAAAAGATATAATGGAGATAAAAATAAGCACGGTTACTATAACTTCGACAGAATTAGTGTAGTAAGTGCTGGTGAAAGAGATCCAGACGCCGAAGGCGCAATGGGAATGTCAGCAAGTAAAATGAGAGCAGCTGCAAAGAAAAAAGATTTTACTAGTTTTAAAAAAGGTTTACCGAGAAACTTCTCATTAAAAAATTCTGAAACATTATTTAAATTAGTTAGACGAGGAATGAACTTGGCTGCAAGTTTTGATCCTTCACTAGTTGAAGATGATAAGAAAGAAAAAGATAAGAAGAAAATCAAAGCAAATTACGATGGTGGTGTTGTAGGTGGACAATCAATTGCAGGTCCATTACGATTCAAACCATTTATAACTGCCTCAACAAAAGAGGAGTTAGATAAGAATACATTACGGGACAAATATGTTAGAGAAGATGTTTATAGAGTTGGAGATATAGTAGATGATATGGTGAGTAAAGTAACTGGCATAATAGTAAGAAGAGGAACTAATTATGTAACTTTAGAAGATGACAATATGAAATTTCATAAGGCGTGGTTACACAACATAATAGAAACTCCAGTCTATACAGAAACTATGGGTGCTCGTAGCAAAGAAATTATAGAAGGAAAACAAATGAAAAACGATATTAAAAAGGATAATATATCCTTTGATAAATCAGGTCCAAAAGAGGCGTATGATATGGGACACGATTATGCAAAACACACAAGCAAAACTACGCCAGGTCAGGCAGGATATGACCCTAATTACAAAGGCACTACATATAAACCTAGTAATCCTGCAGATAATAGAATCAATGTTGTTAAACAAAAAGTTAAAGGTCTTATTGATAAAGAAACGAAGGTTGAATTAAATGACATAGAGGAGTGGTATAATAGCGTTGATACAATAGATAAATATAAGGAACGATATGGGGAAGAGTGGAAAACAAAATTAGACGAAGTTTATAACAAGATGGTTAATAAAGTAGTAGATACAAACGAGAATTTAAGAGAAGGTCGTATGAAGGATATTGCGATTGACCTTAAACATTTAGACGCAGACAAGTTTAAATTGAAGTATGGTAAGTCTAAAGCAGAAATACAAAGAGAATTAGGCACACCAGAGATTAAATCATTTAGAGAATTTTCTGAACAGGTTAATGAGTGGGGAGTATTTCCGTCTGAAATTAAGAATGTGAAATATGAAAATGAAGATGTTAGATTATTTGAACCATTTGAAACACCTACAGGTCCTAAAGATTATTCTGTTTATGCAATGAGTGAAAATAAAGAAGTAGTAAAAGTTAACTTTAGTAAACCAGAGTTAAAAGAAACTTATATGAAAGACAATAATTGCGATAACCCAGGTCCTAGATATAAGGCAAGATACTGGGAATGTTATCAATGCAAAAAGGATTAATATGAGCAAATATTTAGAAACTTGGCACAACGCTTTAAATCAGGTCCAAAATTGGAAGCCTGGTACTAATCATCATCAGCAAATGCTGAAAGAACAAGAAACACCTACAACAAAAAGTGGTGAAAGACAACCTTCTCATATAGATAAGGTTAAAGCATTGAAAGATAGAATTGATAAACAAAAAGATAAAGTAGATAAGTTTGACCTTGGAGATCCTAAACAAAAAACTCCATATGCTATTGCAAGAGCAGATTTAAAAGCAATGCAATTAAAAATGAGAGATATGCAAACAGCAGAAAATGAACCTGAAACAGATGATGTAGGCAAACCTAATAAGAAAAAAGAAATTAAAGAAAGACAATTAATAGGTTTCAAAGATAAAGTAGTTGAAAAAATTTCACCATTTTTAATTTCATATAGTAAAGATGGTCAACACGCTGGATTTAAAGGTGCAGATAGTTTAACAGATTTACAAAATATGGCACAGATGTTAAGAGCAAAAGGATTTACGATTGATAAAATGGGAAAAAACACAGCAAAGAAAATGGTTAAAGAAGGCGTACAAGTTTATAGAGTTTCACACCCTAGTAAAAAGACTTGGGAAGTTGAAGGCGAAAATGAAAAAGAAGCAATACGAAGATACAAAGATGAAGTTGGATTAAAATCTGACGCAGGTATTAAAACACTTTTATTAAAAGATGTTGGAGAAGAATTAGATGAAGGAATGAAAATTGCTAATTTAGTTGGTCAAAGTATTGCACATTTAGGAATGTATGTAGAACTTGCTGAAGATGTAAAGAAAGAATATTTTAAAACTAATTCGCAAGTATCTATGTTCACAAAAGCAAAAGCAGACCAAGTTTCAAAAAATGTTCCTAAATTAATAAAAGAATTAAGACGACCAGGTATATGGAGTGAACAAGTAGATAAGGCAGATAACGCTGTTAAGTTTTGGGAAGATAAACAATTAAACGAAGCTTTAAGAGATATGGAAGACTATAGAGCTAAATCAAAAGTATTACAATCTATTCAAAATGATCCTAAACAAATGTCAGATCCTGAAATGAAAGTTGCTGTAATGAAAAGAAAAGAAAAATTAAATAGAGAATTACAAGACCTTAAAGCAAAACAAGCAAGACAAAAACCAATTGCAGCTGAAGTAGAACCAGGTACTATAGTTAAAGAAGAATATATTATAGAAGCGCCTTTTAGTGTAGAGTATAAAGGCACTAAAAATGCAAAAGAAAAACAAAGAGGTGCTAATATTGCTAGAGAAGTTGGTGGTAAAATTAAAGTGGATGCTAGTGATGAAGATGGTGCTAAAAGAATGGTTAAAAGAATCTTAACAAAAAGAATGAATAAAGGTGATGAATATTTAAGAAGATTTGAATTAGGCCAAGTTAGAGCTGAAGATTTTAAATCCTTTAGAGAAACTCCACAACCAGGATTTGCAGTAAGATATTTAGACCCTAAAAATGGAAAAAGATTTGCTGTTGCATATAAAATAAAAAAAGACGCAGATGATAAAGCTGCTCAATTAAAAAAAGATGGTGCAAAAGATATTTCAATAACTAAACATACTTTAAATTTTAAAGAAGATAGTAATGTGAAATATAAAGTAGTTGACGCTAAAACTAATAAACCAATTCCAGAGTTAAAAGATAAATCAGTTGGATATAATACTGCTATACATATGAAAAAACAAAAAGGTCCTGGTTATGAAATTAAACCAGTTGACGCTTTTGGTAATCCAGTAAAAGAAGAAAAGTCTTTTGAAGATTTAAAACATAAGAGTCAACCAAATGAAGTAAGAGAAAATTTTTCACCATCTCAATTAAGTAATTTGAGAAAACAATGGGCAACGGTTAAAACAATTAATCCAACAGGTGACAAATATAAAGCGTTAGTTAAATGGATTAACGATAAAGAATTTGATATGGTAGACGCTTTAGCAAAAGCAAAAATTAATTTTGTTTCTTATATTGCTAAAAAAGCATTAATGGATAAATGGGGATTTAAAAAAGACACTATCAATAAAATGTATGGTGGTCTATTAAGTAATCAAAAAGAAAGTTTAACTTTAGACACAATGTTTAAAGAAGTATCGCCTCCAGGTTGGGAAGGCTCTGTAAGAGCAATGAAAAAACATCCTGAACTAGGTGGTGAAGATGGTAAAGATGGCAAGAATATATACGCTCTTGCTTGGTATTTAAAAAACAAAGGGGCGAAACCACATTATAAAGATAAAGGTGGCAAACCTGTGAAGAAAGATAAGTATAAAAATGAACAGACCGAACACGAATACGCACAGCAAATTTCTGGTGTGGAAAATGAAGGTCGTAAGGAGACAATAAATGAGTAAAAAATACTTTGATACAAAAAAAGGCAGCGTTGAAGAAACGATTACCAAAGTAAGAGTTGAAAAAGAAACAATTGTAAAAGAAGAACCAAAAGTTTCTTTACAACCTAAATCTTACTTCGGTCAAAAAGAAGGTTCACTTGCTGATGTAGCTGCCAAAGTAGTAAGTGAAGATACACATATTCATATTCACGGTGATAGTAAATCCGAAGATAATGATTTAGATGTAGTTAACAAACAAGCGCTTAAGAAAAAATTTGATAATAGAAAAGATAAAGATATAGATAATGATGGCGATACAGATTCTGCTGACAAATATGTACATAACAAAAGACAGGCAATAACTAAAGCATTGTCAAAAGATGAACAAGCACATATTAAAAAAGAATTTGGTATTAAATATGAAGCGTTAAGTCCAGAGAAACAAAAAGAAATGGATAAATTGATGAAAGACTTTTTAGCAAGAGGTGGTAAAATACAAAAATTAAAACCAGGTATTGCTAAAGGGGCAGGTCATTTGGATAGAAGAGGTGCTTATAAAAAAGATATGCTAAAGGGTCCTAAAAAACATTTAGCTGCAAGCAAAGATAATTCAGATGATTTGGCAAGTAAAAAGAAAACTGCTACAGGACAAAAAGTATCTTCAATAGATACTAAACCGAATATTAAAGAGGTATAATTTATGGATCTGCCACGTATCTATTGCGATATGGATGGCGTACTGGCAGACTTTAAATCAGCAGCAGTACGACTTACAGGTGTTTCTATTGACAGATGGAAGAACCTGCCTGCTTCGGAAGAAAAGTGGGCACCGATTGTTGCAAAAAAGAATTTTTGGGCTACTTTGCCCTGGATGAGAGATGGTCAAAAGTTGTGGAAATTTATTGCAAAATATAATCCACATATATTAAGTGCATATGTACCTAATAATTATGACCCGAATTGTATACCAGGTAAAAAGAAGTGGTTACAAACAAGAATTGGATTGACAGGATCCAGAGTACATTTAGTTACAAGGGCTGAAAAGTCTAACTATGCTAAATTGCGAAGTGGTCCTGCTATTCTAATAGATGATTATATTAGAAATGTGAAATCTTTTCGTAGTGCTGGTGGTATAGGAATATATCATACTGACACGAATAGAACTATATTAGAGTTAAAACGGTTAGGTTTTAATTAAATATATATTTAAAAGGATTGAGTACCTTAATTAACGAAGGGAGAGAATAATATGTCAAGTTGGAAAAATACAGACGCTCACGGAAGTGCACCTTTATGGGCATTAAGTAGAGTGCAGAAAGCACCAACAGCTGCTAATATGGGAGCTGCAGGTTCTGGAAAACTATTTAACAACGCTACTGAGGATAACTTAATAAGTGGAAAAACTATCGGATTATTTAATTATAAAGATAGTGAAACTACTTCAGCTATGGCTCACGCAGGTTGGAACTTGAAGCATACAGGTAAATCAGGAAGAACTGGTAGAGTATCATACGAAACTTTAGTAGCTTTAACTGCTTCACAGGATGCTTAATAAATAGTAATAAGTATATGGGCGATATATAAAGTATCGCCCTATACATTAATTAACAAAGTGGTCTAGGAAAATACCTAGAATAGCATTCCCCGCTAAAGGGGTTTATAAGGAGAAAAAAAATGGCTGATAAAAAAATAACAGCGTTAACAGATTTAGGCGACTCATTAGCAGCCGCTGATTTGTTTCACGTGGTAGATGATCCTTCTGGAACACCTATCAACAAAAAAATAACAGCAGCAGATGTGTTTAACAATATGCCAAGTTGGATTGCGTTTGCACAAACTAGTCAATCACTAACAAGTGATGGCTCTACTGCTTTAACAATTGATGTAACCTCAGCGGTTACGGAAGTTAATGGTACTGGTGGTACCGCTACTTGTTCTTTGGCAGATGGTTCAGATGGTCAAGTAAAAATAATTTTGAACACCGCAACTTCAGGCACCCACCAACAAACTATAACACCTTCTAATTTAAGAGGTGCTACTAGTGTGTTGTTAAATGCTGAAGGCGAAAGTGTTACCTTAATGTTCAAAAATTCTAATTGGAACATAATTGCAGGTAACGGATACGCAACAGCGTAATTTATATAATAGGAGGATATAATGGCTATAGATATTAAGACCTTACAAGACGAAAGAGTCAAACTAAAGTCTGACTTTGATATGGTGAATGGTAGAATTAAACAAGTAGAAAGCGATTTAGGTACTATGAAAAGTAACCTAAACGCTCTCTATGGTGCCATTCAACAAGTAGATAAGTTAATAAAACTTGAAGATCCAAAGGCAGTAACAGGAAGACCTGTTGATGGTGAAAAGGATAATAGAGTTGTGTTAAATGAAAAAGACAAAGCAATGCCAGCAGATAAACAAGCTGCTTTAAACGTTGCTACAACATAACAATGAAAAATAAAGAGTTAAGAGATTTTGAAGAGGATGTTTGTTGCGCTGAAAGCGCTAACGATAAAAAAACATACACGGAGGTTAGAGAGACCTCCAAATCTCTTAAAGAAATAGAGGAAAAGAAGGATGAAAACTTTTAAACAAAAACTAAAAGAGTGGAATGATGTTGACGCTGGTTCTGTTGAAGATTCATCTATCGGTGCTCACAATGTACACGATGGTGAAGTCCTTAATAGAGTTAACGCATTCGTAGGTGCTCTTGCAGATAGGGAATATATTAACCCTAACGCAGCTGTAAATAACCTACAACAAAACTTACATAGATTAGGTTTAGACTTTAAAGAAAAAATAGATATTACTGATAAGTCTGGAACAATCTCAACGGGAGTGGCAAGATTCGGTGGCCGTTTTGGCAAAGATACTGATGGATCTGATATTAATGATGATACCGTAAATGGAAAAGAAATGAAAATTAATTTCAAATACGAAACATTAGATAACGGTTCTGTTAGAGTAGCAGCTGAATTAGTCTAATGGATAAATGTTTGAAAAGATAACAAGAGAAAATTGGTTATTTTACGCAATAAAAAATTATGAAAGTCCTAGTTTAGATTCTCAAACAGAATTTAATGAGGATATAAAGAGATTTAAATATCTCAAAAGATTATTTCGTAAGTGGAAGACAACAGGTGAACTGAAAACTAGATTAATTATTAATCATATAATTGTCTTACAAAATGTTTTTGGTGTGGATGCTTGTTGCACCTTGTTATTATTCAAAATTGAAAAAGAATTTTGGAGTGTACTTAAAACTTTTTTAGTATATTTAAAATATGTACAAGATGAAGAACTAAAAAGTGTTAAGATAAACAAAACAATATTAAAGAGCTTACAGGAACTATAATGGGAAGAGCGATAGATTTATTAATAACATATAGAGTTATTAAATTATTAGTTACACCTTTTGAAAAGACAAAAGCTTTTCAATTAGGTATTATAGACAAAGATGGTAAAGTATTAAAAAGAGCCAAAAGTTTAACAGGTGGCAATGAAAAAAATGCTTATACTTTGTTGCATAGGTTTGTCTTTAATTTAAAAAGATTAATACGACTTGTTCCAGGTGGCAAATCTAAAATTGGAACATATGCAGCTGCTCTTGCATTATTATTAAGAGAAGATAGAGAAAAGTATTTAAACTCTGGTAATATAGAACAGGCATTATATAAACATTTATTAGAAAATGATTTAATTAAATATGATGATAGTATAAAAGAAGGTGTAGAAATAGATTATTTACCTAAAGGTAGATTTACCGTGGTAGATGATTTAAAAGATTTAGATGACAATGCTACAGCAGATGTAGGTGATATTGTTTCTACCAAATATGATATTAAACCTAGTGATAATTTTTTAGGTGTTAATGTGTATGAACTTTATAATGAAGATAAGGACACCAAGGTTGTAGTATCAGAGGATAATATAGAGAGAATACGACTATGAAATTAAAAGAGTTAAGAGTAAAACTAGGAGAGAAAAAAGATTACACTACGCAACAAATTAAACAAGCGTATGGTATTCTAAATGATCCTAGATATAAACAAGGAAACTATTCTGGTGCTTATAAAGCAATTGAAAAAATTGCAAAAGGTTTAGCAAGTCATCCAGATGTTGCTAATGCTTTAAGAAGAGCAAATGAAGAAACACAAAAAGAGGATGCTCCTGCAAATGCAGTAGGGGATGGTTCCAATGTGGCTTTGCCACCTTCACACGAACCAGGAATTGATCCTAAAAAGAAAAAGAAAGAAGGAGAAAAAAGTAAATTTTCTACTTTCTTAACTAGGTATCAAAAAGAATCTTATAGTGAAAAAGAATTAGTATTACAAACTAGTAATGATGAAAAGTTATATAGAATGCAGATACAACCTATTATTTTAAATTTGGCTCGTAAAAAAGCAAAAGGTGTATATGATAAAAATTTGGCAGTTAAATTGTTTAGATATGCAGTAGATAATAAAGTAAAAGAACTTGCTGGTCCTTCAAGTAGAACGGTACCAGGAACAACAAGAGATAAAGTTGCAGGTAAATTATTATCTATATTTGATGGTGAAATAGAAGATAAGGTTAAAGATTTAAAATAATAAATAACATATGAAAACTTTTAAAGAATATTTAGGAATGCCTAGTGTTGGCATAGGTCCGGCTGCTGATATAAACAAGCCAATGGCCTCATTAAATTCACCCCACCAATTTTACCCCAACAAAAGATATGCAACTACATTTTCACAATATAAGGGACCTGGTATGGGAACAATTAAACCTATGTTAACAGCGAATAAAGAGTCAGATAAAGCATTACATATAAAATTAATTGCTAAAGCTTTGAAAACTATGCCTGGTTCTCAAAAGCAAAAAGAAATTAAACAACAAATAAATGTTATTAGAAAAAGACTTGGTTTAGAACCAGTAAATGAAATATCTGATAAACTTAAATCAAAAGTTTTACAAAGAAAGATTGATAGAGCGAAAACTAAAATGCTTTCAAAGAAACGATTACAGCAACCTTAATTAAAGGATCAATATGGGAAAGTTTAATGCAAAGATAACAGCAGAATATAATCCACCTAGAAAGTGGATAATGAAAAAAGATTTATTATATACTTGTACAGATTTAACAGATGATGAAACAAAAGCTCTTATAGGTGTGGGTGTTCAAATAGAAAATAATAATAGAGTAAGAGTTAGAGAAGATTTTGTAACCGATTTAGCAAGTGTACCAAGGGCAGCGTGGGCAATTATAGCACCTTGGGATGTTGCAAGGGCAGCTATCATACACGATTTATTATACAAAAGAATTAGACAATACCGATGGAATGCTGAGGCGGAAGTTGGTAATGGTTTAACAATTGGAGAAGATAAAAGTTTAGTCAAGGCTGCAAAGAAAGCAGCTGACAAAGTATTTCTATGTGGTATGAAAGACGCAGAACCGTCAGTACCAAAATGGAAAATTTATTCTGCCTATTATGCAGTAGCATTGTTTGGCAGATGGAGTATAATCCCGAAGGAGGATAACATATAATATGTGGTGGTTTTTAATGAAATCAATTGTGGGTGCAATACTCGGGCAGTCAACCAATGCTTGGTTTAGAAAAACTAAAATGGGTAATTGGTTTTATAAAAAGGTAGACCAATGTTATACCTGGGCTGCTAAACGATATGATTTAGATGTATTAACAAAAGAAGAAAAGTTAATGCAAAAATTTCCTAGTCTGGTTAAAAGAATTAAAAGACTAGAAAAAATGGCTCATCCTGATTGTTCAAAATCAGATGAGTCCGACAAGTAAGAGGAGGATCCAATATGGACAAACTCAAACAAGTAAGGGACTGGGCAGCTGGTTTAGCTGATGTAGGTGTAAGTTTAATCGCATTAGGTATCGTGCTGGAAGTCCTATTTAAAGGTCAAAGTATTCCTTTCTGGCCAGATATTTCTGTAATAGGAAATGTTCAGTCAGTAATTGCTGGTTTTTCATCTCAAGGTTTATTGGGATTAGTAGCAATATGGATACTTTATCATATATATAAGAATAAATAATAATAAAAGAAGGAGAGTCTATGGACTTTATATCAGGAAGACTTAAAGAACTAACATCTTTACACGGTGGAGTATTAATCGGGTTAGGTGTTATAGTTTTATTCTTTAGCCCCATTGCTAAGATTGCAGCTTGGGCTGCAATTGCTTATGGCGCTTGGGCTATATTGAAGAAAGATTAACGAATTTTATGTTTGGTTATTTCAAAATGATTTTTGCTGTCGTACTAATCGCCGGAATATCAGGCGCTGGAATGTATGTTATGAAATTGCGAAGTGATAATGCAATCTTAAAAGCAAATCAAATCAAACTAGAAGAAGCAGTCAGCTCCCAAAAGGAGCTGATTGCTAAGCAAAAAGAGGATTTCAAAGAAATATTGGAAGCCAACAACAAGATGAATGAGCTTGTTGCAAATCTAAAAAAAGATTTAGATGATTTAGACAAAAGATTTAACAAAGGTGGACGAGATTTTGGTAAACTTGCAATAGAAAAAACAAAAGTAATTCAAAAGATAATTAATGGTGCAAGTGATAAAGCAATTCGTTGCGTAGAAATAGCAGGTGGGTCACCACTTACTGAACAAGAAATAGCCGCAACTAAAAAATCAGAAATTAATAGAGAGTGTCCATCAATAGCGAACCCAAATTATGTACCGTATAATAATTAGTATCATATTCATAGGACTTTTAACAGGTTGCTCCATTGGAGAAAAGAAACTTAAAATATTTAAGTTAGAAGAACCTAGACAGAAATTAGATTTAGTTAAACCTACAATGCCTGAACTTGAAAAGTTGAGATGGATTATTATTACAAGTGAAAATGCAGACGAGGTATTTAGAAAGATGGAAGAACAAGGACTTGATCCAGTATTATTTGGATTGAGTGATAAAGACTTTCAATTAATTGCAAAAAACTTTGCTCAAATAAGAGCACACTTAAAACATACCAATGATTTACTTGACCAATATAAAGAGTATTATGAACCTGAAAATAAAAAGAAAGAGAAAAAAACGAAAGAAGAGGATAAAGAATAATGAAAATATTATGTATATTATATGACGATCCAAAAGATGGTATGCCAAAATCATATCCAGTTAAAGACTTACCAAAATTAGAAAAGTATCCAGATGGTATGTCATTACCAACACCTAAAGGTATTGATTTTACACCAGGAGAATTACTTGGTTGTGTATCTGGAGAATTAGGATTAAGAAAATTTTTAGAAGATAGAGGACATACATTAGTTGTAACCTCAGATAAAGACGCCGAAGGTTGTACAGCAGATAAAGAATTAGTTGACGCAGATGTAGTAATCTCACAACCATTTTGGCCATATTACTTAACAAGAAAAAGAATGGAATCAGCACCAAATTTAAAAATGGCTATCACAGCAGGTATTGGTTCTGACCACGTAGATTTACAAGCAGCGATGGATCATAAAATAGATGTAGTTGAAGTAACCTATTGTAATTCAAGGTCAGTTGCTGAACATATTGTTATGATGATATTATCTTTAGTTAGAGATTATCATAATCAACATAGAATAGTTAACGAAGGCGGATGGCATATTGCAGACGCAGTAAAAAGAAGTTATGATGTTGAAGGTATGCACATAGGAACAATTGCCGCTGGTAGAATTGGTTATGATATGTTAAGAAAAATGAAACCATTTGATGTTCATTTACATTACTTTGATAGACATAGATTGCCAGAAGAAAAAGAAAAAGAATTAAATTTAATATATCACAATTCAGTTGAGGAGTTAGTTGCTGTTTGTGATGTAATTAATATAAGTTGTCCATTACATCCTGAAACGGAACATTTATTTAATGATGAATTAATTAGTAAGTGTAAACCTGGTGCATATATTATTAATACAGCACGAGGAAAAATTTGTGATAAGGATGCTATTGCAAGAGCATTAGAGTCAGGACAATTAAGTGGCTATGCAGGAGATGTTTGGTTTCCACAACCTGCTCCTAATGACCATATTTGGAGAAGTATGCCAAATCAAGGTATGACACCTCATACATCTGGTACTTCTTTATCAGCACAAGCAAGATATGCTGCTGGTGTTAGAGAAATATTGGAGTGTTTCTTTGACGGAGAAGAAATACGAAATCAATATTTAATAGTTAAAGATGGAGACCTTGCAGGTATGGGTGCTCATTCTTATACAAAAGGAACTGCTACAGGCGGTTCAGAGGAAGCTGCGAAGTTTAAAAAATAATGGATAGTGAAGCTGTATTAATGTTAAGTAGATTATGGCCAATGTTTGTTGCATTTATTTTATTAATTGTAACCTTGGCACAATCACATTATAGAATTAAAGTGCTAGAAGAAAAAGTTAAAGTAGCATTTGAGTTAATTAATAAGTTGACAGACAGAAAAAAATAAATGAACACAATATATACCTTAGCGGGTATTGTTGCAGTAATAGGAATAGTGATAGGGATAAGTTATTATTTGATAATAGCTTTTACCTGATATGCACCTAACACATATGTTAGGTATAATAAATAATTGAAACTGAAAGATATAGATGATATTAGAATATGTATGGCTAGATGGATATAAACCAGACCCAAATCTACGCTCAAAAATCAAAGTAAAATCAAAAGACGAAAAGGCTCACCATTTATCAATGACCGCACCTGCGTGGTCGTTTGATGGAAGCTCTACCAAACAAGCAGAAGGTAAATCATCCGATTGTATATTAGAACCTGTAAAAGAATATAAAGGTTTTGATGGCATAGATAAATTTGTATTATGTCAAGTGAAAGATGAAAAAAGAAATCCACATATATCAAATACAAGATATGATACAGAACCTTATGATTCAAATGATTGGTGGTTTGCTTTTGAACAAGAATATTTTTTATATCATAAAGGTAGACCTTTAGGGTGGCCTTCTACTTTCCCAAGACCTCAAGGAGAATATTATTGTGGTGTGGGTCCTGATAATGTAGTAGGTAGAAAAGTTGCTGAAGAACATTTACATAAATGTTTAAATGCAGGTATAGATATACGAGGCATTAATGCTGAAGTAGCATTAGGTCAATGGGAATATCAATGTTTTGGTACGGGGATTTCAGCTGCAGATGATTTATGGATGTCCAGATATATGTTAAGTAGAATTGCAGAAAAATATGGTGTATCTGTTAATTGGAAACCTAAACCTATATCAGGAGATTGGAATGGATCAGGATTACATCTTAACTTTTCTAATGGAAGAATGAGAGATTATGGTACTGAATCTTATATCAAAGGTTTATGTGAGGCATTAAAAACTACACACGATCCTGAAAGAGTTAAAAGTGATTATGGTTCTGATAATGATAAAAGATTAACTGGTCTACACGAAACACAAAGTATAGATACATTTTCATATGGAGTATCTGATAGAGGTGCCAGTATTAGAATACCTATTGCAACGGTAGAAAATGAATATAGAGGTAGATTAGAAGATAGACGACCTGCTTCAAATGCAGACCCTTATAGAGTTTTAAATTACTTGTTATCTTCTATTAGTGAACAGAAAAAATAGTAACCTTTTCTTCTTTACCTTTCACTTGAACATCATCTAATTTATAAAATTTAAAACCTTCAATATCTTTGCGTGTAAATTCACTAATAATTATAGTTGTATTATAATTCTTACTTATACCTTCTAACCTACTAGCAAGATTAACAGCGTCTCCAATTACTGAATAATCAAACCTTTGTTCACTACCCATATTACCTACAAGACAATCACCTGTATTAAGACCTATACCTATATTCAATGGGGGATTAAATTCGCCGTTCTTATTCATTTCTTTTAATTTAAATTTCATTTCTCTAGCAGTTTTAATTGCAAGTTTTTTATGTTGAGGTGTATCTAATGGTGCATTCCAAAATGCCATAATACAATCACCCATATACTTATCAATAGTCCCACCATTTTTTAATATTATATCTGTCATTGCAGTTAGAAACTTATTAACATACTTGGTAAGTTTTTCTGGATCACCTTTCATAGATTCTGATATAGGAGTAAAACCTCTAATATCTGAAAACAAAAATGTTAATTCTTTTCTTTCACCACCTAGTTTTAATAGAGAAGGATTGTTTTGTAGTTTCTTAACCATTGCAGGAGCAAGATAGTGTTCAAATTGTTTTTTGATTTGTAATTTTAATCTATTTTCTCTAGCAAAATTATTATAAATTAAATGTGCCCATACAATACTACCTACAAGCATAGGAGTTATCCAATCACTTATAATCATATGTTGAGTCCATAGATAACCACTTGCAAGTGCTATATCAAAATAGAAACCTACTAGACATAATGCAGACCATAACAATCCAATTCTAGGCATTACAAGTAAAAAGAATATTAATGCTAATATTGTAATACCAAATTCTGCTTTAGGTAACCAATCAGGTCTAGTAATATATTTACCAGACAATAATGTTTCAGTTGATAAGGCCATAATTTCGTGTGTGTTTTTTAAACCATTAGGAGTTAGAACGAAAGTAGAACCTTTGAAAGTTGTTCCAATAAAAACTATTTTACCTTTCATATTAGACCAATCATTATCAGCATAATCTATTCTAGGAATTTGATGTCTAAAATCAATCCAAACATCATCTTGGTTAGGTATAGGAAACTTTATTACTTTTAAAATAACTTCAGGCACAGAATTTTTTAGAGGTAGTTTTCTAATAGTGCCATCAACATCAATAGGAACTTCAACATCACCTACACCTAATACTTTTCTTTTTATACTGATTAAATTTTTTGCGTCTTTAGTTTCAGTTAAGATAATAGGATACTTTGAAATCATTTTTAAAAACATTTCATCACCACCTAGTCTATCTTTATGTACAAAGACTAAATTTACAAAGACTAAAGCTGCACCATTTTTATATGCGTTGATGACAGCACGACCTACCATATCTCTTTTCCAAGGCCATTGACCTTGTTTCTTTAAAGCGTTATCCGAAATGTCCAATAAAATTAAACTTTTGGATTCATAATTATTTCCAAAATTTTGATAGTAGTCTAGTGAGGAAAGTCTTGTTTTTTGTATTAATATAGGATTAGAAATATAAATAATAATCAATATTAAGGCAGTCAAACAAGCACTCCAGGTACTTGTAAGTAGTTTTGTCATATATACTATTTATTTCATATAAATAATAGCATAAAATAAGTGGGAGAGATATGAGATTTATCACATTAATATTAGTGTTTCTTTTTATAGCTTCTAATGCTAGTGCTTCGGATATTATATTCAAGTTTCACAGCCCTTCATTTAGTGGTCAAGGAAAGTCATCACACTATTTAACTATAGAAAATATAGAAAAAACTAGAAAAGACGCAATCAAAGCTGCTGAGAAAGCTGCTAAAGATAAAGCAGAATCAGACGCAAAGAACACTGCTATTGCTAAATTTAAAGCAAACATAGAAGCAAGATTTTATACTGCTCTTGCAAAACAAATTACAGATAACGTTTTTGGTTCAGATGGTCTACAACAAGATTCAGGAACATTTACATCACCTATTGGTGGTGAAGTAGTTACTTGGACAACACCATCAGGCACAGGTAATGTAACCGTAGTGGTAACAGAAACCGATGGCACATCAACAACATTTACAATGCCTAAGGAAGATAATTCATAATGTTAAGAACGATAGCAATATTTTTACTAACATTATTGTTAGTTAGTTGTGGAGGTAAACCAGATTTTGATGTACGAAAACAATCATTGCAGTACAAAGAAATTGGTACTATGCAACCACCTATTGGTGAACCTATTATAATTGCTGTTTATGATTTTATTGATTTAACAGGACAAAAGAAACCAGGTGATAATTTTGCGTCAATGAGTACAGCAGTTACTCAAGGATCATATCAGATTTTAATTAAGGCCTTACAAGACGCAGGTGATGGCAAATGGTTTAGAGTAGTAGAAAGAACAAGTCTCCCAAGTCTATTACAAGAAAGAAAATTAATAAGGTCTACCAGACAACAAACAAGTGGTGATAATGCTGAACCTTTACCACCATTATTATTTGCAGGTGCATATATCACAGGTGGTATTGTAGGGTATGATAGTAATACAAAATCAGGTGGTGTTGGTGCTAGAATTTTAGGTCTACAAGCAAATAAACAATACCGACAAGATATAGTAACCATTATATTAAGATTAGTAAATGTACAAAGTGGTGAAGTTGTATTATCAATTACGGTTGAGAAAACTATATTTTCAACAGGCACAGGCGCAGATATATTTAAATATTTTGACGCTGATACATTATTATTAGAAACAGAATTAGGTGTGGCAAGAAACGAACCTGTAACTTATGCAATAAGAAAAGCAATAGAAAAAGGTGTAGTAGAATTAATTAACGAAGGTGCTAAGAAAAAAGTTTGGGAAATAACTCCAGTACCAGAAGTTAAAACAGATGAAGATATACAAAAAGAACACGAGTCTCTCAAAGTTAATCAATCAGAAACAAAGAAAGTTAAAACTTACGAAGATTACCTTGCTGAAAAAGAAAAAGCAAAAGAAAAAAGAAAACAATTAATACAATTAAAAATTGCTTGTGAAAAAAGTGCTAACGCTTCAGGTAAAGTTTCCGAAGAATGTACAGCCTTACAAGATGAACTAGATTGGCAAGAAGTAGATGAGGCTGCTGAAGAAGTAAAAGAAACAAAAGAAATAGAGGAGAATAAGTCAGATGAAAAAGTTAGTAATGGCGATAGTGATTCTTCTAGCGACAATAACTAATTGTTTAGCAGGTAACTACGTATATATTCAACAAGACAACCAAGACAGCGATGGATCCATCTATATAAAACAAGATGGTACTGGTAATAAAGTAGGTATAAGTACCTCATCTACATTTAATATAAATGGAGATAATCTAACACTTATAATCAAACAAATAGGTAATTCAAATTTAGCAACCGATAGTAACCATAAGTCATTTAAAGGTTCTAATATGACCTTTGATTATCTTGCTACAGGTAGCTCAAATGTATTAAGATTAGACCTAGACGATACAGGTGCTGATGGTCATTATTACGATATTGATATTACAGGCTCATCAAACATAGTAGAAGTAGATACACACGGTAGCGATGATGTTCAGGACACACACCTTGATTTAGACATTGTTGGAGATTCAAATGATTTTTGGATGTATAGTAGAGGTGATTCACACTTCTTATATGTTCTTATGTCAGGTGACTCAAATGATGTAGAGTTTTATTCACACCCAACAGAATCAAAAGGTATGGTCGGTGCTAGTAAAGCAAATGTAATGATAGGACCAGATGTTTCTTCACACGGTATCTTTGCAGATACAAGTGGTGATGAAGGTGCTACAATAGATGTTTATATAATTGGAAGTTCCAATGTGGTTCATATGGCAAGTTGGGGAGAAAGCAATTATCAAGTCCACGATGTCATAGGTGATTCAAATATTTTAGATGTTCATCCAGACGCAGTTGGTTCACACGTTAGAATGATACAAAGAGGTAACAATAATTATATGAAAACGGTTACGAGTGGAGATAATAATGTGTTTAGATATTATGGAAATGGTGGAGATAATAAAGCCTATGTTTATATCTATACAGATTCATCCGTTGTTGAGTTAAAACAATTGAACGGAAGTAATTATGCCAACCTAACAATTACAGGAGATTCAATTTACGATTATACTTTATTAGTTGACCAAGATGGTTCAGATACCTGTAATTATTCTTTCAATAGAAATAATCAAACAGCAGATACAACCGTTCAGCTAACTAATTCAGGTTGTTAATATGAAGAAGTTATTATTTTTAGTATCATTTCTGGTACTATTTTCCACACAGGTCTTTGCTCAAACCGTTGGTACGGTTATAGGACAAATGGGTTCTACTTGGAATGAAAGAAGTGGACAAACTGAAAAAGTTATAATGGGGTACCTTTTACAGATGAACGATTTTCTCCAAACAGGAGAAGATGGTGGTATGATTTTATCTTATAAAGATGATACTAAATTTACAATGGGTCCAAATACAGAATTAATTATTGATGAATTTGCTTTTGATACATCGGTTATACCAATTGAACTTGCTATGAATGTATCAATTAATGTTGGTACATTTACATATGAATCAGGACAAGTAAAACAATTAGGTGGTGATGTTAATTTAATTACACCAACAGCAACAATTACCGTACAAGGTACTGCCTTTTCAGGTACGGTAGATACTTCTGGTAAAACAACAATTACTTTATTACCAGATAGTCAAGGTGCAGTAGGTTCAGTAACCGTATCCAATGACGCAGGTTCTCAAACAATAACTAACGCTTACAATTCAGTAACCGTTGTATCAAATGATTTAACACCAACACCTCCAAAAATAGAAACTAATAAACAAGACATCATTGAATTAGAACAATTTGAAGATGAGATAAAAGATGAATCACAAAAGACTTTTGGTGATATGGATACAAAAACTGAAATGTCCAAAGAGGATCAAGCTGTACAAGATATGGAAGAGGCGATTATAAGTGAAGAAGCAAGTGTTGTAGAAAATACAGATACAATTGTTGCTACAGATTTATCTGCTAGTGAAACTGATACAATGATTGAAACAAAATCAGTAGAAGAATCAACATTAGATACAGCAGTTGTAGAAGATGTTGATACATCTTATTATGATTCTTGGGAAGATGATTTAAAAGATTGGGGTTATATAGATGAAGATAACCAAATTTCAGTATGGGATGCTGAAGGTGAAAAGACTATGGATTGGGATGACGCTAAAAAAATGTATGCAGAAATGGACCAAGCATATTTTGACGCCATTGGTTGTTCAGATTGTACTTGGGATACTATTAATTGGGATGATGTTAATTGGGACGAGGTAGATTGGGATGCTTATGATGAGAAATATAATGAACTATTAGAAGATTATGGTTTAACTTCTTGGAATGTTGAAACAGAATCAGTTGATGTTGTTGAAGAAACAAAAGAAGAAACCGAAGTTGATTTAGCAGATGGTTATACTTGGGAAGATTTTGCTTTAGATGACGCTTACTATAGTAATAACGAATACAAAGCTGCTGGAGGTCCTCCAACATTAACGGTAGAAAATTATTGTGTGTATAATGGTTATGATGACTATTGGTGTAACCAAGAATATGTTGATTGGTTAAATGACTGGTATAAAAATGACTGGGATTTAAAAGTAACCTACGATAGTTGGACTAAAAAATCTAAAAAATTATTTGGTAAGATGTATGGATGGTGCGGAACTTATCCTGATTGGAAGATGTGTAAAGACCAACCTAAACCTTGGAAGATGAAAGACTTGAAGAAGAAATATATATCAGACTGGGAGTGGGCAGATTGGGATACATATTGGGACGCATTATACGATTGGTGGTATACAGGTTACGATTACAATAATGAAACAGATGAGGTTACATTGGAAGAAGAATATGGTTTTGAGGACGATTATGATATAGACGCTGAATTAGAATTATGGTTGGCAGAGATAGACAATGAGGAAGATTGTGTTAATTGGGGTTACTATTGGGACAAAGCAAAAAGTGCTTGCGGTACTGAATGGGTTGACAATAGTGGTTCAGAAACTACGGTAACTGCTAGTGGTGAAGTTTTAAATTATACTACTGGAGATGTAACCCAAACTTTAACTACGACTACAGATGGAGTATCCTCAAGTGCTACTTCAACAGGAAGAGTATCAACATTGGATAATGAATTTGACGCAGACGCAAGTACCTCAGGTGATTACACAATCATAAATAGATATAATGATAATCATAGAGCTTATGTAAAAACTGAAACTGCTAACGAAGCTGATATACAAATATTACAAGATAAAGAAGCTCAACACCTTGATGTAGGGAATTCCTCTACCCAAAATAATATAACAATAATACAAACGGATTAAGTATGCCAGCAGAAACACAAATAGAACTACTTAAAAAAGACATTGAACAAGTCAAAGATATTCATACTAGATTAGATACAGCTATAGAAAAACTTACAGATGTTTCTACTAGTGTTAAGCAAATGTTAGCAGTACACGAAGAACGAATTGCTCAACAAGAATCCGCAGATAGAAATTTATTTGAATTAGTTGAAAAACGAAGAGCGGAAACAGATACTAAAATTGAAGATGTCCATAGTAGAATCTCCACAACATCCAGAGAGTTAAAAGAAATGCTTTATATGACTGAACAAAAATTGATGTTAGAAATAAGGTCTATGAAAACTGGTTTAGCAGATAGGGTAGGAGTGTTAGAGAAATGGAGATATTTGCTCATTGGAGGCTGTATTATTCTTGGTTTAATACTATCTGGCAATTTTAGTATGATATTAAAAATGTTTGGTTAGGTGCTTGACTTTATAGCGTTATTTGATATAATGCTAATATGACTAGTTATGTTGATTTAGATTATATTAATAGAATATCTCCAAGATTACAAAATTTTAAAAAGAAAAGAGAGTATCTTTTCAATTTTAGATGTCCAGTTTGTGGGGACTCTAAAAAATCAAAAAGTAAAGCAAGAGCATATCTGTATAGAGTTAAAGTAGATATGTTCTTTAAGTGCCACAATTGTGGTGCTTCACAAAATCTTGCCAACTTTATCAAGTCTGTGGATACACATCTTCACGGACAATATATTTTAGATAAGTACAAAGGTGGTAAACCTAAAGTTGTAAAACCATTTTTAGAAAAATTTAAAGATGATACAAAAGCAAGATTAAAAAAATCGCCTCTACATAACTTAAAATCGTTTAGTGATATAGATGATAAACATCCCGCTAAACAATACTTAAAGAAAAGAAAAATACCTGATAAGTATTTTTCTAAATTATATCTATGCGACAGGTTCCAAACCTTTGTAAATGGTATAAGGCCAGGGACATACAGCGAACTAAATAAGAAGTATGAACACCCACGCCTAATCATTCCTTTCTATGATGTAAACCAAGAAGTATTTGCATTACAAGGTAGAGCGTTTGGTAAAGAACAACCTAAATATGTAACCTTAAAACTTGATAATTCCAAGCAAAAAATATTTGGTTTAGACCGTGTGGATATCAGAAAAAGATTATACATAGTAGAGGGTCCAATTGATTCATTGTTCATAGATAATTGTATTGCAGCTGCTGGTGCTGACATACATTTGTCTTTTGTAAGTCATAATGATGTCATATTTGTTTTTGACAATGAACCTCGTAATAAAGAAATTATTAAACGGATGCAAACAGCTGTTGAGAAAAACTTTCAAGTAGTTATTTGGCCAAACCATATAAAGGAAAAAGATATTAACGATATGATAATGAATGGCAAATCTCAACAAGATGTTCAATATATTATAAATCAAAATACCTATTCAGGCTTATCAGCACTTACACAATTAAATACATATAAACGGATATAAGGAGGAGGACGCTATGGTGTCAGCGCAAGGCATTAATGTTGTTAAAAGAAACGGACGAAGAAACGAAGCATTAGACATAGATAAAATCCACGCTATGGTAGAATATGCAGTTGAAGATATTACAGGCGTTTCATCTTCACAGGTTGAGATGAATAGTGGGTTACAATTTTATGATGGAATATCTACCGATGAAATACAAAAGATATTAATTAAATCTGCTTCAGACCTAATATCATTAGACGCACCTAACTATACCTATGTAGCTGCCCGCCTATTATTATTCAGTTTAAGAAAAAATTTATTTCATAAGTTATGGGACCACCCACACTTTTATGACCACACAAAAAAATTAGTTGACTTAAAGTTATATGATCCTCAAATAATGAGAGATTATGACCGAAAAGATTTTGACCGTATGGAGTATTGGTTAAAACACGATAGAGATTATGACTTTACTTATGCCGGTTTACGACAAGTTATTGACAAGTACCTAGTACAAGATAGAAGTACAGGACAAATATATGAAACTCCACAAATGATGTATATGATGATTGCGGCTACTTTATTTTCAAAGTATCCACATAACACTAGATTGATTTATGTTAAAAAATATTATGACGCCATCTCAAAATTTCAAATTAATATACCGACACCTGTTATGGCAGGTGTAAGGACACCTATGCGTCAATACGCTAGTTGTGTATTAGTAGATGTTGCAGATACTTTACCTAGTATATTTACAAGTGATATGGCAATAGGTTACTATACAGCTCAAAGAGCAGGTATAGGAATCAATGCAGGAAGAATAAGAGCGATTAACTCTAAAATTCGTGGAGGCGAAATTCAACATACTGGAGTTATTCCTTTTTTAAAGAAATTTGAGGCGACCGTAAAAAGTTGTACTCAAAATGGGGTCAGAGGAGGTTGTGCAACCGTACACTTCCCTATCTGGCATAGAGAAATAGAAGATATAATTGTATTAAAAAATAATAAAGGAACACAGGATAATAGAGTTAGACAATTAGATTATTCAATTCAATTATCCAAGTTGTTTTATGAACGGTTTATTAATAATGAAGATATAACTTTATTTTCTCCACACGAAGTAAATGGCCTTTATGAGGCTTTCGGAACTAGTCATTTTGATACATTATATACCGAGTGTGAAAAGAAATATCCTAAAGCAAAGAAAATCAATGCTCAGGAATTGTTTATGGACATATTAAAAGAAAGAGCAGAAACTGGTCGTATCTATATTATGAATATAGACCACGCCAATACTCACAGCTCTTTTAAAGATAAAGTTAATATGTCAAATCTATGCCAAGAGATTACACTACCTACCGATCCCATAAGCCACATTGATGGTGAAGGTGAGATTGCATTATGTATCTTATCTGCTATCAATGTGGGTAAAATTAATTATGTAGAAGAACTAGAACCTTTATGTGATTTAGCAGTAAGAGCTTTAGATGAGATTATAGACCATCAAAATTATCCAGTTAAAGCAGCCGAACAATCTACAAGACAAAGACGAAGTTTAGGTGTAGGTTATATAGGTCTTGCTCACTATCTTGCTAAAAATCAAGTTAGTTATGAAGATAAAGCAGCGTGGAAATTAGTTGATAAATTAACTGAAGCGTTCCAATATTATCTTATAAGAGCAAGTGTGAATTTAGCAAAAGAAAAAGGTCCGTGTGAATTATTCCATAGAACAAAATATGCTGATGGTATATTACCTATTGATACATACAAACCAGAATTAAATGAATTAGTTGATAGAAAGTTATCAATGGATTGGGAAAAATTAAGAGCAGATATTAAAGAGTACGGAATGAGAAATAGTACATTGTCAGCTCAAATGCCAAGTGAATCTTCATCGGTTGTATCAAATGAAACAAATGGTATTGAACCACCAAGAGATTACTTGTCAGTTAAAAAATCTAAAAAAGGACCTTTAAAACAAATAGTACCAGAATATAATAAATTAAAAAACTTTTATACATTACTTTGGGATATGAAATCAAACGATGGTTATATAAACATAGTAGCGTTAATGCAAAAGTATTTTGACCAAGGTATATCAGGAAATTGGAGTTATAATCCTGAACACTTTGAAAATAATGAAGTGCCATTATCCATAATGGCTAAGGACTTATTAAACACTTATAAGTATGGATGGAAAACAAGTTATTATCAGAATACATATGATAGTAAAAAAGATTTTGATGAACCAGCACATCCGATTGCAGTAGAAGAAGTGCCAGATTCATCTGTAGAAAATGAACCAAAGATAGCAGACGAGGAAGAGTGCGACTCTTGTACAATATAAGGATTAGTTTATGGCGTTTTTATGTGCTAATGTTCCTCACATTGAGGTATTAGTAAAGAAACAATATCTGTACGACCTTGAAAAAGGACACGGAGAATATGTCCCAGGTGTATGGTGTACGGTTAAGAGTATTCAAGGCCGAGCATTATATTTTGAAACATATTTGTATGAATCAGGAGCCTTATATGATAAACTTCCTATTTCAGCATTTTGTTGGAAAGAAACAAAGGAAGATATATCATTACCAGAATTACAATTATGGGATTGTTTTGATTATGATATTGCTGTGATTGAAAAACAAGTTATAAGTGGTAATAGATGTAGTTATCTATCACCAAAAAAGAAAATATTTACAGGCAATTATATGTTTAGTGTTGATAGTTGTAATTCAACCAACAAAGAATTAAATGTTGGGTATAGTGAAGTACCAAGTCAACATAAATCATTTAATATATTAAAATTAGATAATGGTCATTTTGCAGCTCAACCAAACAATAGAGTTTTGTTTTATGATAAATCATTATCGCCTAGTGAGTTAACTAAACCAGATTATAAAACATCTACTAAGGACTTTAGTGTAGATAGTCAAGCAAAATGGACAGCAGGAGATAGTGATAAATTTGCTTATGAACTAGATACTTGGAAAGATGAAATAAAATATGATTAGATTATTATTGATAAGTTTTTTTGTTATGATGTTTAATGTTCAGGCATACGCTTTAGAATTATTAATGTTTCATAATAAGTATTGTGGATATTGTAATAAGTTTATTAAAGAAGTAGCACTTGAATACAATATAGAATCATTACCATTAAAAATTATAGACGCATATAATCAACCTGGTTGGTTTAAATTAGCCAAAGAGGAAGGTCGAGTGCAACCTATTATAGGAACTCCAACCTTTATTATATTTGATGAAACAAAATTAGTAGAGGTAAATAGAATAACAGGTTATAGTGGAGTAGAATGGTTTTATACTTCCTTAAAAGAAAAATTAGAAGAAGGACAAAAGTTATATGAAAAAAAAGAAAATGATAATTAAACGAAAAGACGATAGAGGTCCTTTAGATTTAACAAGACGAATAGAAGAATTAGAAAAGGAGAATAAAAAGTTAAAGCAGAAATTAAAAAATGCTACTGAACACAACAAACTTTTTATGAAATTAACACCATAATGAGATTAGATACCGAACTAAAATTAAATTATGAAGATGTTTTATTAAAACCTAAAAGGTCTACATTATCAAGTAGGCGTGATGTTGAAATGGAACGAGAATTTACATTTAGAAATTCACAAATGTCCTATAAATGTTTGCCTATTATAGCGTCTAATATGGATGGAGTAGGAACATTTAGTATGGCAAAAGTATTGCAACAATATAAAATGATGACCGTGATTACAAAGACTACTACACCAGACCAATGGGCAGCTGCAATAGGTAATGGATTAAAATTAAAATATGTTTCTATATGTACAGGCACAGGTAAATTGTGGGATAAAGAAGCTGAAGATTATGCTACAATGCAAAAAGTTTTAAAAGCATATCCTGATATAAAATTTATTACTATTGATGTTGCAAATGGATATCATATTAACTTTGTAGATTTTGTTAAGAAAGTTAGAGATGAGTTTCCTGATAGAACTATTATGGCAGGTAATGTAGTCACCGCAGAAATGGTTGAAGAATTAATTATACACGGTGCAGATGTAGTTAAGATAGGTATAGGACCTGGGTCAGTATGTACAACAAGAACAATGACAGGTGTAGGTGTGCCTCAATTTAGTGCAGTAATGGAATGTGCAGACGCAGCCAATGGTGTTGGTGGTCATATAGTTGCAGATGGTGGTTGTAATTTACCAGGTGATATTGCAAAAGCATTTGGTGGGGGTGCTCACTTTGTAATGTTAGGAGGTATGTTAGCAGGACACAATGAAAGTGAAGTGCCAGTTGTTGATGGACAAAGAGAATTTTATGGAAGTAGCTCAGACCGTGCAAGAGAAATACACGGAAAAAGAAAAGATGGTTATAGAGGTAATGAAGGTAGAGCAATTACAATTCCTGATAGAGGATCTGTTAAAGAAACTTTAGAAGATGTATTAGGTGGTATAAGATCCAGTTGTACATATATAGGTGCCAGAAGATTAAAAGACATACCTAAATGTGCTAGTTTTGTTAGGGCAAATAGTGTTATTAATAAAGTGTATGAACAATATGACATCTAAAAAGAATATGACTAACAATAGAACGCCAAGAAGAATAGACCGTAATGCAGGTGGGCGTAAGAAGGGAATCATAGCAAGTATGATGAAAAAATATTACCCTATAAAAAATGAAGATGATTATAATAGAATGAAAAAATTATTCGCAGACCCAATGGAGAAAAAATAGATGTTTAAAATATTGAATAAAGAAAAAGTAGATTTCACAAAACAACCAATGTTCTTTGGTGAAGATTTAGCAGTACAAAGATATGATACATTTAAATATCCTATATTTGATAAACTTGCTCAACAACAATTAGGTTATTTCTGGAGACCAGAAGAAGTATCTTTACAAAAAGATAGAAACGATTTTAATGAGTTAACACCAGAACAGAAATTTATATTTACATCTAATTTAAAATATCAAACAATGTTAGATAGTGTACAAGGTAGAGGTCCAGCGTTAGCATTTTTACCTATTTGTAGTTTACCTGAATTAGAAAGTTGTATAATTGCTTGGGACTTTATAGAGAATATTCATAGTAGAAGTTATACTTACATTATTAAAAATTTATATTCACAACCTGGTGATGTGTTTAATGCTATTTTAACAGATGAAAAAATAGAAAAAAGAGCTGAAGCTGTAACTCAAACTTATGATGATTTAATTAATATGGGTTATAGATGGCAGTTAGATAAGAGAGTGAACTTAAAAGAATTAAAAAGAAAATTTTATTTAGCATTAATTAATGTTAATATATTAGAAGGCTTAAGATTTTATGTTTCTTTTGCTTGTAGTTTTGCATTTGGAGAATTAAGAGTTATGGAAGGCTCTGCTAAAATATTATCATTGATTGCTAGAGATGAAAATTTACATTTAGCAATATCTCAAAAGATAATTCAAACATATCAACAATTAGAAAAAGATAAAGAGATGAAAGAAGTAATGAAAGAGGAAGAGAAAACGGTTTATCAAATGTATGATGACGCTGTTGGACAAGAGAAGCGTTGGGCGACTTATTTATTTTCTAAAGGTTCAATGATAGGGTTATCAGAAAAACTATTACATAGATATGTAGAATTTATTGCTAATAAAAGGATGAAAGCAATAGGTTTGGATATGAAATACGAACAATCAACAGGTTCAAATCCATTACCTTGGACAGACCATTGGTTAAGCTCTCGTCAATTACAAAACGCACCACAAGAAACTGAAATTGAAAGTTATGTTGTTGGTGGTATTAAACAAGATATGGAGAAAGACCAATTTAAGGCCTTCAAGTTATAATGGTTACAAAGAAGTGTAAATGTACCTCTTGCGAGGCTGACTATATATTAAAGTATGAAGATGAAGAATTATATCAAATTCAATGTCCGTTTTGTGGCTTTGAAAATGTTGATGAAGAAGATGAGGATAGTGAAATAGAAGATGACGAAAACAATAATTGGGATTGATTACAGCTTAAGTTGTCCCGCTATATGTGTACACAAAGGCAAAGAATTTAGTTGGTCTAATTGTACCGTATATTATTTAACAAGCGTAAAAAAATATGAAGGTGATTATTTAAAAGATTATATAAAGCAACCTTTATATGATAATGATGGATTGAAAGGATATATAAATGGCAGATTACATTTACCCTATACCTCCCAGACAGAGCGACACGACCAGATTTCCAATTGGGCGATTTCTGTTATTCCTAATAGTTATGCTAATATTTTTTTAGAAGGCTATAGTTACGGGAGTAAAGGTCTTGTATTTAATTTAGCAGAAAATATGGGCATATTAAAATACAAATTTTATAGAACGAAACATAAATTTGAAGTGGTAGTTCCTGGAGTTGTTAAAAAGATTGCTACTGGGAAAGGTAATGCAGATAAGTTAAAAATGTATGAACAATTTGTAAAAGATACAAAGATAGATTTAATGAAAGTGTTTGAGCAAACTAAATTGAATAATCCGGTTACGGATATAGTTGACGCATTTTATGTTGCAAAGGCTGGTTATGAAAGTATTAAAAGCAAATAATAAAGTTAAAGGATTTGAAACGGTTGAAGTATATGTAAAAGATATACATTATCTTGCTGACCCAAGTAAAGAACACCAAAAGATGAAGGCAGAGTTATGTGCAAAAAGTTTAGAAGGTGGTATGCAATGGCCAGTTATATTAAGTCCTTATGAAACATATTGGAAGAAAGAAAAATTATGGCCAGAACATACAAAAGATGGTTGGGGTGTAACTAATGGAAACAAAAGAGTGAAATATGCTAAAGATAATAATTTTGATATGATTGATTCGATTATAGTTAAGAGTAAAGAAGAAAGAGATAAAATCAATAAGATAACTTATATTGGTTTTGAAAGTTATCCAAATGTATAAAATATTAATATTAGCATATATGATAGGGTCTAGTCCAATGGATACCCAACAACATTTTCAAATGGAAGAAACATTTAGGTCTATGTCAGAATGTAAAGCAAATTTGTTAGCACAGAAACCAGATGGAAGATACGAAGTAATGAACGAGTTTATTTTAGATATGAATTTTCAATGGGATTGGTTAGTTGCAGGTTGTAAAAATGATGAAACAGGAGAAAAGTTTTTAGTGTTGCCTGATTACCCTAAAGGTAAACCAAAAGAGTTGGAGGGGTTTGTTTTAGATTTAGACCAGTTTGATATATGATAGCTTTTTGTGCAGCCAACGACAAATATTTTAATTTGTATTTTGATTTATGGGCAGACCAAATGAACAAATTTTATCCAGAAATTGAAAAACGAATTGCTGTATATGAACCAACACAATCAATAAAAAATAGATGTGCTGATAAAAAGATAATATGTGTTCCTGCTATGTTGGAAGACCATAGAGATAATGATGGCAATCCATACCCAAATAAAATGTTTATGTTAAGATGGAGAAACTTGCCACTTGTAGATGATTTAGTATTAGAAACACAAATTAATTGTCTACCTGTTAAAACACAAAAATTCCCAAAAGATAATGGTGGCGTAGAACATTTAAGATTATGCAGACCTAAAAGAGGAACATTAGGAGGAGTATCAGCTGCAGTATTTACTCCAGAGGCGTGTAGAAAGATTGTTGATGTTGCTAAAGTTATGTTATATAGAGCACCTGAAAATGACCACCCAATGAATATGTGGCAAGAAGAAAATTTATCATTTAAATTAGTGCAAGCAGAACAACAATTTAAAAAGGTAAAAGGTGAGTTAAATCCAGATACTTATTGGATAACAGCAGGCACTTCACAATTTTGGACGCCAGAAGAAAAATTAAATATATTGAGGCATTTTGCAAATTATAAAGATGAGTAAATTAACTATTATATTACCAGCTGCAGGAAAAGGAACTAGATTAAACTTACCTTATCCGAAAGAGATATTACGATTAGATAATGATAATGCTTTAATTGATAATTGTTTTAATTTTTTTAGAGATTATGGAAGAAAAGATATTGAATTTGTAGTTGTAATCAATGAGAATAAACCAGAACTATTAACTTATTTAGCAAAATATAAAAATAGATTTAACATATCATTTATATATCAGAATCCAAATGAGAAAGAATACACAGGTGCAATTAAAAGTGCTAGACCTTTATTTGGAGAACATAATTTAGTTTTATTACCTGATACATTAATGACATTACAACCTGGTGAAGATTTATATACTTTAATTATGACAGCACTAGAAGAAACAGGATTTACATTTTTATATAAAGAAGAATTAGATAATTCAGTATTAAAAACTAAAGGTGCTTTGAATATAAATGCTGAAGGTTTAGTTTTAAATTATGTAGATAAACCAGAAGATAATAAATTAGGATTATATAATGCGTTTTGGTGTGCATTTGGATTTAGAAGAAGAACATTTGACCAATGTATGAATTTTATGGAGAAATCTACATTGAAATTAAAAACAAATGAAAAAGAAATACAATCAACACCTATCTATGGTAGTAAAGCTATTAAAGTAAAAGATTATGTTGATTTAGGAACTTGGAGTGAAATAAGGAGATTATTATTAAATTATGAAAAAAATTATAAGTGATTGTGATGGCGTACTATTAGATTGGTGCTTTGCGTTTGATATTTGGATGGGCGAACAAGGTTATGTAAGAATGCCTGAAACGGATCATTACTTTAGTCAATCAAAACGATATGGCATACCAGAGCAAGAAGCACTAGAACAAGTCAATTTATTTAATCAAACAGGAGCGTTAGGATTTATACCAGCCTATAAAGATAGTGTTGAGTATGTAACTAGATTAGCAAAAGAAGGTTGGAGATTTGAAGTGATTACTATGATTGGTAAAGACAAGTATGCTCACAAATTAAGAAAAGCAAATTTAAGACACTTATATGGTAATGTTTTTGATTACATATATTGTGCTGGGGATTTTAAGAAACCAAAAAAAGATATTTTAGAAGAACGATATAAAGGTACGAATTATATATGGGTAGAGGATAGAGTTGATTATGCAATACAAGGTGATGAAGTAGGATTAAATACATTTATGATGGACCATCCTTATAATAGAGAATACAAAGGACAAAGAGTAGTAAATTGGAAGGAGTTATATGACGCCACACATAGAAGCTAAACGAGGTGCATATGCAAAGACGGTATTAATGCCAGGTGATCCATTGAGAGCAAAATGGATTGCAGATACATTTTTAGAAAATGTTAAACAAGTTAATAGTGTTCGTAATTGTTTAGGGTTTACAGGTGAGTATAAAGGTAAGAAAGTATCAGTACAGGCAGGTGGTATGGGTCAACCATCTAATGCCATTTATATAACTGAACTCTTTAAACTCTACGGAGTTGGCAGCATTATACGTGTCGGAAGCGCCGGCGGCATTTCCAACGATTTAAAAGTTGGTGACATAGTTGCAGCTACAACAGCAAGTACCGATAGTAAAATGACACAAAATCTTATACCAGGATTTCAATTTTGCCCTAGTGTATCATTTGACTTATTACAATTATTTGTAGAAAATTGCCCAGGTGTAAAAGTTGGGGGAATTGTTTCTAACGATTATTTCTATCAACCTAATAAAAACTGGTGGAAGAAATTCCAAGATTATGGTGTATTAGCAGTTGAAATGGAAACTCATATACTTTATACATTAGCTGCTGAATATGGTAAGAAGGCATTATCCGTATGTACGATTGCAGACCATTTTGAACAAGAAACTAAAATGACACCTAAACAAAGAGAAACTGGATTTAAAAAAATGATTGAGGCAGTATTGCAGATATGTTAAAGTTTTTTACACCAGATAGACAAGGTAAACAAGAACCCTATTCATATAGAGCAAGGGCAAGATTAGTTGGGCATTGCATATTACAATTAAGTGAAGCCAAACAAGATGATATAGTTGTAATAGGAAGAATACACGAAAAGAGTCATATTGATTATTTAAGAAAAAATAATATTAGATATATCCACGATATATGCGATAACAAATGGCCTATGTTAGAACATTTATGGGAACATACAAATTTATATGCTACTGCTATTACTACTACTTGCGAATCATTAAAAGAATTAATACATACAAAATCTCAAAATGCTGTTTATGTTATTCCAGACCCAACCGAGAGAGAAGAAGAATTTGCTAGATTTCAACCAGGTACAATACACCCCTTTAAAGTTAATTTAGTTTATTATGGTAGTGATGGGAATTATAGACAATTAGATTTCAGTAAATATAATTTTCCTAATAGTGATTTAACAATTGTAACCAATATTAAAGATAATAATATAGAACAATGGTCATTTGAAAATCAAGGCAAGTGGGTTAGAAATGCAGATATGATAATTTTACCTGTGGATAATAATAACCCTATGGCAATGTATAAAGGTAATAATAGACCAGTTGACGCAATAAGAATGGGAAGATTTGTTTTAACAAATGCTCAAATACCTAGTTGGTTAAAACTTAAAGAATATATGTGGGTTGGTGATTTAGAAGAAGGTTATAAATGGGCAATAAATAATCCGAACGAAGTTATAAAAAGAATAAAAAGTGGTCAAAGTTTTATTGAGGAAACTTATACAACACCTATTATAAAACAAAAATGGGAGGAAATATATAATGTGTGCTATACACGGAATATTGGGTAATAAACCTGAATTAGTAGCTAAGATGATTAAGGTTGCTCATCATAGAGGACCTGATGGCAATGGACAATTTAATGATGAACATATTGCTTTAGGCCATAATTTATTATCAATTGTAGATAGTAAAGAAAATGGTGAACAACCATTTTATATGGGCGATTTTGTTATGGTATTTAATGGAGAGATTTATAACTACCAAGACTTAAAAGCAGGAATAGGAACTCCCACTTCACCTCCATCTTGGATATTTCATAAATGGAAAACAAATACTGATACTGAACTTTTAATGAAAGGTTTAATTGAGATGGGAACAAGTTTTCTTAAATCTGTAGATGGTATGTTTGCTTTTGCATTATATAATAAAAAGACGGGAGTGTTATTATTAGGAAGAGATTCTAATGGAGCAAAACCTATTTACTATGGTGTTCATCCAGATTTAAAGTGTATGTGCTTTTCTTCCGAAATAAAAAGTTTATTAGAGATAGGATTTGAACGCAAGATTTCAATAGAAGGATTTAAACATTATTATAGACAAGGATATAATTCAGGTCATTTAACTATATTTCACAATATACATAAATTTATTCCTGGACAGATTACTCATATTTATCCTAATGCTAAAATTCATAGTGTTAATTTAAATGATGTTAAGAAAGATATAAAAGTATTACCTAATTCAAAACAAAAAGATTTTGAAAAGACAAGAGAAGATTTAGCAGTTGAAGTTAGAGAAAAATTAAAAATAGCAACCAAAAGAACATTACAAGGTTATAGAGATATAGGTTTGTTTTTAAGTGGGGGTATTGATAGTTGTGGTATTCTAACTTGTATGAAAGACCTTAATGTAAAACCTAAAGCATTTACATCTAGGTTTGCAATGAATAAAGATAATTATGATTCAGTAATAAATGAAGATTCAGATGTTGCAAAAAGATATTGTGAAAAATTAGCAGTAGAACACCACGAATTAGTACAAGGTGAAGATGAATATATTGATAATATAGAAAAGACATTTTTAGCTTTAGAAGAGCCTAGACAAGGTAAAAGTTTACCTACTTATTATAATACGAATAAATTTTTAAGAGATAATGGTATCATAGTTACCTTAAGCGGTGATGGTGGAGATGAATTGTTAGCAGGTTATAAACATCATAGATTTCCTCCTTGGAAAGAGAAATTAAAAGATATGGCTAAACAATTACCAGCATTAAAAAATAAAGAACTTGATATTACATTAGAAGAACAAGAGGCATATTTAAATGGTTGGTTGCCTAAAAAGAATTTACAAGGTGATGAATTAAATGATTTAATGTATATTGAGTGTATGAATGCTTTATCAGAAGATTTTTTAGTGCGTAATGATAAATTAGGTGGTTCTTTTGGAATGGAAGCAAGATTTCCAATGTTGAGTAATGAGTTTAGAGATTTTGTAAGAAGTATACCTAGTGCATATAAAACGGTGCCTAAATTTTATACTGACAATGCAAAGATTTATAATAAGACATTATTAAAAAGAGCATTTACAAATGGTAGAATGCCACAATGGATAGTTGAACGAAGTAAAACAGGTTGGAGATTTCCTACTGACCAATTAGTTGTAGGTTCTGGTTCAAAACCTGCTAAAGATAATAATAAAATTAGAGAGTTTATAAGAGATGTTTTAACAGATAAAGAGATATGTGAAATTTTTAGTATAAATGAAATGAAAATAAGTACACAATTTTTAAATAACTTTGAATGGGATCCACAAGGTAAGGCAGGACCAGGGTTATTAGCAAGTAGAGAATTATTTACCGTATTGAATTTTGCAATATGGAAAAAAGCATTTAAGATGAGTTTTTAATATGAAGATAGTAGAAGGTTGGTATATGCCAACATATGAACAACATTTTGAAAAAGAAATAAGAAAAAGTGGTGGTGAATATCAATGGTGGGTTAGAGAAGAATCATTTAAGTATGTAACTAAATGGCGAACTGCCATAGATGTAGGTGCGTGTATAGGTTTATGGACTAGAGATATGGTAGAGAAATTTGATTATGTACACGCCTTTGAACCATTTGGAGATTCAGGAGATTGTTTAATACAGAATTTACATAATAAAGAAAATTATCAATTACATAGAAATGGTCTAGGAGATAAAGAAGGTATTGGTAGATTATATACTTCTCCAAATAATATCGGTACTCATTTTTTAACCAAGTTAGAACCATTTGAATCTAATATGTATGAAGATATACAATTAAAAACATTAGATTCATATAATTTTAAAGATGTAGATTATATTAAAATAGATGTACAAACATATGAACTAAAAGTATTAGAAGGTGCAGTAGAAACATTAAAGAGTAATAGTCCTTTATTATGTGTAGAGTGTGCTAGAAGAACACACGAAGAAAAAAATTATGTTTCAAATATAGTTAAATTTTTAGATAATTTAGGATATAAACAAGTAGGTGAATATAAAAAGGAGATATTTTTTAAGAAATGAAAATACTAGTAGTCACCACATATAATAATAAATTATTACAAGAATATGCTTATAGATTTGAAAGTACATTTTGTTGGCCTTTTGATAAGAAAGTTTATAATGAAGATGGAGATTTTTATACAAAGGTACCACAATTAAAAAAATTTGTAGAACGAAATAAACATAGACCTGCTCCACATTATGCAGTTGATGGAGTTAGATTTAGTTATAAAGTATATGCCTATACAGACGCCATATTAAAAAATGAATCGTATGATGGTATTATAGGTATAGACGCAGATAGTGTTTTTTATAAACCGATTGATGTTGAGTGGTTAAAAAAACATATACATAGAGATGAGTGTATGATGTCCTATTTAGGAAGACCAACCAATTATAGTGAGTGTGGATTCTTATATTTTAATATGAGAAACCCATATACAAAACCCTTTGCTAGAGAAATGCAAAAAATGTATGATGAAGATTTAATATACAAAGAACAACAACAACACGATTCATATATTTGGGATATAGTGAGAGTTAGAGTAGAACGAAATTATGGTGTCAAAAATCATAATTTAGGAGATGGTAAAAATGGACACGTCCAGGCAAGGACAATCCTAGGAACGGTTTATGACCACACAAAAGGTAGAAGAAAAGAAAAAGGAAAGAGTCCAGAAAGTAGAATATAATGACAAAAAAAGCAAAAATATACGAAAGAAATCCTGATACAGGAGTTATTCGTTGGAGGTATATAGGTGAATCACCAGATAAATTTGGATGGCCAAACTATGGAAGAATACTTAAAAAAGGAGAAGAAATGGAGGTTTTTGATGACACTAGCAGCAACACACAAAAAGATGAAAGTAAAAGTTGATACTTGGGAATATGAATCATTAGCAGATTGTATTAGAAGCGACCAAGTACCTGCTAAAGATATTGCAGATTATTTTAGTGATAAAGCATTTTACAAATGGTATAAAAAGAAATATTTAAATGATTAAAGTTTTTATAGGATATGATAGTAAAGAAAAGGTAGCGTTTAATGTACTTGCTTATAGTATAATAAAAAATAGTACAAGACCTGTTTCTATTACTCCAATATATTTACCTAATATAAAAGATAATTTTACTAGAGAAAGAAGTAATATAGAATCTACTGAATTTAGTTTTAGTAGATTTATTGTTCCACATTTATGTAATTATAAAGGATGGGCATTATTTTTAGATTGCGACCAATTGATGTTTACCGATATTGCTGAACTTTGGCGATTAAGGGATGAACGATATGCTGTGCAAGTATGTAAGCACGATTATACACCTAGAAAAGAACAGAAATTTTTAGGGCAAGTACAAACAAAATATACAAAGAAAAATTGGTCAAGTTTTATGTTAATGAATTGTGATAAATGTACAGCGTTAACACCTGATTATGTTAATAGTGCAAGTGGACTTCAATTACATCAATTCAAATGGTTAGAAGGTGACCATATGATAGGTGAGTTACCATTAGAGTGGAATTGGTTAGTTGGAGAATATGATAAAAAAGATAATGTGCATAATGTACATTTTACTGAAGGAGGACCTTGGTTTGTAGATTATTTAAATTGTGATTATTCAGCTGAATGGCATAAGTTAAAAGAAGAAACTACACAAACTAATTTAATAAAATGAGTAAAAAACCTAAACTAGATTTTGGACCTACAAAGAAAGACCACGGCTGGTTCTATTATGTTTGGAACTGGAAAACTTATGTGTTCTATGCGTTATTAATTGTTGGTTCAATACTTGCATTTATAGACCAAGGTATAACAGGCACTCTTTCTGTTATAGGTATATTGTATGGACTTAAATTGTTAGGTAAATTATTTTAATGAGTAAGATTAAAGAAATATTAGAAGATATAAGAAAAGTTAGAAATGATTTAGTAGCACAATCTAATCCTCATTTCCAAGCCCTTACAAATATCATTTATAAGTGGGAAACTAAATTGGCTACAGAAACAAGTCCTTGTACTTGTGGTAGGTCTCCAACTGGTAATTGTATAGGTTGGCATAAATTAACGGAAGAACAATATCAAATTAAAAAAAGTAAATATGATTCAAGGATTTGAAACTAGAGAAGTTACTGATACCGTTGTTAGAGCATTTGTAGAAGGTGCAAAGGGAACATTACATAAAAGAAGTGGACCTAGTGTAGGACAATATGAGAAAACACATTGGCCAACATATAGAAATCTTGTAGATAAACCTGTATGTGTTTTTGGTATATTAAGAGGCACAGGAGATTTAATTACACAATGTCAACAGATGAAACATACTTTTTATTATTTTGACCACGCTTATTATTTTAAAGAACAGAAACACGCTGTAAATAAAATATTAGGAGATAGAGTATACCGATTAACAAAGAATGCTTTATCTTTAAACTATGTTGACAAATTAAATGAAGAAGATTATAATAGAATAAATAAAATTAAGAAGCATATAAAAATAAAAGAACGAAAAAAGAATGGTGAGTATATATTAGTTTTACCACCTTCGGACCATATTAAAATATATTATTTGTTAGGGTCTAATAGTTGGGAAAATAAAGTGATTGAAAATATAAAAAAATATACTGATAGATATATTAAAATAAGAGTTAAAGGTTCATCTACTCCATTAATAGAAGATTTGAAAAATGCTTACGCTGTTGTAACTTTTCAATCAACAGCAGCTGTTGACGCAGTATTAGAAGGTGTGCCTTCTTTTTGTGATACGATATCCTGTGCAAATCCAGTATCTTATAATTTAGATGAATTTGATAAACTTGAAGATCCACATCCAATAGATGATGTTAGAGAACGATGGATAGATAGTTTATTAGCTAATCAATATACTATGGAAGAATTGAGAAATGGGTTTGCGTGGAATAGATTAAAAGGAGAATTTGCAATAGATGGAAATTGGTAAATATTGGGATGATTTTTATGCGTGGGTTAAAGGTTCAAAATTAGTTGAACTAGATAGTGTTAATGTAGCAGATGATCCAGTTAGACCTGAACTAGATAATAAATTTAGAACAGGTCAAGGAAGAAAGATATTTGGTTTAAAATGGAAAGAAGAAATTGAAGGAGTTGTATGTTTAGCATTTACAAACGAAATCCCAAAGACGGTAAAAGAATTAGAATTATTAAGTAAGGATGCTCATATGCAAGGTAGTATGAGAGCAAATCAAATAGGAACGATAGCAGTTGCATATACTTTATGGTCTCTTAAAAGAGGTGCAGGTAAAAAACTTATGAAAGAATTACAGGCTCATATTAAAGGTTTACCTCATATAAAACAATTGATAACTCTATCTCCATTGACACCTGTAGCAACACATTACCATATAAGAAATGGGGCGAAGTTAGTAAGTATTAATCCTACTACACAAAATTTTGAATATAAGATATGAAATATTTGTTATTGTTATATGTATTTTTATTAATGTATATAATATTTGTAGTTTATATGACTACTAATCATATTAATTTTTTTGGAGCATTTAACTGATAAAGAAAGAAAGGAAAGACGAAAAGCACTATGAGCTTATTTTTGAGAAAGATGATTGTCAAGCTAAGAATGTGGTACGCTGATGTAAGAGGACATCACGGACACCGTTGGGATTACGAACCATCAGAGCATTACTTTGGTAGACATAAGAGAAAAAATAAAGACAAATAATATATGTTAATAACACATAAGATTAACTGGGATAGGTGCCTCTCACATCAAATTTGGCCTGCTATAGAAAAAGGTTGGACAGATGAAGATAGAAAGATACACTTTTTTTGGGGACTAGCTGGAAAGAATCAGCAAGAGATTGAAAAGTGTATTGAGAATAAAGAAGAATGGTGGTATGTAGATGTTGGTTATTTAACTGAACCTATCACTAGATATCCTGAGCCTAAAATCCACAATAAAGATAGAACTTATTTTAGAATAGTTAAAGGTGATTTACATACAAGACGATTTACAGCAGGTAGAAAAATTGGTGATAGATTAAGAAAATTAGAAGATAATAAATTAGATGTTAGATTTAAAGGATGGAGTCCAGGACAACATATATTGATATGTCCATCATCACCTACGGTGACAATGAGAGTTAATAAGATGACCCAGGAAGAATGGGTTGAAGCTGTAAAAGAAGAATTAATAAAATATACAGATAGAGAAATAAGAGTAAGAAATAAACCAAGACCAGATAATCAATGGTGGAATACTGATATAAAAGATGACTTAAAAGATTGTCATTGCTTGGTTACAAATATGAGTTTAGCGTCTATTGACGCAATATTAAATTATGTGCCTGTGATAGCAGATGGTGGTAATGTAGCGTGGCCAGTATCAAGTAGAGATCCAAAGTTTATAGAGAAACCTATGAAACCTGGAAGAAAGACTATTGAAGAATGGTTAAAATTTATTGCTGAACATCAATTTACATTATCAGAAATTGAAGATGGTACAGCATATAGAACTTTGATGTATCAATATGAATAATATTATTTGTACTCATTTAGGAAGTAAGTATGGAGATGAGTATGTTAAAATACTCTATAATATGGTTGAGCGAAATACAAAACTACCTTTTAAATTTTATTGTTTATCAGATAGAGAGTCTTATGGGACTGATTATAAAGATAAGATAAACATATTGAGAAGGCCTACAGCACCTAAAGGAGAACTTGCCCTACGAGCTTGGTGGGCAAAGTTATACTATTTTCATCCAGAACTAGGGATTAAGGGATTAACATTATCATTAGATTTAGATATATTAATACAAAAAAATATTGATGAAATTTTTACATATATTAAACCAAATGAATTTGGGTGTATTAGAGATTTCGGACAACCAGAAATTCTCATTAATTCAAGTGTGATGTTATTTTATCCTGAAAATCAGACTAGTATATGGACTGAATATATGTTAAATCGACCTACTTGGATACACGCTCACGGAGACCAAAATATCATAACAGATTTAAAATACAATGATTCTAAAACCAAGTTTATGCCAGATGAATGGACTTATTCATTTAAATGGCCTGAACGAGGTAAGGTAGTAAAGTTTCAAAAGTATAGACCTAATTTATATCCTAGAAAAGAAGGACCTATATTTTGTGTTTTTCACGGATTCCCAAATCCATCGGATGCTAAGAAATTACAGAACCAACCAGAATTTAAGTGGATTGAAAAAGTCTGGTATTAGTCAATTTCCCCCCTATACAATCAGACGCAGATAGTCTTTAAACACACCCAGGCGGCGGCTATGGGCGTTTAAATCAGACGAATCGCAGACGATTATGTAAATACCGTAGATTCTATGCGATTTTTACGGCAAAAAACACTTAAAAAAGAGAACAAAACGAGAACACTAGTCCAAAAAACCCAGTAAAATCAACGCTTTTTTGTGCTTGACTTTGTTGATAAATGATGATAGCGTAGCAGTAGATATTGAGAAATACACTATGAGAATTACAGACAAAATGACAATTTAAGAATTAAAAGATTTAAAAGAAAAATCTAAAAATACAATGCACCTAGTTTATGGTGCCGAACACTATGATGACGAGGAAAAGTACGATCCAATTTTTATGTCTTGGCATACTATCTATAGAAATATGGATATTGACCTTAACAAAAAGGCAAAATTGGAATCTTTATTTCCTAAAATTAAAACTTATTTAGATAAGCACTATAAAGGTGCTGCTAATTTTACAGGTAATACAAAATTAGAAATAGTTTTTGGAGAAGATTATTATTATACTTTTGGAGATGAATACGATTTAAATTCAAAAGAAGATGACTATATGTGTTTATATAATGATTATGGACAAACCGTAAGTGGTAGACAATTCTTCAAAAAAGATTATAAACCAGAATTAACTAAAAATTATACATTTTATTAAAACAAGGAGGAATATATTATGAGTAAAGTTGATACAGATGTTTTTGTGAATAAAGAAGATTTAGGCAAAAACTTATACAGAAAAAAAACTTATTACACACTTTGCATTGAACAAGATGTTTTGGCAAAGAATAAGGACGAAGCAGATACCTTGCTTTCAGATAACGGTGGAATTAACCACGACAAAATCAATAAAGATTTAACAGACGCTAACAACGGTGTTGAAACTTATATGGTAGACGCTAACTATACAGATTCAGATACAACCCAATTTATAGGAAAAGTTGTTTATGATGATTATGATGGCTTAGAAAATGCCAAAGAAAACGGAGATGTTGAAATAGACACTTGGGCATTGGAAGATGATGTGATTAATGATAAAGGTGAAGTTGTATCCGCAGTTGACAATGCTGTCGCTGTTGGACAATCACTAAAAAAAGAACAAGAGGAAAATAAATTAACAGATAGTCCTTTAGATGATTTAGAAAAAATAGTTAATAGTAGATAATTATGAAAACAATTAATGTTGAACTAAAAAAGAAAACTATACAATCAGCATACAATCAAGTGAAGATGTTGAGTGATTTAGATTTTCCTAACTTTCAAAAAGGAGAACCTTTATACAATTTAATTATGGAAATTAAGAAAGATATAAAAAAACAAAACAAAGACAAAGTAGTATTGTGGAAAGAATTATTAGATTTCTGGCCATTATCTATTGTAGTACCTACAATGCTAATATTAATATTAACGGCTAATTTATGGCAATAGGAGGACACACAATGTCAAATAAAAACGGAAATGTAGTAGTCAAAGGATTAAACATCAATGGCTTTACAAATAAAGTAGATATTTTAACAAGTATCAAAGAAAACATATCAGATAGTAATTTTTTAAATGCTACAGATATGCTAGAACAATTAATAAAGTTTGAAGAAAAAGAACTTTATGGAACTAAAGAAGAAGCAGAAGTTGATAATATGCTTGAACTTGCTAACGAAATGTCAATGGGAAAATAATGTTATACGCTGACAAAGTAATGGTAAGTGGAACTTACAAAAAATTAAAAACAATGGGTGATGACCTTATTAGGTTATACAAATCACCCAATTGTGAATTATCATTGGCAAAAGGTATACCGATGGCGTGGTTAAAACTTTTATATCAATATTCTAAAAAGGTAAGTCCTTTAAGATTCAGATATAGAGGTAAATCAAAACCAAATTATCGTAGACCTGGCGCTTATGTGAATAAGGAATTTGCAGATAGTTTTGCTATCTATGAAAGATTATATGGAAGTGGCTATAGAAACTAAAATGAATAATGGATATTTTGCCGTTGCATTGGATAAAGAATCTTGCAATGTTGCAAAGCGAAATGCTCAATATGATGTTGTAGTTGGAGACCATATTACACTTGCATATAAACCAAATAATAAAACTTTTAAAAAGTTGAATAAATTGTGTGGTAAAAAAGTTGAAGTATATATTAATGAAATGAGAGCAAATGAGAATATACAGGCATATTGGGTTAGTAATATGTATTTAACTCCAAATATAAAATTAAAAAGAGTTGATAAAGGACCAGCCCATATTACAATATCACATAGAAAAGGTTTTAAATCTGGTGACGCAAATAGTATGTTTAAAAGACCTGCTTTCAAAGAAGAAAGATTGGGTATGTTAGAAGGAAGAGTGAAATGGATTCCATTTAAGGAGAAAATATAATGAAAAAAAGAAACAAATTTGAAAGAAAATTAGATGAATATAACCATACAATGGAATTAATTAGAACGGTTGTTCCATTTGCAGTATTGGTTTTACAATTAATAATATTATGGAAGGTAATATAATGATAGAATATTTTAAATTTATAGAAGAACTAAAAAACATTAAAAAAGATTTAAACGATTTACCTGCTAGACGATTAAAATTAATTGATTTAGCAATTGACAAATATGAAAAATTAATTAAAGAATTTGAGGAACATTTATCAAAGGAAGAAGCGAAGTATATGAAACGCCACGAAGATGAATTAATGGAAGAGGCATTAAACCCTTTAGGTAAATATAAATTAGTTGAAGATGGAAATAATGAAGATGTTAATAATCCAGACTATGAAAAATATGCTGGAAGATTTGGTAAATCTGTTAAAGAATGGAAAAAAGAAAATAAAGTATTAGCATCCAAATTACCATTTTTAAGGAAGACGATTAAGGATGCCTAAAACAATATTTTTAAATCCAGAACAATTATTTTGGAGACGAGTATCTAATTTAGAGAAAGCTATGAATAATGCTACAAATTGGGAGTTTAAAGCATTGTTTAAAAATAAGTTGATGGAACTTATGAAAAAACTCCCTAAAAGGATGGTAAATTAATTATGGATATGTTATTATTAATTGTAATAATTTTATTACTAGGGTATGCAATTGCTACCGTAGGAGATATGAAACAAATTATAAAGTCTATGCAATTTCACTTGAAAAAAATTAATGAAATATGCGACAATATAATCAACAAAAAAGATAAGGGAGGAAAATAGTTTATGAGAAAACTATTGACAATAATCGCTTTATCAGCGTTTCTTTCAGGTGTTGCTTATGCAGAACCTAAAGGTAATGTAATTGCTGATAAAATAAATGCTGTTGGTGCTTTTGTTAACTCGGAGATTGAAAAAACAAAAGAATTCCAAAAGAAAAATTGGGCGATGATGAAAACAGATATTACAAAGCTGTTTCAAAAAATAGGGTTAGTCAAATAATGACTGCCGATTTTGTTTATACTAGTGCCAATGATGGCACTAGTTTAATTAGACCTGTATCTGCCCGAGCAGAAACTTGGTTTAAGGATAACAATATAATGAAGAAAGTAATAGACAATACCGAAGATTTCTATGTGATAAAATCCGTAGATGGACCAGATATTTGTAAGAAAATTAGAGATTCTGGTATGGATTTCACTAGTTAAAGTATGTTTATTATGTGTTCAATATGTGTCTATAATGTGTTTATATAAGATATATAGGGGCTTGACAATATTGAATTTTTATGATAGGATGGATACAATATAATAAGAAAGTGAGAGAATAATATATTATGCAATCAAAGGAACAAATCTACGAGGATTTTCAGAAATTAAAATCAAATAAAGCAAAGGTGAAATACCTTGAAGGACATAGGGATGCTGCTAAAGCACACCCTAACCATTATAGTCATTTAGATATTAATTGGGATAATTTAATAACTGCTTGGAGTGATAAAAATCCAAGAGACCATTTTTACAAAAAAGTATTCGGAAGAACTTTTAAAGAACAACAGGCATATGAAGAAAGAATTGCCGAAAAAGAGGAGAAAGATGTTGGCGACAGAACCAAAAGCGTTGATAAAGTGCTTAAGTAGTATTTTAATCGCTGGCGTTTTACTCACAAATTGTGCTAGTAAGAACGGCATAAAATCTCATAGTGGCGAAGTATTAGGTGCCTTTCAAGCAGGAGGTCTTTGTGCTGGGGTAGTTGATAGTCCCGAAGCCGTTGCGGCTTGTGCTATGACAGGTGCTGTTTATGGGGCAAATGAAATATGGAATTCAGATTTTAATACTCATAAATCATATTTTGTGGATCATTTAATTGGGGCACCAAATAATCCGAGTATTACTACTTGGTATAATCCAAATACAAAAAATTCAGGAATTATTAAAACAACAAGGACATTTTATAGAGGACCATTAAAATGTAGAACTTGGGAAAGTACGATTGATATTACACCGTCTTTTCCTTTAAATTGGATTGGTTCACCTATAAGAAATACGAATACAGGAACTGCTTGTATAATGCCTGATGGTAGAGTGGAGATATTACAATGAGGAATTTTTGGATTGCATTTATAATATGTTTTATACTTGCATTTATTTTATTAGGATGTGCAAATAAACCTGAACCTAAACAAACAGAATTAAAAGGATGGGGACATAGTTTATTTGAGGCATTAAAAGGAGAATTTAAGGGACAAGGTAATGTTAAAGATGGTGATGAAAAAGAATGGAATCTAATACCGAGATTTAAATTTTTAAACAAAGGAAATGATTATGAAATTTAGTACATATATTAAATTGATGATGACTTTTATTTTAAGTATTATAATATTAGTCTTTTGGAGTGCTAATAAAGCGAAAGCTTGTGTTGATTGTGATTTAAATAAAGAAGTATTTGATTCAATCAAAAAAGGTGAGGTTAAAGTTATTACAGGAATAGATAATGGATCCTTTGAGATAGATACAGGTAATGAAGTTTTGAATATTAAAAAAGTTAAGTTGAATACTAAAGATAAAAATATTTTAAAGAGTGATGTGCAAGAGCGTTGGGTTACTCCAGATGGACAATGGTGTTTTGTTACCATTGTTATAAGACAAACCGAAGAAGATGAAATTATTAAAAGAGAAGAATTGCATTGCTCAGATACGAAATATGGTTTAACATATAAACAAGAAATTGAAGAATTGAAATTACAAATAGAATTAGAGAAGGCCAAGAAACCAGGTTACTGGGAATTATTTGCGGAATTCTACTATACGGATGACAATGTACCGTTGTATTGCAGGAAATATGCAAAACCAAAATCATTGTTTAAAAAGCCAGGTGATGTATGTTTATCGCCTGACGGTAAATGGGAGGTAATAAATTAGATTATGTTTAGTTTGATAAAATCTATATTTACATTAGGGACCATCTGGATTTTGATTGCATTCAGTTGGAATCCTGCAACAAACTTTGTTGAAAAACATCAGCTTGTTGACAAAACAAAGCAATCAGTATATAATATAATAGGGAAGGTGAAAAATAATGTCAAAAAGTAAGATATTAAAATACACAATGATACTATTAGCTACTTTAATGTTGACTAATTGTGCAAATAAAACTTATACAATTAAGCAAGAAAAGAATAAAGTAATTAATAAAGTACCTGCGTGGTATATGGCAGACATCGCTGAGAAAAAGGCGTGTGATAAAAAGACTTTTGGTAAAACTAAAAGTAAGCAATGTATATACGGCGTTGGAACATCTGTATCCCCTAGTTTAGAACTTGCGATTGAGAAGGCAAAGCTTGTAGCGAAAGCTGAATTGGCCGACATCATCAAAGGTGAAATGAATAAGAAAGCAAAAATATTCATAACTGAATTGGGTAAGACACATACGAAAACCGTAGTGTCGGATGTAGAAACCGTGTTGGTAAATATCATTGATAGTACACCTGTGAGAGGTTATGAAGTATTTGCTCAGGAGGTAACTATGACGAAAAATGGTTACTACCGTGCGTGGATAGGTTTAAGACTACCTCTAGGCGAGTTTAACAAAATGTATAACTACGCTGTAATAGATGTTGTGGATGCTTTTGAGCTTAAGAAAAAAGCAACAGAAGCATATGAGTCTATTGAACAGGAAACAGACAATGGAAGCACAAATTAATAATATAATTGTGTACACAAAAAATAATTGTATTTATTGCAATAAGGCTAAGGCCTTGCTAAAAGGCCTTGGTTATTCTTTTAAGGAAAAGAATTTTGAAACAGAATTTAAAAACATAGAGGAACTATTTAAAGAATTAGGCAAAACCGTTCGGGCAATGCCACAAATAAAAATAAACGGAGATTTAATAGGCGGATATAATCAATTAGTAGAATATTTTGAAAAACAAAAATTGGTAAATTTTAGAGGCGAAATATTATAATTGTTTATGAACGAACAAAGTTTAGGAAGTATGGCTGAAGATAATAATAATCAGGACAATAAAAAACCACATATGAAAGATAATGTAGTATTCTTTCCATTTCATAGAATAAAAGATTTGAATAAAGCAAGAAGTAAAATTGATCCTAAAACTGAAAAACAGATTAAACAAATACATAACCAAATATATGTTCAACAATGTGTTGATGATATTTGTACCGTGATAATGAGATATTTACACGAAGAAAAAGTCCAATTACAAAATCCTATATTGATGAAAGATTTTAAACTAGTAAATGAATCTATTAAGAGTATGCTTGCTAGATATGTGGGTAACAAACATAATTTACAAAAAATTGTGGACAAGTGTGTTGTGTCCCATAAAAAAGGAAAGGCTCTATTCAATTTTGTTATTGATTATGAGAACTTACCTTTAAAATGAATTCCATAAAGCACTTTGGAATATGTGTATGGTCAAAGGTATCACCATACATATCAAACTTAACAAGATACCTAAATTAAAGAAGGAGAAATTTTATAATGAGAAAATTATTTAATTTTATACTTGGACCAGATAAACTTGTAAAAGTAAAATCTGTTCAAAGAACTGCTGTAAAAGGCAGAAAAAGAATGTCTAAAAGAACAAAGGTTATGAACCTTTTATCTAAAGGCGTTGATGTTTCTTGGAAAACTTTAAGAAACAGATTCGATTTAACATCACCAAGAGCGTTGGTTGATACTTTAAGAGCGGAAGGTAATATGATATATATTAACAAGTCTGCTAAAGGTACATCTTACAGACTTGGCACACCGACTAAAGCAATTGTCGCTGCTGGAATCAAAAAATTGTATGGTACTCCGTACTCATACCACAATGCGTAATAACGCATAAATAGTTTTGTGGGGCGGCGAACGCTAGCGGTAGTAACCGCCCCCAAAAGTTAAAGAAAAAGAATTATGGCATACGAAGTGAAAAATAAATTTAAAGATAGTGAAATTTCAGAAAATAAGGTTGCTGCCTTAACACAAAGACAATCATACTCAGCTGAAATTAACGAAGAACAAGGCGAAGGCGGTGGCCTTAATGCAGGATATGATGTAGTTGAAGCTGCGTGTATATATGCGAACCAACAAGGACGCCTAAATAATAAAGAGTATGGTAAAGATTTCATTTTTAAGACAACCGGAAATGATAATGATGGTAATGAAACTATCATATTTGAAAAAAAGAAGGAGAACAAATAGTTATGGCTAATACAACAGCAGCTTTGAATAATTTACAAACAGCAGGCTCTAGTGCTCCATTGATTAGTGAAATACTAACAAAAGTGAATAATGCAAAAGACAAACCTAAAAAGGTTGCCGTTTTGCGTGAAAACGATAGTCAACCTTTAAGACAGATTCTTAAAGGAGCATTTGACCCAAAAATCAAATGGGACTTACCAGAAGGCACCCCACCTTATTCGGAAAATGACGCCCCAGCTGGTACGGAACATACCACACTATACACAGAAGCAAGAAGATTATATTACTTTGTGGATGGTGCAGCTACTTTATCAAAGACTAAAAAAGAAACTATGTTTATTCAGATGTTAGAATCTCTACACGCTGATGACGCAAAAGTCCTAATTGCAGTTAAGGAAAAGACTCTTAACAAAGTATATAAAGGATTAACAGCGGAATGTGTAAAAGAAGCATTTGATTGGAACGATTCATATACAAGAAATAAGTAGAAATTAGAATTATAGGGACGAGAACAAATAGAGAACATTTGTCTTGTCCCTATCAAAAAACCTAGTGTTTATGCGAAGGAATAATGCTTGCAATATGTACTAGAATCTGATAGCTTGGAGTAAGAAAGTGAGAGAAATAAATATATTATGAAAAAGACAAAAACATTGATAATCGGATTCTTTATTGCCTACTTTTGGGTATGTGCTTTAATCAATCCATTTAATCCTTGGGATAAGGCTCAGGCTAATGACCAATTAACAGGTCATATTATCACCGAGGTTGTAAAAGGTAATCAGGAAGAAATGTTGAAAGTCCTTGAAAAAGAACTTGAAACACTTGCTTACAATTATACAATTGAGTTGACGCAAATACTACAGAAGAATTTGCCAAACATTTTAGATTTTATTGCTGCTGATTTAAGAATAAAAGCAGATGAAATTAGAAAGTGTGAGGAGTTGAAGGGAAGTTCCAATGGATGTATTTAGTGTCATTTACGAAGCGCTTCAAATTATATATGCTATAATCCCTAAAGATTTGTTTATAATCATACTGGGATGTTTGTTAGTTGGTTTATTTTATACTTACAAGGGGGAGAATAAGTGAAAAAAATTACTAAAAAATTTAAATTAAGAGTTAAGAAAAAACTTAAAAATGAAACTGCTAATATTAGTAGGCAGTACATTACCAAATATTCGGATATTAAAAAGTATTTTAGAATACTTAATGACGCTATTTTTGATGGTATGTTGGATGCCTTCAATGATATTAAGATTAAAAATTTAAGATGTAAAGGTGAAGTGGTACAATATGAATGGGCAAGAAAAGGAACTAGAGTTTACCATTTACATATGTTACCAAAATACAAGAATAAAAAAGAATTTTTAGATACACTGGCTCACGAAATGATCCATTTGTATCAAATGAATTTAAAAGGAGATACAGGCAACCATAATGCGTTGTTTTATTCATTTAGACCAAAATTAAATTATGTTGGACTTGATATTTAATAATATCAGTTTTTGTTATGAAAGAAATAATTGAAAAAAATTTTATTGATGATTTTGTGAAAGATAATATTCGTAAAGGTATTAAAATCATATATGATACAGCACAAGGGTCCCACCCACAAAGAAAGTGCTATTATACAGGATACTTACATAAAGATATCCTAGACAATTTCCCAGGCAGAACTAGTAAAAAAATATTTAAAGGTTATAAAGAACTATTAAAGGATAGAACATTAATATTCACACAAAAAAGATTTGATAAAGAATCGTATGATTATTATGTACAAAAAATAAATGCCCAATAATAAAAAAGAAGTATTAAAGATATTAGAAAATAATAAAATTACAAATTTTCATACTCCAGAAGAGCAAATTAAAATGAAATTAAATGAAGCAAAAAAAATAAACTATGATGGTAAGACCTATACTTTTTATAGGGACGAAGATGGACATATTCATCCAGAAGGTGAAGATTATGAATCGGCAGAATATTTAATTAAGAATAGAGATACCGTAGTTTGGTATATTGCAAAAAAGATGAAATGGGAATTGCCAAAAAAAGAAATTTGCGTAATGTGTGATAGAGAAGTTAAACCAGAGAATTTAAAAAAATATAGAAAGATTGTGGAGAAATATGATTTATAATAAATCTATAAAAGTTGAAACTTTAGAATCACAAAAAGAAGAATTAGAATCATCTATGCAATCTTCTAGGCACCAAGAGTATGTTAGAAAAGAAATGGATAAGATTAGAGCAGAAGGTGTAATGAAGGAAGAAAGTATATCCGATACACACAAAATTATTAAAGAAGCTGAGAGAAGGGTAAATAATGATAAAGTTAAATAAAGGACAAAAAGATATATTGAATAAATTGATTCAAGGTAAAGGTCAGTTTATTACAAAAAGAATTAAGAAAGAAGAAACAGACGGTAATGTATTAGCAGATGTTGTTAAATTATATTTGCACGGTTTGTTAACCTTTCAAAGAGAATATGATATACCTTATGTTGGTCCAGCAAATGAACATAAAGTTAGATATAAATGGTATGTTATTACAATTCATAAAAATAAAACAATAAAAGATATAAAGGATGTGTTAAGTGGGAAACAAAAAAAATAAAGAATTTGATTGGGAAAAATTGTTAAATACTTCGTGGAAATATTTAAAGATTTTCTTTGCTGTATTAATAGTAGGAACTATTATATTTGGTGCAGGAACTTTCTATCCAAATCAGCTTACTACTAAAAGAATTAATACACAATTAGAACTTTATTATATAGATAAAATAAAAGATTTGGAATTAAGAGAACCATCTTTTGAGTATTCTACAGATGTTCAATTTGTTAAGGCAATGCACAAATGTATTGATTATATAAATTTTACTTTAGAACCAAATAAGAGAATACCTTATGAACTTATTACAGCACAAGCAGCTTTAGAGTCTGGTTGGGGTATGAGTAGATTTGCTAAAGAGGCAAATAATTTATATGGTATAAGAACTTGGGATAAAGAAGGTAAGTATCTATTACCAACAGGTATTGAGAAATGGCCTGGTTGGGGAGTTAGAATATTTACTTCCAAATGCCAATCAGTAAAAGAATATATTAGGATTTTAAATGAGCATCCTGCATATTCAGATTTTAGAGCATTAAGAACTCAAACTATGGATCCGATTAAGTTAGTTAAAACTTTAACCAAGTTTTCTACAACGGACGATTATGCAGACCGAGTAATTAAAATAATTGTAAAGGTTAGAAAATTAGAAAATGTTGTTGCAACAGATAAAAAAGTTGAACAATGATATTATCAATAATATACATCCTATTGATATATCTTTTAGTAGTAGGGATGTTGGTGATGTGGAATAAGGAGAAATAATGGATTTAGTACACGGACTAATATTAGGAAGTTTAGGCATTATATTAACCATAATAGGTTTTGGTGTTGCTTTATATTTTGGTAGTAAGGAAAAGAAGGAAGTAAAATACGAAGATTTATCTTCCGTACAAAAATCATTATGGGACTTATTTGATAGAAAGAAATAATATGAGCGAAAAAAATGGAAACAAAGATAGTCAATTAGATAATTGTTATCAAAAAATGTTTCGGTTTATGATTGAGCAAGGGTTTAAATTTGAATGGCAAATTATAGCAGCCACTATGATTGCGATTGCATTAAGGCTGTATAAAACGGTTTTAGATCCACAAGGCTATGATGAAATGATGGAAAGTATCAAAGAGTCTATGGATAAAATTGAACCTTATGAAGATAAGACCTTACATTAAGAATAAATAATAATATGTTTTTAGCAATTATAACATTACTATCAGCAATATCTATATCAGTAATAGCCGCAGGTTATTCTATTATAGGTTTGGCAACACTATTTGCAGGAGCAAAGGTGGCCATTATTGCTATGGGTTCTGTATTAGAAGTAGGTAAATTAATTGCCGCTTCTTGGTTATATCGGAATTGGAATAGTAATTTACTCCCCAGGTCAATTAAATGGTACTTAACTTCATCGGTTATAGTATTAGTATTTGTAACCAGTATGGGTATCTTTGGATTTTTATCTAAAGCACACCTAGACCAAGTTAGACCATCGGGAAATAATGCAGTACAAGTTGCTCTAATAGATAAACAAATAGACCAACAACAAATAATTATAGATAGAAACGAGTCTGTATTGGATCAATTAGACCGTGTAATGGAAGTTTATATTGAAAATGAAAGAGTTAGTAAAGGCCTTTCAGAAAGAAAAAAACAGAAAAAAGAAAGAGAATTATTAAATAATGAAATAAAAATTGCAATGAATACTATTGCTGAACTTTCAGTACAAAAAAGTAATTTAGAAATTGAACAATTAAAAATTGAGGCAGATGTAGGTCCACTTAAATATGTTGCAGAATTAATATATGGAGATAAGGCTGAGGACCATTTTGATAAAGCAGTAAGAATTATAATTATAGTTTTAATTTTTGTATTTGACCCATTGGCAGTATTGTTGTTAATTGCTGCTAATATTTCATTTAAACAAAGGGCAATGCACAAAAATTTATCTAAAGAAAATGAAAAACAAACTTTAGAAGATAAAATTGAAAGACAAGGTATTAGATTAAGAAGATTAAAAGCACAGGAAAAAGATTACAAAACCTTTGTAGAAAAATTAGGTGCTAAAGAATTATCAGAATTGGATCCAGATGAGATTCGTTTAAAATTGAATCAAATAGTGGATTGGAATGACAAAAAGGTGAAGGAAGAACAATAAATTTGACGCTTGACTCAAGGTTAAAAACTTGATATAATGGAGAGTACATTATGAATATTTTTTATTTAGACAAAAACCCCGAAATAGCAGCTCAATATGCGTGTGATAAACATTGCGTAAAAATGATATTAGAAACTGCTCAATTGTTGTCAACAGCACATAGAGTTTTAGATGGTAGAGATTTACAGATGAACTCTTTATTAGAAGAAAAAACAATGTACAAGGCAACACATATAAATCATCCATCAGCAAAATGGGTGCGTGAAAGTGCTTATAATTACAGATGGTTATATTTGTATTTTTGTGCTTTAAATGAAGAATATAAATTAAGATATAAAAAAGATAAAAACCATTTATCTTTTGCTAAATTGAAGGACTTATTACATAACCCTCCAATGAAAGCACCTGTAAATAAAATAGGTACTGAACCACCAACTTGTATGCCAGATGAATGTAAAATTCCTGGAAATGTTGTTGAGTCATATAGAAAATATTATATAATGAAAAAAAGAAGTTTTGCTACCTGGAAAAGCCCTGCTAAAACACCAGTATGGTTTGAGAACGGTTTGCAACAAAGTGAAAATATTAAATTAGGAGGAGATAAATAGAAGATGTCAGTAAAAGACGCAGTAATAAAAAAATTAGAAGGCGAAGTTGAAGCTATTGAAACAAATATTAAGACTTTTTTAAAAAGTCCAACTCAAGCTGTTCCAGACCATATAAATTATACTGGTACGGTTGAAAAAGAGTTAGAGAAATTGTCTAGTACAAAAGGCAAATTGGTTTCATTAAAAAATATTAAAGAATAATGCCACTATACTCGTTTGAAAATACCAAAACTGGTAAAGAATGGTCGGAGATGATGACCATATCTGATAAGGAAGAATATCTTAAAAATAATACACACATAAAGCAAGCAATAACAAAATTGAATATTGTTGCTGGTGTGTCAGGAATGAGTTATAGACAAGACCAAGGATGGAAAGAGAATTTAAGTAGAATAGCAGAAGCACATCCTAAAAGTGCATTAGCCAAAGAACACGGTAAAAGAAGTATAAAAGAAGTAAGAACTGAAAGAGTTATTAATAAACATAGAAAAATACAAGCAGAAAAGGCAAAGAAATTTGCAAAGTAGAGATTATGCAGAAAATAAATAATATAGTTAATGTTATGAGTGAGCAACTGAAACCCAAAGGTCGTAAACCGGCGCAAAGTAAGTCAATCCACTCCTATAGCATTAATAATTGGGGCAGGTCATACACCGTAACCTCCAATTACAGAATGGCCTGCTCGTCAACAGCGGAGGTCCAATAATGAGAAAAATAATATTAATATTATCACTATTGATTACACTTCCGGCGTGTTCACAATTCGCAATGGTTACTAGTACGAGTAGCTTGGTTGCGAGTAATAATATCTACGCCAAAGTTTATGCTGGGGCTGATATGGTAACAATTATCAGTACAGAAAAATCTATAAAGAAGCACGCTTATAACCATTTGGTTACACCAGCGTTGGTTACATATAAGAAAGTAGAAAATCATATTCCAATACAAACTATATACAAAGAAGGAATGTTTGGTTGGGAATATGTAGAAACAGAATTAGGGAAAAGGAGATAGTTATGGCAGATAAAGGTATACCAGATTTTATGAGAGAATTTGATATGAATATAGATTATGGTTTTACTCCGGTATCACATAAACCTGCAGATCCAAAACCAGGAGTTGATAAAGCAGTAATTGAATCAAAGTTTGAAGGAACAAATATAGAATTATCAAAAGTTAAGTCCGATGTATCAACAATTAAATCTATGATGAACGAGGTAATGCAAATTGTAGCAGAGAAAGATTCTGTTAATAAAGAAATTGCAAGTGCTGATGTTAAGACTAGATTTAAAGATGTTGAGAAAATTGTCCTACCACTATTATACAATTTATCAAAATCGGATGAACCATATATACATTGGCCAAATCGTGGACCAATTATAAGAAGCCAGATTGAGAAAATACTTAAACTTACAAGGGGGTAATTTATGAATCTTCTAAAGAAGATGATTAAAGAGCACAAGCGTATGGATGTAAAAACTAAAGAACTAACTGAAACAAGAAGAAACGATAGGTCAATGACAAGTTGGGTTAACTTAAAGGACCTTAAAAAAATGAAATTAAGAACAAAGGATAAAATAAATGAAATTAAGCAAAAATTTTAGTCTAAAAGAGCTGACTAGAAGCCAAACTGCTGACCGAAAAGGGATTGCAAATAATCCTAATGAGGACCAGATTGATAAGTTGCAGAATTTGTGTGAAATGGTATTACAGCCTGTTAGGGACCATTTTAAACAAGTTGTATCTGTATCATCTGGATTTAGGTCACCAGAATTATGCGTTGCAATTGGCTCAAGTGTTAATTCACAGCACGCCAAAGGGGAAGCGGCTGACTTTGAAATTACAGGAGTGCCAAACAAACAATTGGCAGATTACATTTATAAACATTTGGATTTTGACCAATTGATATTGGAGTATCATAATCCAGAGGAAGCGAATAGTGGATGGGTCCATTGTTCATATAAGAATACAAATAATAGAAAAGAATATTTAAGAGCATTTAGGGGTCCAGGTGGCAAAACGGTGTATGAAAAGACACATACAGCAGATTGGGAACCTAGTCCTAGTGAAATTATGGATCAATACTCTCAAAAAGGAGTATAGGTCATTGACATATTAGTGATTTGTGATATAATTATAGTATGATTAAATTTAGGAGAATATTATGGCATTTAATTATGTAAAACTTGACGAAACGGTATTACCTAAAGGTTTAGGTGTAAAAGGTAAAAACCAAGATGGTATAAGATATTATACTATTGATGGTATTAATATGCCTTCGGTTACATCTATTTTAGGACAAATACCAGAACGAGCTGCGAAGATACAGGAGTGGAGGGATGCTGTTGGCGACCAAATGGCCAATTACATATCTCGGTCTGCTACAAGTCGTGGTAAAACTCTACATACATTGGTAGAAAATCATTTAAAAAATCAGGACGATAAATCTATTGGTATTACCAAGGTAACACCATTAGGATTATTCAGATTGATTAAACCTTACTTAGCAAGAATAGACAATATACATTGTGTTGAGGAATATCTATGTTCAAAAGAAATAGGTGTTGCAGGACAAGTAGATTGTATTGCTGAATACAAAGGTAAATTATCGGTGATAGATATTAAGTCATCAACAAAGCAAAGAGATAGAGAATACAATTATGGTAACTTCTTACAAACTGCTGCTTACGCAAAAATGTTTGAAGAACTTTATCCAGATAAGAAAATTGAACAAACTATAGTCTTGGCTGCTTGTGAAGATGGCTATGTACAAGAGTGGATACACGAAGAAGCAAAGATGAAAGAACACCAAGAGCTATTCTATAAACACGCAGCTGATTTTTTTAATACGCATAAGGAAAAATTAACACAACCAGAATAAATATATGAGTAATGTTCTCAAAATTTTTAAAAGGTTGTTGGCTCGCATTATTGCTGAGCGTTGTATCGCTGTCTGTAAAGGCAGAGGATTCACAAGGATTTAATCCATATCAGTATGGAATGTACACACAACATTTTCCTGCTGTCTGTGGAGAATATGCGTTTGTTGAGAATTTACTAGAGCAGAAAGGTTTTGTTCCATCTCAAGCTAGTATTGGGAGAGTAGGGGCAAATCCACAAGGAGATCCAGTCTTTTTAATTATGTTATATAGAAATAACGACCAATTATTAATGACAATGGAAACTCCTCAACAACAAGAAAAATGTATTATGTTTTTGACATTTAATACTATAGTAATTCCTAAGGAGGAATAAATGAGTGATGAAATTTTAGGTAATGAACAACTAGAATTATTTCCTAAAGACCTAGACGAACAAGATGAAGCTCAACAAGCGACATTTGAGAACGAACACGATAGAGATTATTCTCCAATGGTGCAAATCTCAATTAAAGAGTACGATAGGTTAAAAGAAAAATCAAACTATATTACCGACCCAAGTCTTATTGCAATTGTAGATAAGATTGAGGAGTTAGTAAGAGCATTAAGAAAACATATAGTTAGAAAATTTTAAAATGAATTTTATGTTGAAGGTTAGATAATAACTAGTGAGGACCTGGGTGCAATTCCCAGCACCTCCACCAATTTAGAACACATTTAGATGTGCTGTAAGGGGGTGAGTTAGATTCGACTACTACTAAAACTAACTGGAGTAAAATAGTAGGGTGCTACTTTAAAGGCCATTTTTAAACGACAACGCAAGTTATCGTATGGCTGCTTAGGCAGACGGAGTGTGGTCCCGACTTGGCAACAGGAACGGGACATAAAAAGGATATTATGTTGACTAGTAAGAAGTTTGCTTTAAAAATTGAAGAAATTGTCAAAGAAAAAAGAATCTCATATATTGACGCTGTAGTTTATTATTGTGAAAAAAATAATATAGACACAGGCACCGTTGGTAACCTAATCAATAAATCATTAAAAGAAAAAATTAAAGGAGAGGCAGAAAATTTAAATTTTCTACCTAAATCAAGCACATTACCGTTATGATAAAAGTTGAAATGATAGATAAAATGGGTAGTGATTTATCAGTAGTAAATGCTGCTAGAGTATCATATGCTAAAGTTAAAAATGAATTTGAAGATAAAGATACAAAACTTATAGGTTATCTTGCTAAACACGGTCATTGGTCACCTTTTGCTCACGCCTCAATATCATTTAGAATTAAAGCACCAGTATTTGTTGCAAGACAATTAGTTAAACATCAAGTAGGATTAAGTTGGAACGAAGTAAGTAGGCGTTATGTATCATATGAGCCCGAACTATATAAGATAGATGAATGGAGAGGTAAACCTGTTAATTCAAAACAAGGTTCGTCTGGAACAATAAAGTTAAGTGAACTTGCTGAAGTAACTTATAGTGAAATGATGGATGGTCTTAAAATTTTATATAATCAATTGTTAAGTGAAGGTGTAGCACCTGAACAAGCAAGAGCAGTATTACCACAATCAATGATGACAGAATGGATATGGTCAGGTACTTTATATGCGTTTGCTAGAGTATGTGATTTAAGATGTAAACCAGATGTACAAAAAGAAACAAGAGAGGTTGCGGAGTTTATAGATAGTTATAGTTTATTTCATTTTCCTATCAGTTGGAACGCATTAAGACCAAGATAATGAATGGATATGAAGCGTATAAATTATATTTGGCAATTAAGTTACACTTCTCTACGGAAGATTATGATTTCATTAAACACAATGGTAAAGTTAATTGTTCACTAGATAGTTTTACTAAAAGGAATGATAAGTATTTCTTTCATAGGTTATCAACAAGATTTAAAGATGAGGAGTTATTAAATTTTTATGTTGCAAATTTTTCAAATAAACCAAAAAGATGGATTGGGGAGTTAATAAGAGAAGATGGTGAGTCTGTATATAGAAAGTGGCAAAAATATAATGAAAGCTTTGCATACAATTTTAGAGCAGATTGCTCTACTATTAATAATGACATTGCTAGGATTGGCGGCCGTTTTGATGATTGGTTCAATGTTCATAATGGACAACATCCAAAGTTGCTACGCTTATATCTTTCAAAACGACTTGGGACAGAAACAATGGTCACCTTTAATAAAATATTATCGTTTATCCCGAATTGGGATAAAAAAATTGCTGAGAAAGTGGTTTGGCCCGAGGTTTCTTTTAGGTTAAAAAAATATTCACCCTTTGTTAAATACAATACAACAAAATGTAAGTTTATAATGAAGGAAATATTTGTGTGAGTAAGTTTGATAACATAGTTATACCAGAAACAAATAGATTATATTCAAGCGAAACTCAATTTGTATATATTGATAGAATATATGGTGGGTTACATAAATCTGACCAGAGGTTAATACAAAAAGATGGAACAACATATAAAGGTAGAATTGATAAGAGGTCAATTAAGTTAAAAGATGGCACACTTGGTATGGTTCATTGTACAGCAGATAACAGATGGTTTGATAGGTGTGGTATGCCAATAGATAAACCTAAAAATTTAATTACTAGAAAGAGCGGTGATGAGTAGAAACCTAGAAGGCATACCTGAAGGTAAATATAAATGCTCTACTTGTAAGCAAGAAAAAGATAGTATCCATTTTCATTGGTATGAAAGTCGCCGACCTAATGGAGGTCTAGGTGATAGAAAAAGAGTTAATGGCTCTTGTAGAGAATGTAGAAATAAATTGGCTGTAGAAACAAACAAATTAAAAAGAGAAATAATACCTCAACACCCTAAACCTGCTTTTGGAGAATTATGTAAGGCTTGTAAAAGACCTGTGTATGCTACCCAAAGTGATATACCAGTAGATGTAAATGGAACTTATCAATGGATGTTTGACCACAATCATAAGACGGTTGAGTTTAGAGGTTGGATTTGTAATCCTTGTAATACAGGTTTTGGTTTACTAGGTGATACTGCTGATTCAGTAAAATTAAGATTGCAGTATTTAATTGAGTCAGAACAAGATGGATAAAGAATTAGAAAAAAAGATTAATGGCACTTGGACTATAAAAGAAATTATAGAAGCAATGAAACGAATATGTCCAGAGGCGTGGGATGAATAGAATTTTTTTAATAGGTAATGGCCAAAGTAGATTACAATTTCCTATTGAGAAGTTAAAAGGTCACGGCAAGATATATGGTTGCAATGCCATTTATAGGGACTATCCAGATTTAATAGATGTATTGACAGGAGTTGACCACGGTATATGCCACGAAATATATCATAGTGGTTATGCTTTAAAGAAACCTTGTTATTTTAGAAATTGGACTAAAGTACCTGTTCATATGTATTCTATGATGGTTGAAGGTATGGCTTCAAAACAAGAAGTTGAAGATATAAAAAAATATGATTTAATTAAATCTAATAACCAAGATGATTCTACTGAATTTGTTATGCACGGCACCAATTTAAAAGGACTAGTTGGTATCATCAAAAAGAATAATCAGATTGATAGACAACAAATTAATAAATCACAATTATATTTGTCCTGGATTAAAGAAGGCGATATGTCATTTGATTTTAGAGATATTGCAGATGGTAAAGACCACGGTTGGGCGTGTGGAGCAACAAGTGGTTTTATTGCTTGTAAAAGAGAGCATCCAGATGAGGTCTATATGATAGGCCACGATTTATATAGTGATACAGATAAGATTAATAACATATATGCCAGTACACAGAATTATACAGCGAAAAACACCCCACCTACCCCAGCAGTTAATTGGGTAGACCAATGGAGAACTCTTATGGGATGGACTCCAGATGTCAAGTTTTACAAGGTCAACCTGGATGGGGCAGATACAAAGACTAACCGACCTTTACCCGAATGGAGTAAGTTGAGCAATATTGAATATATGACACATAGACAGGTGCTTGACAAGTTGGGTATTTCCTGATATAATGGTACATAATGATTACAATACTAGATTATTTAATAGATAAGTTGTCGCAATTTAGACACTTTCTCCGTGAACGAAAATTACCTGTGGAATGTAGAAAACCTTGGGTAGAAGGTTATCGTAGATGGAAGAAATCTTATAAATAATCAAGTGAATTTTATATAATGATACGAAAGAAATAATACTTAAACAAAAATATACACATAGGAGGATATATAAGTTATGAGTACAGCACTTGAACAATTAAAAAGGTCAAAATCTAATTTTGACGCTCTGACAAAAAAGTTAGAGAAATCTATAGATAAAGATCCATCAAAGAAAAGTAATTACCAAGATGACAGATTCTGGAAACCAGAATTAGATAAATCTGGAAATGGTTATGCAGTATTGAGATTTTTACCAGCAATAGAAGGCGAAGATATGCCTTGGGTAAGAGTTTGGAATCACGCATTTCAAGGACCAGGTGGTCAATGGTATATTGAAAATTCTTTGACGACTTTAAACAAAAAAGATCCTGTATCGGAAGAAAACACTAGATTGTGGAATACTGGTATAGAGTCTGATAAGGATATTGCTCGTAAGAGAAAAAGAAAACTACAATATTATTCAAATATTTTAGTTGTTTCTGATCCAAAACATCCAGAACACGAAGGTAAAGTTTTCTTATACAAATTTGGTAAAAAGATATTTGATAAGATAACTGAAAAGATGAATCCGCAGTTTGAAGATGAGAAGGCGTGTAACCCATTTGATTTTTGGGAAGGCGCTAACTTTAAATTAAAGATTCGTAAAGTTGATGGTTTTTGGAACTACGACAAATCAGAATTTGAGCCAGTTGGTAAGATTAAATCTACCGATGCTGAGATTGACAAAGTATGGAAATCTCAATACGCTCTTAAGCCTTTCATTGATCCTAGTAATTTTAAATCTTATGATGAACTCAAAGAGAAACTGAATAAGACACTTACAGGACAAAGAAACACCGAGTCCGTTGCCAATATTGACTTACCAAAAGTCAATGAGACCGCACCAAAGGTAAACGGTACAGCTACTAAAAGTGGTTGGACGGTGACAAAAGATAAAGTAGAAAGCGAATCTGGTGACGGTGATTCTATATCATACTTTAGCAAATTAGCTGAGGACGATTCGTAATCTATCTCTCACACTTTACTTTAAAAGGTACCCGAGTAATCGGGTGCCTTTTTTTTAGCCTAAAATGTTTTTAGATGATGTTCGGTGAGTATAATAAAATTCATATCATTTCTTTGGCACCATTCTTTTGCGTATGCCCATTTGGCCTGATTTTTCTTATACCCCATAATTGCTTTGATGTATTGCCTAGTCTTGCGTAATTTCTTTTTAGGTGGTTTTGTTTGATATGATGGTTTGATTTCAACAATGAACTTTCTTATTGTATTATCAGGTTGTTTTACTTTCATATAAAAGTCTGGGAAGTATCTATGTATTTTATTGTCAATTGAACGATATTTTATCCATATTTCTTCACTACCCCACTCTAGCACTTGTGGTGTTCTATCACAATAGGCCATAAACCTTCTCTCCCAGGAAGAACGATAAATAATATTATTAGGGTCGCCTTTGTATTTTCCTGGGTTTTTAGGTGTAAAAATACCTTTATATGCCATCTTATCCAAGTTAACTAATCTCCCAATCTTTCTCATACTATTATTTATTGCATATAAATATAGATATGGCAAGTATATTTGATACTATCAAACAAAGAGAAGGTTCTTCTACTGGACATATGCGAAAATCTGCCCAATGGTATAGAGCGCAAGTCAGTAAGTTAGCAAGTAATATTACTGCTAGACAATTGATGAAAGATGGTAAATTGACACAACGACCTAGTAGAGGTAAGTTAAGTCTATATGCTTATGACCCTAAATTAAAAGGCACATTACCTTACTATGATATATTTCCATTAGTGTTACCTTTAGACCCAATCAAAGGTGGTTTTATTGGTATGAACTTTCATTATTTGCCACCATTATTAAGGTTTGAAATGTTAGATAAGATGAGTAGATTTGCTACTGATAGAAAATTTGATAAGAAAACAATTTTTGATATAAACTATGATGATGTTAAAAAAATTAGAATTATTAAACCCACTCTTAAAAAATATCTGTGGTCTCATATGAGGTCAGATTTTTTAAGAATAGATTTAGACGAGGCCGCAATTGCAATTATGTTACCTGTTGCTAGATTCAAAAAAGCAAGTGAAGCAGTTGTTTGGTCAGATAGTAGGAATAAAATATAATGGCAATAATTAGAGAACGAATACCTTTACCAGGGAAACTAGGGAAAATATTTGACATAAGACTAGGTCTACCTAGAGATAGAGGCTTTGATCCAGTAAAAGAAGCTAAGCGTTATCACCAAGATAGTCAGCCAAATGAAAATACTAGAATAAACAAAATGAGGTCCTTTTTATCTCAAGCAGAAGGACTTGCTAGACCAAATAGATTTATTGCCGTAGTTAATATTCCACAGGCATTACAAACTGCCGTAGAATCATCACAGGAATTTGTAGAATACACAACACAACAAGCAATGACAAGCTCTTTAAATAATTTAATTAGAGATAGATTGATATGGTTTTGTGATAGTGCTTCTTTACCTGGAAGAAATATAACAGATGAAACAAAAGATATGTTATATGGACCAGAAAGAAAAATTGCTAGAGGTGTTGGCTTTGAAGATTTAACTTTAACATTTTATATGGGACAAACTATGGCTGAAAAAGCATTATTTGAATCTTGGCAGAATTTAGCAATTAACCCTAATACACATAACGCTAATTTTTATGATGAGTATTGTGGTTCGATACAATTATATCCATTAATAGGTGTTAAAAATAATAAATGGGAAGATTATGAATCACCTCAAAGTAAGAAATGGTCGTTAACAGGTATGATTAAAGATAAAGTTTTTGGCAATAAACCTGTTGTTGCAAAAAGAAAAGTAAGTACAGGTGATGATAGAGCAATGGCAATTGCAACGGTTGGTGCTTATTATAATCATTTAACTGAAGCGTGGCCAACAGCTATATCTGCTGTGCCGTTAAGTTATAATACCAACAATGAAATAATGAAATTAACGGTTACTTTTACTTACAGAAAAGCAATAGGTCCTGCTGATGTTGAAGGAGGACTAGGTGTTGATTCATTGCCACAAGGAAAATTAAGACCAGGAGAAGTTTCAATAGGAGAATACCAAAAACGAGGCCAGTTTGGTGGTATTATTGAACAAGCTAAAAAGATTGGAAGAGATGTATTAAACCAAGCGAAAGTAAGATTTCCTTGGGGTAGAATATTTGGTGGTAAAGTGATACCACCATTCTTTTAAACAATGACTATATAATATACTGATAAGGAGGATAAATTATATGGACGAAACAATGACTAATATGACAAATAGGATGCAGTTACCAAAAAACGTGACCCCTACTTATACTTGCGAATTGCCTTCTACTAAACAAGCGGTTAAATATAGACCGTTTCTTGTTAGAGAAGAAAAGATATTGTTAATTGCTTTAGAATCGGAAGATGATAGAGAAATACAAAATGCAGTAGAACAAGTTATACAGAATTGTATATTGGACTCTAACATTAATGTTGGAGAGTTACCGATATTTGATTTTGAATATTTGTTTTTAAAAATAAGAGGCAAAGCAGTAGGAGAGGTTGTGAATTTGAAAGTGAAATGTCCAGATGACGAAAAAGAAGTCGTGGATGTATCACTCAACCTTGAGGAAATTAAGGTTGATTATAATGATAAGCACAAAAAAGAAGTTGATTTTGGAGATGGATATGGAGTTATAATGAGATATCCAACAATTAAAACTTTTAATAATAAAGTTAGTGCTACACAATTGAGTTTTGACTTAATAACAGAATGCATACAAAGTATTTACAAAGGTGATGATGTATTTGATAGAAATAATATTGACAGAAAAGAATTGGAAGAGTGGGTAAACAATTTAACTCAACCACAATTCACAAAGATGTCAGAATTTTTCTCAACAATGCCATCAATGAAACACACTTTGAAATATAAGAACCCTAAATCGGGCAAAGAATTTGAAATGCACCTGAATGGAATCCGTGATTTTTTTCAGTTGCCCTCAACCACGACAGCCTAGAGAATTACTTTAGGGTGAATTTTGCCTTGGTGCAACATCATAAATATTCTCTATCAGAGGTAGAGGATATGGTGCCTTGGGAGAGGGAAATATACCTTGATATGTTGTTGCAACATTTGAAGGAAGAAAAAGAGAAAATGGAAGAACAAAATAGAAAAAGGAGAATGTAATGTTAGAAGATAGTATTACAAAGGCGAAGAAAACAGGTATAGATACCATTAAATTGGTGTGGGAGTTTTTTACAGACGAAATACCACACGTTTTATCTAATTGGAGATTTGTGCCAAGAGCAATGATGTTATTATATTGCTATGCCTTCTATCAAACAATGAACTGGTTTATGGCATTACCAGCACCTAATAACGCACAAGCAGGATTTGTGTCAGTAGTTGTTGGGGCAGGTGCAGCTTGGTTTGGTTTATATGTTAATAGTGGTGGCGTTAAAAAAGCACCTAAAAAAAAGAATACAGAACCGGAGAGATAAAATAAATGGCAAGTTTTGCTAAAATATTAGGGGATCAAAAGAAAGACTTTGGAAATGAGAAGAAGAAGGTACAAATTTCTGAAGCTGCCCAGGAATATGTTCTTCAACATCAAATAGATTTAGGTTACACTCCAGCAGCCTTGAAAGATAGAGGTATCGGTAGAGGTGCCCAAAAGATAGTAAAAGATTTTGAAACTGCTGTGTTTTCAATTTCAGACGCTTCAGGATATGCTGATTTTGCTGATTTTATTAGACAATGGGATACGACCGTTTTAGAAAGTAAAAAAGGTAAGAAATTTAATACCGAAGAAAAGCAATACATTGAAGATATAGTAGGTTCAACAATGACTCAAATTTCAGCTTTGGGTGGTGTTGCATTAAGGTCTACATTTGCCTACGAGAATTTTCTTAAACAATTTAAACCATTAAAATTAGCAGGCTTGATAACTCAAAATGTTCCTATCATAGGTGATATGGTTCAAAGACGAATTGCAAGTATTGAGGCTGGGGAAGAACAGGCTAAACGAGCAGTATTAGAAGGTAAAAGAGAAGAAAAAAGAGAAAGATTAAGAGGCGTAGAAGATACATTAACTGGTGCTGGTGTTACAGACGATTTTGGTGGTCCTGCTACAGGAGGTACTGGTGGTGCCGCTGGTGGTGTTGAAGAATTATTTGACAAACCACAAAAGAAGGCCGATACAACAGCTGCTAAATTTGCAAAATCACTTGTTGGTGCGCCTAAAGTGGGTAGTGAAGAATCAGCAAAAGAAGCTGATGCTGAAAGAGAAGAAAGCCAAGACCTATTTGGAAGAATTGCAGAAAATACAGATTCAATGGTTGAATTATTGGGTGGTGAAGGTGGTGAAGCTAAAAAAACAGGTGGTTTCTTAAAGAGTTTATTTAATGGTGACTTTTTGAAAACCATAACAGGTGGTTTAATCGGAGGTACTGCTGGAGGTTTCATTGCTAAATCTGGTTTAGCAAAATTCGGTGCTAAATTTGCAAAAACATTTGGGAGTAAATTATTTTTAGGTATTACAGGAGTTGTAACCAGTTTATTCCTTGCTATAATGGATGGTATAAAAGGTTCAAAAATGTTTGGTGGTATACCAGGTTTCATAGGAGGTTTTCTAGGAGGCACAGATAAAGGTATTAAAGGTGCATTTGATAATATGGGTAAATGGGCAATTGCAGGTGCAGTTGCTGGATCATTTGTTCCTGTTATAGGTACATTGATTGGGGGACTTATTGGTGCATTAATTGGTGGTATACTAGGATTTATAGGCGGTGAGAGAATTGCTAATGCTGTTAGAGGCATAGGTGATAAAATTTCAGCAATTTATGAAAATCTTAAACAATCATTTGCAGATATAGGTGAGAAGATATGGGGTTGGTTAAAAGATTTACCAGGAAGATATTTAGAGATGATGAAGAAAGTATGGAGTCCTGTAACTTGGTTAATTAAAAAGATGGTTCAAGTAATTAAGATGGTGGTTAATTCAGTTGTAGATAAGATACCTGATTTTGGTATTGATAAATTAGAAAAGTTAAAAGAGAAAATGAAATTTGATATGGATGGTGAAACTTTAGAAAAACCTGATGTATCATTAAAGAATTTAGAAAATTTAGATTTAAAAACGGATGTAGGAGTTGGTGATAACATAGTGGATAGCTCAAGTACAAAAGGATTGGCAATACACGGTGAGTCATCAGCTGTTGTAGCCGCTGCTAAAGATTCAGAAAAAATAGTTTATAACAATGTTAATACTCCAACAACAATTCAGGACAATAAATCAAGTATTACTACCATAGTATCAAGTAAAAATGCTGCTAATGCTGATAGTCCTTGGATAAACAGAGCGTTAATGATGAGAGGATACAGATAATGGCAGGAGATATTAGTAATTATGGAAGAATGAAAAACATTTACAATTATCCAAATGATGTTCAATTCAATGATGGACATTATATCCTATTCAATATTTTTGAAAAGGCAGGTGTTGATTATCATAGACCATTTACCAGAGTAAGTGGAGTAGCACAATCAGCAGGTCAAGCTACGATACAAAAAAATAGTTTTGGTAGTTTAGGTAATAATTTATCTAAAAAGATGAATAGTATATTGCAGAAAGTACAGAATGCTACAGGATATGATAGTAAGAATTTAGCAAAGGTAAACGAATTTTCTTTTGATAGACAAACCACACATAAATCTGGTGCTTTTGCACACAGAGGAAAAGGTGCTAAGAATTTTCATAGAGGATCTATTTGTTTATATACTCCACCAAATGTTAATGTTACCCATAAGGTAAATTATGAAGAAGAAGATATAGGTGGTATTGGAACATTATTTGCAGGTGCTTCAGAAGCCTGGAGAAAAGGAATGGAATCAGGTTGGAAGGCAGGTGTAGGAACAGCAGGTTCAAACGCAGTAGCAATAGCACAACGAGCAGCTGCATTAGCAGGAAGAGTTGGAGGTGCTGGAAGTATGCAACAGGCGATGTTTGGTACCCAAGTCAACAGAAACTTTGCTGATGTTATATTTACTGGTGTTGCTTTTAGGTCATTTACATTTGAGTATTCATTTATGCCAGCAAATAAAAAAGAGGCAAGAGATGTAGCAAATATTGTAGATATGTTTCAATTCTTTTCTTTACCTAATCGGAGACAAGATTCAGCTATGACATATGAATTACCTGCTATATTTGAATTACAATATATGTACTTTAACAAGATTAACAAATATTTACCTAAAACATTAGCATTAGGATTAGAAGATGTGAGTATAAAATATGGTGGAGAAAAGTTTGCAACCTTTAGAGGTGATTCGTATGGTGCTCAACCAGTAAGAACTGATATGACTTTAACATTTAGAGAATTAGAAGTTCCAGATAGACATAGTTTATATGGTACAGCCCACGCCGGTGATGACAACCCACAAACTTTTGATGAGGATTCAGATGATGGAAATGCTGGTAACGATATGCCACCAGGAATGAAGTAGGAGATTTAAATGCAATATTTTGAAGAATATCCAAAAATAGTATATGACCTAGTAGGCAGAGGTGACTATAAAGTGGTCACGGATTTATTGCGTAGAGTCAAAGTTAGAGATGGTGTTAAAAACAATGTATCCTTATTTGACAAATACAATGTAAAAGATGGTGAAACACCTGAACAAGTATCCAACAAATTTTATAATTCAGAGGATTATTGGTGGGTAGTTTTGTTGATGAACAATGTTAAGGACCGATATTATGATTGGCCATTAAGTACCGTCCAATTTCAGAATTATATGAAATCAAAATATGCCAATGCTGACGCCATTAGACATTATGAAATAACCCAAACTAGTGGTCCAACACAAATACAGGACAATAGTCATTTAATAGAGGTACCGAGTACCACTGCTGGTGCAACATCGGTTTCATATAGAGAATATGAAAATAGGTTGCAAGATAAAAAAAGACAAATTAGAATATTATTACCAAGCTACTTGAACACATTTGTCCAAGAGTTTAGCACGAAGATTGGTAATTAATGAAATGTTATGGCAGAAAAAGCTTTACACTACAAAGATAATGATATAAAAGGTCCAGGCGATTTTCGTCTGACCGACATCATATTATATAGCGCAAATGGTGATCCAGTAAATCTTACAGAATTTACCCTATCAATAGAATATTACGAATCCATAGACGCCGCTACCATATCAGGTAAATTACTATTCAGCGACACGCAAGGTATCATTGAAAGAACGCCTATTATTGGTAAAGAATATTTGGAGTTTAAAGCAAGAACTCCTTTACCAGGTTCTGGTGAGATTGATGGTTGGACGCATAGATTTGCTGTTTTCAATGTTAGTCAAAGGGCAGGTATTGGATCAGCAACAGGAGGTCAAGCTCAATTGGTTACATTAGAGTTTACCTCATTAGAAGCCATAAGAAGTGGTAGAACTAGAATCTCTAAAGCATTTGAAGGGTCTTATGACCAGACCGTATATCATATAGTTAATGAACCTTGGGGATTGAATAGTACGAAAAATTTGTTTCTGGAGCCTTGTGGCTTAAATCAAAAATTTGTAGCACCAAACAAAACACCTATTTCTGTTATTGAAGATATAACAGAAAGAGCCATATCAAAGAAATGGTATAAACAACCATCTTATTTCTTTTGGGAAACAACTCAAGGATTTAATTTCAGGTCATTAACCTCAATGTTTCAAAACCTTAAAAATATGTCTCCAATACTGCCTAAATGGAATTATAATTTAGAAACAGCCTATGCTACAATGCCTGTTAAACACGGACTAGAACCTGAGCAGTATATGAGTAGGGTATATGAATACGGATTGAAAAATCATTACAATCAGGTTGAGAATGCTAGGTCTGGTTTGTATGCTAGTAAATTGATTAAACACGATTCGCTGAATAAGACTATTACAGAGCAGGTGTTTAATATTGCTGAGGATTACCACGACTTTCCACATTTAGAGAGTAAGGCTAACCCCCACGTGGATTTCAATATGTCATTTCATCCTAATGTGCCTGCCGATATAGCAGAGGATGGTTATGGAGATAAGAGAAGAACAAGATTCGAATCAGACTATGCTGATGGTAGAATATTCGTGGCAAGTACCACGACAGATATCCACGATGAAAATGTAGGGACAAGCTACCACGCTGATAAGTCAATCCAAAGTAGGGAGTATATCGTTAATAATTTAAACACGGTTGTTATGACAATGGAGGTCCCTGGTAATACATTTTTGAACGCAGGAGACCTTGTCTATTGTTCAATCCCTGCTGGAACCTCAGAATTACACGAAAAGGCAGGGTCCAAACAATACGACCAATTTCTAACAGGTAGATGGCTCATAATGAGTTTAAAACACACTTTTGAACGGCCTACCAAGACACACACAACGGTTTTGACATTAAGTAAAGAAACATACGCATATCCGTTAAGGACATCATTTAAACGACCTCCTGCGTTGAGTAAAGACTCAAATCCTTTTGGTTACAAATCAGACGCAATAGATTTAGAAACAGGCTTAAACTATCAAAGCAAAAAGAATTACAACCTATCTAAATTAGATGGAGTAAAAGAGTATTTGAGTGCTGCTTCAGATATTAAGACTAGTACGGTAGAGAATAAGGCTAAAGACGCTTTAGAGGATGTCAATTCTTCCTTACGCTCAGTAGCCCAAAAACTAGCAGCTGAATTAAAACAAACAGCTGTAAATATGCTTAAGAAATACTTTTAGAATGCTGAAAGTTTTTTTGCGAGAAAGAAAAAAAATTATATGAATAAAACCCTAATAAACAAGGCCACAACACATACTAGGCCGATTGACATAAAGGAATTGAACAATATGAGAGATATGCTCAGAAACACAACAGAAACCTTACAAAACTCTTATATAAGAGAAGGAAATGTAAGGGGGAAAGAATCTATTGCCAGAAAGGCCTTGGTAAGTGAGATGATAGAGTATGGGTCCAGAGATGGTTCAGAGCCTACGCAATATATGAAAACCCATAGATGGCCTAAAGTAGTGCTTACGCACGGCGGCGCCTACGCAGCTTCAATAAATACAGCATTAAATAGGGGACCGAGTGGATTAAATACAGACATTTATCGGCCTGTCCCTGCAACAATAGGGGAGATATTATAGAATGGCCACAAACTTTATAGGCCAAGATGGTTTCATTTGGTTCGTTGGTGTCGTAGAGGACAGAATGGATCCCAAATACGCAGGCCGTGTGAGAGTACGGTGCGTGGGATATCATACGCAGAATAAGACAGACCTGCCGACGGAAGATTTACCTTGGGCGCAGGTCCTTTTACCCATTACTTCATCGGGAATCTCTGGCATTGGCCAAACGCCATTAGGCCTCGTAGAAGGTTCGCATTGCGTGGGCTTCTTTAGGGATGCGCCATACAATCAAGAGCCTGTGATTATCGGGAGTTTCCCTGGCATTCCCAAAGATTTTTCGAATACGGCCAAGGGGTTTAGCGATCCTGAAGGAATTTATCCTAAATACAAAGGAGAGCCTGATACCAATAGATTAGCCGTGAATTGGGGCGATGGTCCAATGACCAAAGAAAACCCCCACGCTTATTTGTCTTTGCGTAGCTTGACTCGTATTACGGGAATTGCCACGGCCGACTTTGACGCACAAACGGCCGCAGATGGTTCAACAATGGCCGCTTCTGATGGCACAACCTGGGATCAACCGGAGTTAGCCTACAAGGCCATTTACCCAAAGAATCACGTTTATCAAACCGAATCAGGCCATATCAAAGAGTATGATGACACGCCTCTATCAGAAAGAAT